>Ga0208193_1001007_pt1 | contig 12927 bp, 10 predicted proteins | sample June2015DPH_17_2_FD_184716 | JGI IMG/M metagenome (GOLD analysis project Ga0208193, IMG submission 184716) | Peatland microbial communities from SPRUCE experiment site at the Marcell Experimental Forest, Minnesota, USA - June2015DPH_17_10... | ecosystem: Environmental > Terrestrial > Soil >...
GCAATCTGGTCGCCGCTGGTGCTGATGACGGTGTCCACATTCACCCAGTCAGCGTTGTTGGTGATGTAGTTGTTCATGCAATCCATCGTACAATTGGTCTCAAGTGGAGGCATGATCTGCTTTTCCTTCAGCTTGAAGCGCTTCCGGTCGTTGGGATCGGTCAGTTCATTGCCAGACTGATAGCCGATTTCGGGCACGCTGCCCGAGTTCAGGAAGCTGCCATTTTCCACCACGCCGGTCATCGTCAGTGAGTTTTCAAAGCCCTTCGGATGTGACTCGACATCGAACTTCATCGTGCGAGCTTCACCGGGAGCTAAAGGCGTCGTCAACTTATAAATCCGGTAGTCAAGCCGCTTGTCGTCCTGTGCCAGTTGCGCTCCCGGCAACTCGATGCTTGAGGTAAAGTTGTGGTCTAGTGTCAGGTGCAGCGAGTCGATCGGCTTGTCGGTCTCGTTTTTGATCTGCTCTTCTCCGCGCATCACCAGTTCACGGGTTGCTGGATAGAGCGCAATGTCGTAATGCACGTCGACGACGCGCGGCTGCGGCAGATGGTCATACTTCTTGTATGCCTTTTCGTAATCCGCCAGCCGCTTCTGGCCGTCGTTCTGGCTTTCGACCTTGTTCAACACTTCGGTGTTGTAGTAAATCCATACCCCCACAAGCACGAATCCGGCAGCCGAAGCAACGGTCCAGGCGCGCACCGGGCCGCGGAATCGCAAGCGTGCATTGGCAACGCGCGCCTTCCATCGAGTGTCCTTTCCGCGCTGCCAGAGCAGAATGCTGAGCATGGAAATGAGGATCGAGCACAGCGTCCAATAGATCGCGAACCAGCTCCAGCTCTTCATCCACGGCTGGTAGCCGAAGAAATCCGAGTAGGTCATATCGGGCAGGCTGGCGAATTGCACCATGCGTGTGCCTACATGGAGAGGCCGCCACATAAATGTGTTGGCAATCACGACTCCAATGAAGGCGAAGTAACCGATGTACTTGTTGGGAGACAGGACATGGATGAGAAACGCAACCGCAGCCAGGAACGCAAAGCTGAGCAGATCCTGGCCGAGCAGCGTCTCGGCATACACGCCAATCTGGAAGCGCATGTAGCCGTGCGCGGCCTGCACGCAGATGGCGGCCAGCATGACTACGCACTGGATGGACGCGATGGCTGTCATGAGCGCAATGAATTTTGCCAGGAAGGCCGGCCACTCGGGCACCGGCAGCGCGTCGTTCACCTCATCGGTTCGGGCATCCCGCTCATCCCATACCAGGACACCGGCGAAGAAGGTGATTAACGCAATGAGGAAGGCATAGAGCGTGCCGGTGATGATGGTGATCATCGCGTATGTGACCGGCCGCGTCGTCAGCCCGAATCCCTGGGTTGCGCTGAAGATCAACGAAGTCAGGCAGTTCAACAGAGCCGCGCAGGTGATGACGATAAACGAAACCGTCTTCAGCAGCCGCCGGTATTCGATGCGGATCGAGGCCAGAAGCTGTTTCCAACGGGCGTCTGCTCCGTAGCTGAGAATGACTTGTCCGGCGATGAGCGGCTTTGATTCAGCAACAGCGTCTTTGAGGTGGCCAGGCTTGGGCTTGCTTGGGCTCTTCGATCGCTCTGAAAAGCTGAAGCGCCAGTATGCGAAGGCGAAGACCAGCAACCCTACGGCTATCCATAGCAGGCGATTCCACAACAGCATGCCGGTTAATCCGAGCGCGTGGGTATTGCGGTCGGCAACCGTCCAATACTTGGTCATGAATGAGAAGGCATCGTTGCCGAACGGATCGATCATGGCGGCCAGCTTCTCGTTATCGAGCTTTTGTGCGAGCACGCTAGAGGTAATGTCGGCCACCAGCAGGAGCAGGCCGCCGAGGAAGGAAACTACCGTGCTGCGGGTGAGCACCGCGATGGTAAAGATGATCGCAGCAACAAAGAGCGTATTGGGCAGCGCAAAGACGAGGAAGCCCTCTAAGTGCGCCGCGGCAACAACCGGGCCGAAACGCTCTGCATCGGCCCAGGGCATCAGCTTGGCGAGCAGTGCGCCGATCGAAATGCCGAGCATGGGGATCGTGGAGACGACGACCGAACCGACGAATCGGCCCACCAGAAAATCCATCTTGCGGATGGGTTTGGTGAAGATGATCTGGTCCATGTTGCAGGAGAACTCGCGCGCCGCGGCGGAGTTGACAAACGCCGCTACCATGAGCAGCGTAATGAACCAGAAGATGGAGTAAAACTGCTCGACGACGAACGGTGCGTTGCGGTAGGTATTACCGATAGCGCCGCCCACGGAAACCTGGTCGGTGCTCATGGCCAGCAGCACCAGCAATGCGACAATGCCGGTGAAGACCCAGAGCATTACCGATTTGATCCAGTAGCGAATCTCAAAGAGAGCAAAGTTGAGCATGCGGGCCTTCCTAATTCAGTCCGGCGAGGCTGGCGAAGAAGACGTCTTCGAGGTCAGGATTGACGGGGATAAATCCGTCACCGGGCGCGGCGTCGGCGAAGACATGGATCTGGGGGCGGCCGGCGACAAGCTTGTTCGAGATGACGGACATGCGGCTGGAGTAGTCCTTCACCTGGTCGCGCTCGATTGACTTGCGCCAGACCTTGCCATCAAGCGTTTGCACGGCGCGGTCGGGCGCTCCGGCAAAGAGCACCTTGCCGAGGTGAATGATGGCCATGTTGCTGCAGAGCTCCATGACGTCCTGGACGATGTGTGTGGAGAGAATCACGATGACGTTGTCTCCGATCTCGGCCAGAAGGTTGTAGAAGCGGTTGCGCTCGCCGGGGTCGAGCCCGGCGGTGGGCTCATCGACGATGAGCAACTGCGGATTGCCCAGAAGCGCCTGCGCAATGCCAAACCGCTGGCGCATGCCGCCGGAAAATCCGGTGAGCCGCTTGCGCCGCTGATCCCACAGGTTTACGCGATGCAGCAGCTCGTGCACGGCCTCTTTCCGCTGCCTGCGATCCGTCATTCCTTTGAGCAAAGCGATCTGGTCCAGCATCTCTTCGGCATTGACCCGCGGATAGACCCCGAAATCCTGCGGGAGATAGCCCAGCATCCTGCGCACCTGTTCCTTGGCGCGGAGCACATCGAGATTGTCGAGGTGAATTGAGCCGGCGTCGGGCTCCTGCAGCGTTGCGATGGTGCGCATCAGAGTTGACTTGCCGGCTCCATTCGGCCCCAGCAGCCCGTAGAGCCCGCGCGGAATGGTGAGATTAACGTTGTCAAGGGCGCGCACGCCACCTTTGTAGCTCTTGGTGAGCCCTTCAATGCGAAGCTCCATTGCGGGTTAGTCCTCCAAGGACAGAAGTCGGTCAGGGGTTACACTGCCTATACGTAAATTGCATGCTGCGGAGTTCCGCTTGCTGGAAACCCCATGGACTGGGGAGCTTTCGGGGGCCAGTTCTTAGAAAGGACTGACAATGGAAAGGTAACAAACCTGACCGCGAGAAGCTACCTTCACTCGGTGATTGGCTCCTTTTGCCCATGGAACTGGTCACGTAGGCCTCGCAGGGAAGGAGTCAGGCACGATGAGAATTTCTCTAGGAGTACTGGTGAGAATGCTCTCGAAGGTTTCTGCAATCGAGAAACCGGAGTTTGTGGATTGCCGGGCAGTCGACAAGCCGGGGGATTGATCCTCAGAAGGTGAAAGGCCCCGGGCAAGAGGTTCAGGGCAAGAGGGAAGTCCCATGGGCCCGGCGTACGCCTCTCCCAACGGCAAAAAAGTCCGCTCATCCGTAGCTCAGCCAAGCAGTTAGCTGCACAGCGACCGCGCCTGGACGAAGGCATTTTCCGTTTGATCGGTGGGCTGAAACTCCCCCTGATTCTCCCCCTGGCCGCATTACCGAATTGCACTGTGCACGATGACGTGTTTATATATCCCACAAGCACTTTGTCGTTACGTGGGCCTAGCGGAACCATTATCGGCCTCTCTCGCGTGAGACTTCGGTTCTCGACAGGCTGAACGCGGGGAAGGTTATCCGGCTCGGCAGCTTGGAGCTGATCTGTCCTCGGCCCGGTTCACGGCAGCAGCCGCGAATACCTGTGTCTTTCAATCACACGTTGGAGGAGCGTTGTCCCTTTCGGTCTTTTCTTCACTCCGATTCAGCGTCGCCGTCGGCATTGTTCAGTGTGCCGCTCTAGCCTCGCCGCAACAGCTTCCGACGCAGGCCCCGGCGACAGCACCAACGATCGTGCAGCCCGGAGCTCCAGGTACATCCAATAAGACTCTTTCAAAGGCAGCTGCAACCGAGGCCGAGTCTCTCCGGCCGCCCTCGAAAGCCGACGTCGACTTTATGCAGGGGATGATCATGCATCACAACCAGGCGGTCGAGATGACCGAGCTCCTCAAGACCCGTACCAAGGACCCCGAGATCGTGCAGATCGGCCACAAGATCGATGTCTCCCAGACCGACGAGATGCGCTGGATGAGGCAGTGGCTGACGGACCGCGGCTTTCCCGTCTCCGCCGGCCCCATGGGCGGGATGGACATGAAGGATATGAAAGGCATGGACATGAGCATGCCCTTGATGCCTGGCATGCTTACTGCCGCGCAGATGGATGCTCTCAGCAAGGCCGATGGACCCCAGTTCGATCACTTATTCCTTACCGGAATGATTCAGCACCATGGCGGCGCTTTGCAGATGGTCAAGGACCTGTTTGCCAATCCTGGAGCCGGTCAGGACCCGCAGCTGTTCGACTTCGCGAACGACGTCGACAACACCCAACAGGCCGAAATTGACATCATGCAGCACATGCTCAAGGAGAGACAATGATTCGCAGCGTTTTCTTGCGCTCTATCCGCACCATGCTTGCTCTGGGGCTTGCCACATCCTCAGTTGAGTTTTGCCTTGCGCAAACTCCGGCCTCCGCACCCGAAGCAGCCCCGAGCGCCGCGACGAAACCGGTCTACACGCCCCCGGCGGTTTTTGTGAATCCGCGCTCCGGGCCGGATGATCCGCGCGTCGGCCTCAAGGGTGGTCTCTATGACGCGGCCACGGCGATCTCCGGCATGCAGCTCGTGCTGACCACGCCCAAGCCCGCCGGCTTCGCGCCGGACCTGGATTCGATTAAGGCGGTTGACGCGACGCCGCCCCCGGCGCCGGTCGATCCGGACGCGCCCCGCCAGCGTCCTCTGCCCGGCGCCCGTCCGAGCGGCCCGCGGGCCAATTATGGCGGCACCAACTCCGACCTCGCCTTCAACTCCAAATATCTCTTCAACGGCAATTACTTCGGCATCAATATCTACGACATCTCGGACCCGGCCAGAATGACGCTTGTCACCTCGATCGTTTGCCCGGGCGGGCAAGGCGACGTTTCGGTCTACGGCAACCTGCTGTTCATGTCCGTCGAGGCCGCCAATGGCCGCATGGACTGCGGCACCCAGGGCTTTCCCACACCGGCGGGCACGCCGGCCGAGCCTGCACCCGTGCCACCGGGCCCGAATGCTACCCCGGAGCAGGTCGCTGCCTTCCGCGCTGCGATGTTCCGAATGCCGCCCGCCGATAAGGACCGGGTGAAAGGCATCAGGATTTTTGATATCTCTGACATCCACAATCCCAAACAGGTCGCTGACGTGCAGACCTGCCGCGGCTCCCACACCCACACCATCCTCACCGATCCCAAAGACAAGGACGACGTCTTTGTGTACGTCTCCGGTTCTGCCGGCGTTCGCCCCGCTGAAGAGCTCGCCGGATGTTCGGCTGGCGACCCGGACAAGGATTCAGACACCGCGGTCTTCACCATCGTGGTGATTCAAGTGCCGATCGCGCATCCTGAGCAGGCCAAGGTCGTCAACAGCCCCTACATCTTCTCCGATCCGGAAAGCGGCAAGAAGAACGCGCTCATGAACGCCCCCATCCACGGCCAGGGGACGGCCACAGCGACGCGCGGCTGCCACGACATCACCGTTTACTCCTGGCTCGGCATCGCTGGCGGGGCCTGTTCAGGCAACGGCATCCTGCTCGATATCTCCGATGTCGTCCATCCCAAGCGCCTGGAAGCCGTTGCCGACTCCAACTACGCTTTCTGGCACTCAGCCAACTTTTCCAACGACGGTAAGACGGTCCTGTTCACCGATGAATGGGGCGGTGGCGGCCAGCCGCGGTGCCGCGCCTCGGACCCCATGGCCTGGGGAGCGGATGCGATCTTCACCATCACCCCGGACAGGAAGCTGAAGCTCGACGCCTACTACAAGATGCCCGCGCCTCAGACCGACAAGGAAAACTGCGTGGCGCACAACGGCTCCATGATTCCGATTCCCGGACGCAACATTGAAGTCCAATCCTGGTATCAGGGAGGCGTTTCGCTCATGGATTACACCGATCCGACCCACCCCTTTGAGATCGGCTTCTTTGATCGCGGTCCGGTCGACGATAGCCGTCCTGCGCTGGGTGGCCAGTGGTCCACCTACTACTACAACGGATACATTTATGGTTCCGAGATTGCTCGCGGTACTGATGTCCTCAAGCTCGTTCCTACCAAGTTTCTCACTCAGAATGAGATCGATGCCGCGGCACAGATCAGCCTGCCCGAGTTGAACGTCCAGAACCAGCCCCACATCGATTACCCGATGACGTTGCTCACGGCCAAGGCTTACCTTGACCAGCTTGCTCGCGGAAGCAGTCTCCCTAAAGACCAGATCGCAGCGATGGAAGCGCATATCGAGGCGAAGAATACCAAGATGCTTCACGCCGACGCCAAGAGGGCCGAAAAGGCGGCCGCAGCTGCCAAAACTCCGATGGACGCCGATCGTCTCTCTTTGCTTTCGATCATCCTCAAGAGCGACGGGATTGCTGGCGCCAAGGCCGGCGAATAGGCTGTCCACGGAGGACCACTCTGGCTTAGCAGACCGGTCGAGGCGATTTTCCCCTCGCCATCGAGCCAAGACCCTGGTTTTGTCTCGGGAAATGAGGAGAAGAACGGAGTTCGGAATTTCGACGACTTGCGAATTGGACTGTCTTTGACAGATGCAAGAGTAGATTCACCGTTCTAATTTAGGGAAGAAAGGTGGCAACTGAAGCGCCGGTCTCGAAGACCGTGCACCACTTCAAATCCACCCTTCCCACAGTCCTATTCCTCGGTCCTGTTTGACGATCCTGTTAGACGATCATGGACCGCATCCGTTCTCTTATTCGCTCCAGGAGGTATCGCGCCAGATTCTCTGCCGGCGGATTCATCCCGGTGAATGGAGGCAAATGGTTGATCATCGGGTGATCGAGATGGTCCACAATTGGCTGCCCCTGCTGAGATTGGCGTGGGCAAGGTACAACCCACGCCGCAAGACCGGATCTGAAGCCTATCTGCCAGCGTAAGAAACCCGCCATACACTGCGCGAACCGTCATCCGTCACGTAAAGAGCTCCGTCGTGACCGGCCGCCACTCCCACCGGGCGTCCCCACACCTTTCCGTCTTTGGTGACGAACCCTGTCAGAAAGTCCTCGTACTCTCCGGTAGCTTTTCCCTTCTCCATTGGAATGCGAATGACTTCGTAGCCGCCGCGATGGGCGCGGTTCCAGGATCCATGCTCGGCCGCGAATCCGTCCCCGTCATACTGGGCTGGAAAAGTGGATTTTGCCGTCGGATAGAAAGTCATTTCGAGCGATGCCATGTGCGGCTGAACCAGCACATCTGGCGTGATGACTTTGGACTTGAGTTCAGGATGTGTACCGATCAATCGCGGATCCTGATGCCCGCCCATGTAATACCACGGCCAACCATAAAATCCACCTTCCTTCACGGAGGTTACATAGTCTGGCACAAGGTTGTTTCCGAGCCCGTCGCGTTCATTGGTCGAACACCAGAGCTGCCCCGTGATTGGGTTGATCGCCTCGCCCACGCAGTTGCGAAGGCCATAGGCATACACTTCAACAAACTGGCCTTCAGGGGTAAATTCGAGCACGTCAGCCCGGTGGAATTCATTTGGATGGGTATCAGGATCGTCTACGTTCGATCCACTTCCAACCGAAACCAGCAGGTATTTGCCATCGGCGGAGAAGACGACGTCCCTGGTCCAGTGCCCGCCGCCACGAAGCTGAGCATACCCTGGAATACTGGCAACGACGGTCTGCGGGCCGCTGGTAGCTTGAAGATCTCCAGAGTTGTAGGCGAAGCGGACTACGGTCGTCGCATTGCCCACATAGATCCACTTGGGGTTCGCGCCGGAGGGATAAAAAGCGATTCCGAACGGATGATCGAGGCCAGTGGCATAGGTGCTGATGGTTGCCGCCTTGCCGGCAGCCGTCACCCCACGCAGCACCAGGATCGATCCGGCCTGCGAATCGGCTACAAACAGATCACCATTGGGCGCGGTGCGGATAATGCGCGGCATGACGAAGGTACCGGAAGTAGGCGGATGTGTTTCCTTGTTGTTTTCCGAGCGCTGCATCGGAGTTGCGGCATCCCCGCCGGCATAGAGCTGGACCTTGAATCCAGCGGGTGCGATCGGCCATGCACCCGCCGGCCGGTTGACGACGACCGGACCGTTGTCGATCGATTCACTCGGTTTCGGCTCTGGCAAATCGGCTACCGTGATCTTTCGGCGCACACCGGGCTGCTGCTGGGTGTAGTCAGCAAATGCCGCCTGCCCGGTGATGGTCTTTTGTGCTTTCAGTGCCAGGGGAAGCAACGTGGTCGCCGCGAGAGCAGCAGTTGTTGCGAATCTTCCGAAGTATGACAGTTTCATCATTTCACCTCACCCCAAAAAGGGGTCGATAAGCAGTATTGACAGGCAACCTTAACCACGAAGGCTTGCCGGAGGATGAGATACAGCCGACAGGCGATCAAACGCATCCTGAGGCAGTTTCAATTTCGCGGCCCCGATATTCTCTTCCAGGTGGTTGACCGACGAAGTTCCTGGGATAGGCACGATCACCTTCGATCGGTTGAGAAGCCACGCCAATGCGACCTGCAGCGAAGTGGCATGCAGTTGTTCGGCTACTTTCTGAATGGCCTCATGGGCTTCTTTGGCCTGCCCGAGGGGAGCCCAGGGAAGAAACGCAATGTTGTTCTGCTCGCAGTAGTCCACGATGAAGTCAGATTCACGATCCGCAAAACTGTAGCGATTCTGGACCGAGACGATCGGCACGATTCTGCCGGCCCGCTCGATGTGCTCCCTCGTCACATTTGAGAGCGCCACATGACGGATCTTGCCTTGCTCGCGCAGCCCGGCCAGCGCTTCTACGGAAGCTTCGAAGGAAACTGCATTGTCCGGAGCGTGCAGCTGATAGATGTCGATGCGCTCCAACCGCAGCCGCTTCAGGCTTCCTTCGAGCGCCTGAGTGAGGTGTTTGGGGCTGGCATTGTGGGTCCATTGGCCTGGGCCCGGGCGCTCCCATCCGCCCTTGGTCGCGATGACCAGTCCGGTCTGATAAGGATAGAGCGCCTCGGCGATCAGCTCTTCCGATGTCCCGGGGCCATAGGAATCCGCGGTGTCAATCAGGTTTACATCGAGCTCGACCGCCCGCCGCAAAGTAGCAAGGGCCGCAGATCTGTCCGCGGGTGGTCCCCATATGCCGGGTCCGGTGACGCGCATCGCGCCATAGCCCATACGGTTGATGGCGAGATCGCCGCCGATGGTCAGCGTCCCAGCGGCAGAGGCTGAAAGGGTTTGCAATTGGCTCATAGGAAGTCTCCTCTTCGGTTTGACATCAGTGGATTGGTTAGACTGCTACCGCGCGCTGTTTCTCAGCAAAGCTCGGGGGTGGATTTATTCCTCCGGGTCCTAGTCCGGGTCCTGGTCCGGGCCCTGGCTGCCTGGTTGACGACCAGTTGTCCAGTAGTCGTCGGGTAAATTGACAACGATTGGCTCCGGCGAACTCCGCACCACAATCCACCGAAACGGCCTTTGCGTTGAATGATTAAGTTCCTGATGAGGCAGCCAGCCCGGCACGTGCAGGAAATCTCCCGCGTTTGCCGTGGCCGAGTACTCCCCACGATGACCCCATCGAACCAGGGCCTCGCCCTCGAGCACGTAGACAATCGTCTCCTGTTCTCCGTGGTGGTGAATTGCGGTCTTGGCTGAGGCCTCGACCACAAAAATGCCAGCCCACATCGAAGAGACGGGTCCGTGCATGGCTTGGGTGGCTGACAATCTCAGCGATCCGGGAGTCTGCAGAGTTTCGAGACTCAGTTGGTTCGGATGAACGACTTCTATTGCGGTCGATAAGCCGGACTGGGACCGGTTTCCGGGTTCCTTTGTCATCTACGCTTCCTTTTTCCGGGGCGTCCGGTTCTTGACCGCGAGGCGTTCTGTACTGTAATGTACAGTACATTATAAGGATGCAGCCTGACAAGCGCATGACTCAGCAATTCCGCGGCTTGCACTAAGCGATTGCTGGTCTGGGAGTTAGGACTGGTACCGTTTCCGATACTGCGATCGATTGATTCTGTGGGGAGTGAGCAATGGGAGAAAAGCGTTCGCGTGGCGAAGTCCGAAACAGCAAGCTCCAAAAAGTCGCAGCCGATCTGTTTTTGAAGCGCGGTTACGAAGCGGTGACGGTGGACAAGATTGTTGAGTTGGCTGGCGGTTCGAAGAGCACCGTCTACTCTGAGTTCGGCGGCAAATGTGGCTTGTTCATCAGCAGCATCGAGAACCTATGCCGCGAGTCGAATGAGCCGCTTCGGAACATCGACTATAGCGGCTTGGATCTTGAACAAAGCTTGAAGAAACTCTCCTTGAATATCCTCAAGCTCATCACCACCAAGCGCTCGGTGGAACTTCACCGCCTCGCAGTGGGCGAAGCCCTGAACTGTCCCGAGGTTGGCCAGGCATGGTACACGCACGGGCCGCGGAGAACAGCTTCCTTCATCCGGTCGGTGCTCGAGAGCCACCCGGATGAGCTTCGAAACATCACCGTGCCGATCGATCGGCTGGCAGTACTCCTTCATGACTCGCTGACGGGTGATGTTCTCTATCGCCTCCTGGCAGGAGTGGGCGGAAAGGCAAAAGACACGGAGCTGGAAGCCCTGGCCTCGACCACTGTCGATGTGCTGATTGGCAATGTACGGATGGGCAATGTACGCACGCGTTCCCAAGGGATCGATTGAATCTTCAACCACCAGGAAAAGCCAAGGTTGACGAAGTTTTCGAGCGAGGCCCTCTCGCTCTGACCGTGGGTGAAGAACATGGTCGAAGATGCCGCTCCGTGGACGAGCCTCAAACAGGCGCCTCCCCGGCTCGGCTTGGAAGATTCCTGAACTCGAACCCGGTTCCGGCTACTCCCACAGCAGCTCGTGCTCGGAGCGAGGAAGCCTGTTTTCGGACCAGAAAATGAGCTGATCTTCGCGACCGGCCCGCATCGTCTGTGCCTGCTCAGAGCAACGATTCGGTGAGGAGGTAGCAACTCCGGTTGCGGCTCGAACCAGCCTTGCTCCCCCCCCGGTTGGAACGAGAGCAGCAGAGCGGAATGCTTCAAGAAGGTCCAGAAACCCGCGCCAGGGGACCGCACGGGAGCTCTTCTGGGAGGCATGAAGAGCCGACCCGCGCGGGTTACCTCCGCTTGACATCGATCAAAGGTTGTCCGAATGCTTCCTCTCGCGGTCTGGAGGCCGATTCGATTTTGAACCGCAGTCTCTCACCGAACGATGGGTTCAGCCGGCAGGTATGTTTTGCTTACCGCCACATAGCCGTCGCGGGCCACCTGTTTGCCGCGTTCCCGATAGGGGATTTCATCGATCGGCTGGGTGGTGGCCAGGCCGTCGACATAGCGGTTATACATGCAGAAGGCTGCGGCGATCAGCACCGTGTCGTGAATCTCGGTGTCGGTGGCCCCGGCGAGACGGGCTGCGGTTACGTCTTCCGCTTTGACGTTCTTGCCGCCCCGTTGCACCTTGGCGGCGATCACCAGCAGGGACTTGAGCTTGGAACTGATGTCGGCGTTCTGAAAGTCGGCTTTGACGCGCTTCACAAGATCATAGTCGTCGTTGAGATGAGCCGCGGCAATGGCACCGTGGATGGTCTGGCAATAGTGGCATTCATTGAGAGACGAGACGTAGGTGGCGATCAGTTCGCGCTCACCCGGACTGAGCGTGTTGTCGGGGTTGTGCAACAGAACCTCGACCAGTTCGTTGAGAGGCCTGGCGGCTTCAGGGCGGAAGGCCATGGCGGCCCGGATGCCAGGGAGGTGTTCATCAAGCGCGATATGAGGCATAGAGGTCCTTTCGAGGGAAGGTTAGTCACGCGGGGAAGCAGAGCCCGAGTAGCCGTGCTCTGCGAGGGCGGCAGCGCGCTCGCGGTAGAAGTCCGGATCGTCTGGAGTCCAGGCGGCCAGACCGTCGACGTAGCGGTTCATCATGCAGAAGTTGGCGGCGATGAGCACGGTGTCATGGATCTCAAGATCGGATGCGCCTTGCTGGCGGGCCCGGGCAATGTCTTCGCCCGTGACCTGCTTGCCGCCCTGTTGTACATGGCCGGCGATCATGAGCAGCGCCTTGAGTTTGGGAGAGATCGGAGCGCTCCAAGGATCGCGCATGATCTGCTGGACCAGATCTTGCTGCTCTCGCGTGGCGCCCAGGTGGTGAGCCGCGACGGCGCCGTGGATGGTTTGGCAATAGCGGCAGTCGTTTTGCCGGGAGACGTAGGCTCCGATCAGCTCCCGCTCGGCGAGGGTGAGGGTGCTCGGTCCGCGCATGAGAATCTGGGCCAATTCGCTCAAGGGAGGTATCACTTCGGGGCGAAACAGCATTGGGCCTCGCGGGCCGGGCGTGTTTTCAGGAAGCAGGATGTGAGGCATCAAAGATTCTCCCGGGCGGATGATTTCAGAGCTAGACGGTCACCGCTTCCGATCGCGGCATTCGGTTCGGCTGAGGCGCGTCGACATAGCCTTGCTGTGCCATGCGCGCACCCATGGGAATATATGCCTCCTCGTCCTGAGGAGCCCAGGTGGCCAGCCCGTCGACGTAGCGGTTGTACATAGAGAACGCCGCTGCG
>Ga0208193_1001008_pt1 | contig 12920 bp, 14 predicted proteins | sample June2015DPH_17_2_FD_184716 | JGI IMG/M metagenome (GOLD analysis project Ga0208193, IMG submission 184716) | Peatland microbial communities from SPRUCE experiment site at the Marcell Experimental Forest, Minnesota, USA - June2015DPH_17_10... | ecosystem: Environmental > Terrestrial > Soil >...
TCCAACGTCGCACTTGTGAACGCATTCAGCGCAGCGGCATCATCGAGATGCGACGCTGCGCTCCGTGCGCACACCGTCCGGGCGCACGCAAGGCACGGTTCATCGCACCGTGCTTCCCTGCGCCATGCCTGCGCCGCTTAATCCTCGTCCGTCATCATCACTCGGAGAGGGCACATGAGAAGCTTTTGGCTTGCAGTAGTAGCGCTGGCAGCAATGACCCGGCTCGCTCACGCCGATACACACGCCGCACCGCATAATTCAGCGGCTCGCGCGCAGATCCAACGAGTAGTCGAGGCCTTTCGCACGTCTATCATCGCCAAGGACAAGTCGACGTTGGGTAGCGTGTTTATACCGATTGGAGGCTCATGGATAATGGTAATCGGCGATGAAATGTATCAGCGGATGAAGGCAATGCGTCCGAGTGTTGCAAAGATCAAACCCGGTACCTACCAGGAATTCGTGGATTCTGTCGGTGCCAGCCATCAACGGTTGGAGGAGATATTCTCCAACCTGCGGATCGACACGGACGGCGCGGTGGCCTCGGTGTATTTCGACTACGTCTTCCTAAGTGACGACAAGGAGAAAAACCGGGGCAGCGAGACCTGGCAACTGGTTAACACGGGCGACGGCTGGAAGATAAGCGCGCTAAGCTACTCGATAGACTCGGCCACGCTAGAATAGACCGTACGAAGCTTCCGGAGCATGACAACGGCAAGGATGACGGATCTCACCTCCACCGAAAGCGTGGCCACCCCATCATTTTGGCTACCTGTAATAGCCGGGCTACCGATCACCTTGTGCATGGTGGTGATGGGATTGCCGGACTTTGGTCTCAAACATTTCGCGGCATTCCGTTTGATGTTCGTGGTGGCATACATCGTCTGGAGCGTTCCGTTAGCGCTGGTCCAGCGCAGCTTGTGGCGTCGGCGCGCTCCGTGGTGGTTCAGCATCCCGGGATTGCTTGCCCTGACGTACGTGCTATCGCTGGTTAACAGCGCAATAGGCCAGCTACTCATGGTCCATTGGGAAATGCTGCGTAACTTCACTTGGGGCAGGATCTTCAGCGGACTGGATGGATGCTGGTTGGCTCTGATAGCGTTCTGCGCAATTCATGCCGTGGTGGCATATTATTACGCGTTGAGGGCCGAAGAGCGGCGCGTGTTGAGTGCTGTTTCGCTGGCGCGTGACGCCGAATTGCGTGCGTTGCGCTACCAGCTTCACCCGCATTTCCTGTTCAATACGCTCAATGCGATCTCGGCTCTCGTGGTAGAAGGCCGGCCGCGCGATGCGACCCGGGTGATTGCGCGACTGGGCGACTTCCTGCGCGCGACATTGGAAGGCGGCGAGGTCCACGAAGTGCCGTTGGCCGACGAGTTGTCTCTTACCGAGCATTATCTGGATATCGAAAAGGCGCGGCTGGGTCACCGGCTGGACGTACGACTGGACATTGGCCCTGATGTGTTACGCGCGCTGGTGCCATACTTGCTGCTGCAACCGCTTATCGAAAACGCGATTCGGCATGGCATTGCACCCAGGAAGGAAGGCGGGCGGATGGAGGTTCACATCAATCGCCGTCACGAGCACCTGCATCTGCGCCTGCGCAACGACGGTGTTGATGCGCCATCCGAAGGCGTCGATCAGGCCAGCCGTCCGAGCGGCGTGGGGCTGCGCAATGTACGCGAGCGATTGGTCAAGCTGTATGGCGAGGATCATCGCTTCGAGCTTTCCCAGGCCGTGGACGGCAGTTGCGAGGTGAACATCGAACTACCGTTCCGAGCCGCAGCTCACGTGGCTGAACGGCAGACGGCGGCGCCGTGATGCGCATACTCGTGGTCGATGACGAGCGGCTGGCGCGCAGCGGTGTGTGCACGCGTCTCGCCGATCACGCCGACTTGGAGGTGATCGGCGAATGCAGTGACGGCGAGACGGCGTTGGCGGCCATCGTGGTGCAGGAGCCCGATTTGGTTTTCATGGACGTGCAAATGCCCGGAATGAGCGGAATCGATGTATTAGGACAATTGTCGCCGCAAAAGCGACCCATGGCAGTGCTGCTGACCGCCTACGACCACTTCGCGATCCGCGCGTTTGAGATCCATGCCTTGGACTATCTGTTGAAGCCGATCGACGACGAGCGTTTTGCCGAGGCACTGGATCGGGCCCGCCAGTCGCTTGTTTTGCACCGGCACGGTCTGCATGCGGGAGGAATCGACGGGCTGTTGGCAGCACGCTCGGGGACTCCGGTATACGCCAGGCGATTCACCGTGCGCATTGGCCACCGCATTACTTTTGTTGACGCAGCAGAAATCGACTGGATCGAGGCGGCCGGCGACTATGCCGGTCTTCACGTCAGTGGCAAAGTGCACTTGGTGCGCGAGCCGCTGCATCAGCTGGCCCGCCGACTAGATCCCGCGCGATTCGTACGGATCCACCGCTCGACCATCGTGTGCATCGAGCGCGTGACTGAACTCGAGGCGTTGTCCAATCGTGACAGTCTGCTGCGGTTGAGTGATGGCACACCGCTGCGAGCCAGCCGCACTTATGTCGATGACCTGCGCGCCGCCTTGGCGGCTACCTGCCCTATCTCATCGTAGACACCTTACTTGATGACCCCGATTTATATGAGGAATACAAACTGAAGGCCAGACCCTTGATTGAAAAGTTTGGGGGCGAATATTTGGCCAGGGGTGGACGCATGATCCTTCGAGAGACCGATCTTTGGTCACCCACCCGACTGGTGCTAGTCAGGTTTTCGGATGTTGAAACGGCAAATCCTTCCGATCAGCAAGAAATCGGCGCGTAGAACAGCGGTTGTCTTGGAGGGCGAATAGAAAGTGGAAGGCACTAGCGGCTATCTGCCGAGAGTACGCTTTGGCAGCCCGACGTCGGGCGACGGCCAATACCGGCTGGTCATTGCATCGGACCGGTCGCCTCTCCGTCAATGGGAAGCGCAGCAGTGCAAATGGATTAGCTAAGCTCAGTTGGCCTTGGTGATCGCAATCGAACTGACTTCACTCGGACCATTGATGGCGTTTCCAGTGACAGTCGCGGGCGTGAGCACACCCGCGGGTCCGAGGGCGTATTCAGATAGCAGATTTTCATTGGACTGATACGCGAAATGGCCCGTGGGATCGACGACGATCAAATTGAAAGCGTCGCCGCCATTTCCGGGCAGTGTATCGAACTCAGTGAGCGCGCCACCCGATCCAATGCTGTACTCCGACATGGCACCCGTATTGTTCGCAAGATAGACGAACGGACCAGCCGGATCCACGGCGATCGACGTGGCGCCGGACCCGTTGGTAACCGATGGCGTGCTCAGCGGGGTCAGTGCTCCGCTCGATCCTATTGCGTACTGTGAGACGGTACCGTCAACCGAATTCGCAACATAGACAAACTGGCCGGAAGAATCGACGGCGATTGCAACCGGCGTCGTTCCAGTCACTACGGTTGCCGGTGATAACGGTGTGAGCGCCCCTCCCGATCCGAGGCCGTACTGGGATAGGGTGTTGTCCATGGAATTCAGCACATAAACGTATCGGCCCTTGGGGTCGATCGCGATCGCGGTCGGCGTACTGCCCGTCGGCACCGTCGGAACGCTCAGCGGTGTCAGTGCACCAGTCGCGCCAATTGCGTACTGCGAGACCGTGTTGTCAGCCATGTTCGCGACGTAGGAAAACTGCCCGACCGGATCAGTGATCACTGCTTGCGGAACATTTCCGGTGGCCACCGTGGCAGGGCTCAGCGGCGTTAGCACACCTCCGAGGCCAATGCTGAACTGCGAGAGAAGTCCGCCACCAACGGTAACGTAGAGATAGTGACCCGTGGCGTCGGCAGTTACCGAGGCGACGGCGCTTGGACAGGCGCCCGGATTTATCTGGATAAGCGGAGCATTCAGCGGCGTCGGCAGGCCGTCCGCGCCGATACCGAACTGCTCAAGTTGTTCGACTGACCCATTCGCTATGCATCCAAGTGCATAGAGGTATTCGGTAATTGGGCTGCATGTCACGCCGACGTTGACCGGGGCCGTCGAGGTGACGGTTCCCGAATTGTTAGTTGAGATGCAGGACAACCCAATCGGCTGACTCACGACGTCAATGTAATAGCTGGAGGGGAGCACGCGCGGTTCCTGCAAGGTGGTCTCACCGTTCGCGGCAACCGTCACCGTTGAATTGGATGCATCGTCACCAATGACCATCTGAGCGCCCGCGGTGAGCCCGGAGACCGTGACGTCAAACGTCACAGTGCGAATTGCGGAGCAGGTTACGGCGACGGTGGTGACATTGCTCATTGCAATCCCTGAAGCGTGAGCAACGCTACAGGTGTATCCCGACGGGGAAGGCGGGTTAGGAATCCAATAGACGTCGTAGGTATCGCCAAAATCGACTTGGAATGGGAAGGTGAATGGGCCATTCGCAACTATATTTGTTGAACCGCCCGATTGGGCGCCGGTAACTGCGTCAGTAAACGCGAGATCCAACTGGAGCTGGGCTCCCTTGGGCAATCCGGAAACGGAGCCTCCAATGGTGTAGTTTCCAGAGCCACCACCACCGCCACCGCAGGATCCCAACGACAGCACCAGCAGCGCGCTCGCCGCCAGGGTCGCTAAGCGAGCTCGGATTGGCTGGTCAATGGCACCGAAGGCGCCGGACTGACTGTGGCCGTGCATTCCCATTGTTCTTGTACTTGAATGGATCCCGAGGCTAGCATACTACACAACGCGCGCGCCGAATTTGATCAATCGCTCGAAGCCCATGTCGAGTCGATGCGCCGACATCCGGGACCTGCGGTGCATTTTCCGAAAGTCCACAAGTCCTTCGGCGCGCAGGACCGGCTGGTCAGTGGACCGGACGATTCTTCGGTTGGAGGCGACTACATGAAATATCGGTTCATTCTCGCGTTGTTGTCGCTACCGGGACTGGCGAATGCTGGTGTTACCTACCAGATGACCACCCAGAGTTTCGGGCGGTTGGCCGGTGGCCCGTTTTCGTCGGACTACGTAATGGAAGGGGATAAGATTCGGATCAATGCCTCGGATGGGAAGACGGTGTTCATCTTCCGCGATGAATCGATTTATGTAATCGACAGCGTCACACGATCGGCCCAGGTGTTGCGCCATGCGGGTGTTCCGGTGATCGTTGCGCGTCTACGAGCGCCACGGGTTCATCAAACCGGCACGGTCAGGCAAAGGTTGGCGGCTCTACGGTCCGAGCGAACTCCAACGTCTGAACATCATCGTGACTCTCAAGACGTTCGGCATGACGCTGGCGCAGATCCGCTCACTCCTGAAGACGAGCCCCCCGCCGCTCGAACGCGTGCTCGAGATGCAGCTTCGGGCGTGTAGAGCCAGGAGAGATGCGGCGGAGAAAGCACTCGGACTTGTTCAAGCCGCACTCGCGACGATCGAGTCCGGCCGGCCACTGGCGCTCGAAGAGTTGTGCAATCTCACGAGGAGCATGGAAATGGGAAATCATCAGGCAATCGTTCGCGAGCTGATCAACGAACAGATCACACCCCAAGAGGAGAGGGCCTACATGACCTGGATGGCGGCACGCCCACCTGATGAGATCAAAGCAATGCAGGAGTACGGCGCCGCGACACGGCCGCTGTTTCGCTCTCTTCAGGATCTTCGGAGGAAAGGCATCGAACCTGCCGCTCCCGAGGCTCAGGCCCTCATCACCGAGTTGAACACGCTTGCAGTGCGCTACGGGCTCCGCCAGGTCATGACGATGCTGCTCGAATGGAATCCAGCCGTAGCGCAGAAATGGCTGCAGGTGGGCGAGCGCGCCCTGTCGCTCAGCGTGGCCTCGCAGGAGGCTGGGCCGGATGACGGCCTCTGGGCCTACTTCGGCGCGGCGCAGCAGGCTTCCCCCTGCCATCAGGCGCTCAAACAAACCACCGACGAGGCCGCGAAGCTCGTGGATGGCAAAGTGAATCTGTCCTCGGCACCTGCATTGGCACTCGCCGATCGGCTGGCGCAGATCTGCTCAGACCATTCTCTTGGCGATCCTGTGGTCTACGCCCGCTGGGCCGGTGCAATGCAGTTCCGTAGTTCCGCCGATGAGAACGTGCGCAAGAAGAGCGCTTGGGGGTACCTCGCAAGCGCTATTCAGGCGCATTCGCCGGAAGGTGGGCTGCCGGCAATATTTGACTGCTGATCGAGTTTTCGGGTAATTTCTGAGCATGAATGAGATTTTGAGCGCAGTCACTACCACGACAACCCGCACTGGCGGGCCGTGGCGGTCGTTTGTGTCTTAAAGTTCTTCACAACGATTTTCACGAGGGCCCCGCCGGCGACGGACGGGGCCCTTCTCATTTCTGGGTGCCCTCCGTGCGCGATTCAACGCTTCGGAGGATGCTATGGACAGTCACGATCATCGAATACTCGGGCCGAGGCTCGGCCTTTTCCATCAGCAGGAAGAAGCGCCGGGGACTGCGTTCTGGCACCCGCGCGGGGCGACTCTTTACAGGCTGATCGAAAATTACATTCGCTGCGAAATGCAGCGCGGCGGCTTCCGGGAGGTCCGCACGCCGCAATTGCTGTCGCGCTCCCTATGGGAACGCAGCGGTCATTGGGAAAAATTCGGCGCCAACATGTTTGAGTTTGCGGACGACGAACGCAGATTCGCGCTGAAACCGATGAATTGCCCGGGTCACGTGCAATTGTTTCGACAGCAAGTCCGGTCTTACCGCGATCTGCCGGTGCGATTTTCCGAGTTCGGTGCGTGCCATCGATACGAGCCGTCTGGGGCCCTCCACGGATTGATGCGTGCCCGTGCATTTACCCAGGATGATGCGCACGTGTTCTGCTTACCGGCGCATATCGATGCCGAAGTTGCGGGCTTTTGCAAGCTTCTTCGTCGCGTTTACGCTAGATTTGGATTCCTGGAGTTCGTCGTCGGGTTCTCGACCAGACCGGCGGCTCGCGAAGGCTCAGACGCTCTCTGGGATGAGGCAGAAGCGACGCTTGCAGGCGCCGCGCGAGCTGCCGGACTTGAATTTCGCCTACAGCCCGGCGAAGGTGCGTTCTATGGTCCCAAGCTTGAATTCATCTTGAAGGATCAGGATGACCGCGAGTGGCAATGCGGAACGATACAGCTTGATTTCGTGCTGCCCGAAAAACTCGATGCGGAAGTTGTAGCGGCGTCTGGCGGACGAGTGCGCCCGGTCATGATTCATCAGGCGGTGCTCGGCAGCATCGAGCGATTTATGGCGATCCTGCTCGAACATCATCGCGGCAATCTACCTTTCTGGGTTGTTCCCGAGCAGATTGTCATCACACCGGTATCAGTTGGCCAACTAGAGTATGCGCGTGCAACTGCCGAAATATTCCACTCAGCAGGTCTGCGATGTATCACAGATGAGGCGAATGAATCGCTGTCACGACGTATTGTCGCTGCGCATAACAAGGGCATCCCGATATTTGTAACTGTTGGACCGAAAGAGGTGTCCGCGGGCACTGTTACGATTCGAGAACGCGGCGGTGGGCTGTCCGTCCGCAGCTTGTCCGAAGCCACAGATTGGCTGAAAGCAATGAACGCGTCGGATTAAGTGTAATTAGCCTTGCGCGCGTACCGGATTAGGAAGGCGAATGCGATTCTGTGAGAGCCTGAGCCTTTCAGTCGATCTCGCGCACCGGACGTTGCACGGCGGCGACGCACGTAACTACAAGCACCAAGGCCCCCGCGCCGGCGAACATGCCGCGCATGCTCCACTGGACTGCAATTCCCGCTGCTGCAAGCGATAGCGGTATGAGTCCGAGGCTGGCAAACATGAGAACGCTCATGACTCGGCCGAGGATGGCCCGGTCGACGCGTTGTTGGAACCAGGCCAACAGGTGCACGTTCAGGAAACCGGCGCTGGCGCTCATGACAAAAAGGATCAGCAAGAGCGACCACAATTGGCTAAGCATCCCTATGGAAGCCGTACACATTCCAACGATCACACTGACGACGAGTAGGAGTCGTCCACGGTTGCGCTGTTTTCGCGCGGCTGCCAATAACAGACCCATCAAGCTTCCTGCCGCGACCGACGACATCAGAAGTCCGAAGGCTGTTGGCGAGCCGAATTCACTTTTTGCCAAGAACGCCAGGCCCACGCTCAATGGACCGGTGATGCAGAAGTTCAATACCGAAGCCACGAGCAGTAAGGTGCGCAACGCTACGTCGTTCTTCACGTAGCGTAAACCTTCAAGAATGGAATGGACTATATTGGGATGGGGTACGGCCGATTCGACCCGGGGTGGAACGCGCAGCATGAGCAGCGCGGCGATGATGAAAAGAAAACTGATGGCGTCAATGGAAAACGCCGAAGCGACGCCAAATGCCGCGATGATGATTCCGGCCGGTGCAGGCATGGTCAGCATTGCGAGCTGCTGCGTACCTTGAGACAGCGCGTTTGCAGCGGGCAGTTGCGCAGGAACCACCAACGAAGGCAGCAGAGTCTGCGCAGCCGGCGCTGCAAAGGCGTCGGCGACGCCGAAGAGGAAGCTCAGCACATAAATCTGCCGGACCCCCACATGATGCATCCAAATGAAAGCCGCCAGGGCGCCCACCAGGAGAGTTCGAGCGGCGGCGGTAAGAATCATTATTTTCCGGGGTGAGACGCGGTCCGTGACCGCGCCGCCTATGAGCATCAACGCAGCTCTCGGGATGGCTTGCACCATCATGATTCCGCCAAGGACGGCGCCGGATCCGGTGAGTTGCAGGATGAGCCAAGGGAGAGCCACCAGGAAAAACTGATCACCGCACCCCGAAATTGTGTTGCCGACCCAAAGGTAACGAAAGTCGCGATTGAAGATGGGATGTCGTGCGTTTGTAGGGTCCATGGGCATCCTGCCATTGTATGTAAATGCGACTTTACATTTACATATTAGACAAAGTCAACTAATATTGAGGTGTGCGTAAACCGGAACCGACGTTGGCGCCCCAGCAAGCGCGCAGTAGAGAGTCTTTAAAGAAACTATTGAGGGCAGCGGTGGAGGTATTGGGGCAGCATGGCATAGCGGGCAGCACTATCCCCCGCATCGCCGCGCAAGCCGGCTTAACGCCTGGTGCAGTGTACCGGCGCTTTCGCAACAAGGATGTTCTGCTGGAAATCGCGATTCTTTCCATACTGGAGGAACAAAACAAATTTTTGCCTCTGTCGCTCAGCGTTGAAGCTGCTGCCGAGATTCCCTTTCCGACGCTGGCGGAGCAAGTCATCAATAGTTTGGTCGTCAGCTACCGCGCCAATGCCAATTTATTGCGCGCGGTGCGGCAGCTTTTGCAGGAGAAAGAAGGCACCCTCTTTTGGAAAAAGGCCGCAAAGCTGGAGATGCGGGCGTTTGAACATCTGATCGATATTCTAGTTGCGAGCGGACGGGGGATGGAGCACGCCGACGACCGCGCCGCAATTGCTCTCGGGCTGGTGATGATCATCGGCACGATGTGGGAGGTCGTCGTGAATCCCAGGGACACCAAGCTGTGGAGGGGTCTCTTGCCGCAGGACGATAAGACGCTCAAGGGCGAGCTTACGAAGTCTTTTTTGAGCTATTTGGGCGTGGAACGACGTTCGATCTCTTGATGATCCGGGGGATCGAGGGACGAAGTGGATCTGCAATTCAGACCGATGCAATTGACTGAATCTATGATTCAAAAGCTCCGAGGCGCCACGGGCGAGGATGCGTCCTTCGCAGCGGACGCTCTAAGCGGTCGGATAAAATTTATGGAGTGCGTAGACGATGCCCTCGTGGTGGGCCACTGCATCGGAAACTCCGCCACCGGAGAGATAATGGGGCTTTCGGTCGAACCCAGCTACCGTCGCAAAGGCGTCGCACGGAGGCTTCTCGCGCAAGTCGTGGATCTCTTACGCGGTGACGGTGCCCGGAGAATTTGGCTGGCCGCTCCCTGCGATTCAACGCTGCCGGCGTACCGATTCTATCGAGCCATGGGATGGCAGCCGACCGGAGAACGCCCTTCAAACCACGATGAGATTCTCGAACTTCCCTCATCAAGCGCGACAACCGACTGAGCAGGGAAACTCCGGTATTACGCATCATCATCACCTCGCAAAGCCGACGTTGACGACAGGCGGGTTGTGGTCGAGATGACCCTTTCGCGGACGCCGGTTAGGCCGGCACTGTCAAATCGTTGAAACACGACACGTCGAAAATCAAAGTATGAACCTATCCGACGCTCGCGTTGATCTCGATGGCGGGATTGTTGCCCTGGGGCAATTTCGTTGCGCCACAAATGACAAAGGCGATTTGACGCTAAGCCCTCACAACGGTGTGCGGTTCGGGATCGATGCTTGGGGACGCCTTCGGCTCGCAGCGGTAAATGCGGTGCGTGACCCCGCCTCGGGATTCCTTGTGACCTCGGAAGTCGGAGTGTCCGTCCTTGTGCCCGATTGCCTGAGCTCAATCATCAGATCGGTGTTGCGCCGTCCTTCCTCGCGCTCTCTAAACGCTCAGTATTCCGAACAAGAAGAAGGTCTGAGGTGGAACTCAGGCAGTGGCCCGAAGGATGACGTACGGACGGAGGGGGTGCCATTCCTCGACCCCGACAGTTGGAAGCGCCAACTCTTGTCTGATTGGAAGCTTGAGGTATGTACTGAACGCGAAGACGTCAAGATTCGCATTTCCGCAGCGCTTTTCGCGACCGAACCGGTGCGTGTGTATGAAAAAACGTATTTTGGTCACTGGTCGGTGGCTGACAATACACCACCAAGAATCGAGATTGAATTTTCCGTCGATCTCGCCACGCGCGTTGCGGCCTTTCATGCCGCGTACATTACGTCGGAAGCTTGCGTTGCGGTTGATTCAAACAGGCCCTTTAATACAACACTGACATCGTTAAATCTCGCGAGCGCTCCCATCAATACGAGTGGTGAAATATTCGGAACCATGAGCAATGGCCGATGGGTGAGCGTCGGTACCAACCACGACTCACTTTTAATTACGCCGCACTATTCTAAAAAGCGCTTGGTAAATGGATTCCTGTTATGTGACACCGGTCATAACACGCCGAGCATCGCACTGCGTGGAATCGCCATGACCACTCTCCTCCGGGGTCTGTGGAGAGAGTCAAGGCACACGGTAACCTTCGAATGGAGGAACGGAACTTTCGGCTCTCTGATCCAAGATCGTGGATTCCACGAGAGATATGAAAAAACCCCGCGGCAGTTCATTCAACATGTAGTGATCGAATGCCGAATTGGTATGAAGGGACTGGAATTGGCCTACCGGCTTTACATCGCCGATTTGGATGTCTCGCAATCGGACTATAAAGCGGCTTGGCTCGAAGATATGCTGACAATTCCGTGGGAGGTTGTAATTCTTCGTTATCCGGAATTGCTATGGCACCGCGCCGCGCTCCTCAATGACAGTGAACCTGTTTGACGAAAATAAGTGGAGCAAGTTTCAATGCGTCGCGGTGGCATTGTCGGTGCTCTTTTTCCTTATCGATTACTATTACGTGTCGGCTGGTCAGCAACACCATCACGTATTTTACAGGCGACCTGGACGAATACTGCTTGGCAGTTTTTTGCTGAGCGGCGGCACCATTGCGATGGCGATCGAGATGTACAATGACTGGCGGGCATACCGTCTGTGTCAGGTGACACTGGCCATTCACGCTGTTGTAGCGTCCGGGTTCTTGTACTACGCACTTCGATTCTGATTCCAATTGCGATTCACCTGGTCGAATTAGGCAGCAAGGAGTACGGGGATGGCAATGCGAGCGATAGTGGTCCTATACCTGGGAGTTCTCATCATCGCTAGTCCGGACGAATCAGCGCTTGCCCAGCCCGCCGGACACATCACCGGCGTTGGTGGTGTGTTCTTCAAGGCGAAGGATCCGAAGGCACTGGCGGCGTGGTATCGCGACGTGCTGGGCCTGCCGCTGGAACCTTGGGGTGGCGCGATGCTGCGCTACGACGCGCCCAAGCATCCTCCGGTGCTCACCTGGAACGCGTTCCCCGCCTCGACGACCTACTTCGCGCCGTCGACCGGTGAGTTCATGATCAACTACGCGGTCGACGACATGGACGCGTTCCTCTCGCGGCTGCACGCGAAAGGCGTCGCAATCCTGAAGCGCGACGACGGCGACCCGAACGGCCGCTTCGCGTGGATTCTCGATCCGGAAGGCAACAAGATCGAACTCTGGGAGCCGAAACATACGGCGCCCCCATAGTTTCATCAGGCAATGATCAAGGTTTCCGCTCCACGACTTTCTTGGCAAGCTCCGCGAGTTGCGCCAGGTCCATGTCCTCGGCCGGCACCTCGATCACATCGTCAGCGGGTGCGGGCGACGCGGGTCCCGGCTTCTTCTGCGCAGGCCTGGTCTGTCCAGTCATAGTTTGTCCGGTCTTGACGGTCGTGTGAGCCGACTGCACCGGCACGGTCGGCAGCGGGGGTATGCCTTGCCTGAGGCCTGCCGCACGCTGCGTCATATTCCCCTCCGCGGAAACGCGCGGCGCCGCAGCCTGCGTCGGGCGCACCCAATCCTGGACCTGTTCCATCCACCGTTGGTAGCGATCGAAGGTCCACATGCCTTCGTCGCCGCCCGACTGCAGCACATTGGCGATCTGGCTGTAGTTTCCCGCCCGGATGGTTCCCTTGGCCCCGGAACTCGGGAGCAGTATTTCGCAACGCGGCACCCGCAGGCGATGCGCGCTCAGAAAATCGAGTCGCTGACAGCTCAGACCGACGAGACAGTCTGCGAGCTGTGCGCGCACGCTCGCCTGGATGTCCGAGGGAAACGACATACAGAGCCGGCTCAGCGCCTCCCCACAGGTCGCGGAGTGCATGGTGGCCAGAACCAGGTGCCCGGTTTCCGCTGCATTCAACGTCAACCTCATGACCTCCGGAGTGCGCATCTCGCTGACGACGAGCACGTCGGGATTCTCGCGCAGTGCATCGATGATGCCCTGCTCGAAACTGG
>Ga0208193_1001011_pt1 | contig 12908 bp, 17 predicted proteins | sample June2015DPH_17_2_FD_184716 | JGI IMG/M metagenome (GOLD analysis project Ga0208193, IMG submission 184716) | Peatland microbial communities from SPRUCE experiment site at the Marcell Experimental Forest, Minnesota, USA - June2015DPH_17_10... | ecosystem: Environmental > Terrestrial > Soil >...
CGAAGCTCGAGGATGTGCCGGCCAGCATCCAGATCATCCCGCGCGAGATCCTTCAGGAACAGGGCGCCACCATGTTGCGCGAAAGCGTTTACAACGCCAGCGGCGTCAACGCAGGTGGCCAGGATTCGAAAGGGTACTACGATCATTTTCTGATCCGCGGCCTGAACGCGCAGATTTACAGTGATGGCTTCACCGACGGCGACCAGCTGGGCGGGATCTCACACTCGCTGAACGGTGTCGAGCGGATCGAAATTCTCGAAGGGCCAGGCTCCGCCCTGTTCGGCAGCGGGCCGCCGGGAGGGACGATCAACATCGTTCACTACACACCGTCGCCGGATCTGCACTACGGCGGCAGTCTGGAGTTCGGGTCGTTCGACACGATTTCCAGCAGTGCCTATATCACCGGCCCCACCGGCATTGAAGGGCTCAACTACCGCGTGGACGAGACGGTCGCCTATTCAAGCGGGTTTCGCGACCTGGGCAGTCGCGACTACGAAGCCAAGCCGGCATTTGAGTGGCAGTTGGGCAATCATACGGTCGATTTCGCCCTCGATCTGCGCCGCGTACGCGAAACGCCGGACTCGTACGGCCTCATCTACTTCCACGGTTCCCCCATCAGAGGAGTTCCCATCGATTCGAAGTACTCGACGCCGTTCGCCTTCGCCCATGAGGACTTCGTGCGCCCCACCCTCACCGATCGCTGGGAGATCAGCGACTATCTGACCGTTAATAACCGATTCTCCTACCTATATCGCACGCTGGACGTCCTGGGCAACGGCGACAGCTCGAGCACGATGGTGAGCGGAGGTGAAGTCATCGGCCGGCAGCTTCGCCAGCAGGACGACCGGGACGGCAGCTACGACTATCAGCTCGAGCCGGTCTGGAAGTTTGCCACCGGTCCTGTTCACCACACTCTGCTCACCGGCTTCGAGTATCAGCATCAGACCATTGCCACGTCCCGGTCGACCGCCAATTTGCCGAACATCCCCGATGCCTTCGATCCGGTCCCTCCGGAAACTTCCGTGGACGGCCTGACGTTCCTGTGTGATGCGAAACATTCTTGCGACAACGATCGGCTGGCCGCCGATTACTACGGTCTCTACGCCACCGACCAGGTCGATGTCACCGACCTGTTGAAGGTCCGTGCCAGCGTGCGTCAGGACTGGTTCGACACCTCCCTGACCCCGGTGATTACCGTGCCCGGCCGCTTCGGAACCGGAGGCCAGCCGCTTTTCGCCGGCGTGAGGGACGTGCAAAACGATGCGCCGGTGAGCTGGAGCGTCGGCGCGCTGTACAAGCTCCTTCCGTGGATGTCGCCCTACGTCGGCGTCGCGGAGAGCCATCTCGCGAACTTCAACTCCGAGAGTACCCAGGCAGGAATCGGTGCACCTGAATCCGCGCGGCAATACGAGGCGGGGATCAAATTCTCGTTCTTCGATGACCGGGTTGTGGTGAATACGGCCGCTTTCACTGTTTCGCGCAACAACGTCGCCACTGCCACCACGATAGACGGAATTGAGACTGTGGTCTTCGATAGTCAGAGAACCCGGGGCGGCGAGGCGTCGTTGGATGCCAAGATCACCAATCAGTGGCATGTGCTGGCCAACGTGACGGCCCAGGATGCGGTGATCACGGACAATCCCCAAGGGGTGGCCTCCGTGGGAAATCGCCCCCAAGGCGCTCCGGCGAACATGGCCAACCTCTGGACCACCTATGACCTATCGAGCGCCGGGTTGCCGGGATTTCGGGTGGGCGCCGGCGTGAACTACCGGGACAAGACCTACAGTGACATCACCAATGTCAATTCCGTGCCCTCCTTCGTGGTTGCCAACGCCATGCTGGGTTATCAAACCCCTCACTGGGGCGTCGACCTCAATATCCATAACCTCACCAACCAGCGGTACTTCATCGCCGCCAACGAAGCCGGCGCGTATGCCGGCGAGCCGTTCAGCGTTTTCCTCAACCTGCATTTCAACCATTGACCATGGCGGGGCAGATGGAAGGCTATAGCTGTGACGTCAGTATGCCGTGGCGGTCGAATTTCAACCTCAATGTGCGGGCGATCTTATCGCGCTGGGAGCGGAGCACACCCGCCGTCTTGGCATAGCGCGGCCATTCATTAACCGTATCCATCACTTCGGTGAGGATAGCTTCCGGCCTTCCACGCTTGAGTCCTGCCACTTGCGCGACCGCCCTGAAATCCTCCCGGGTGAAGTCGTCAGTTTTGCCGTTGACCGTCATTTGGTGGCGGCTTGTCCAGAGGCCTGTCGGGTTATAAGCGTAGGTGACATCAAACGCGGGTGACAGTGACCAGGCGCCTGCCTTATCCATCAGGAAGGCGATATTCTTCACGTGATCATCCTGGTTGCGGGCGACAACATTGAAGATCATCCGACGAAACTGTTGTTCGCGGGCACGCATGGAAAGTCCCAGGCGCTTGATCACATCGAACGCCTGCTCGTAGGAGTAAGCGCCGGCTGAGTTGAAATCGAAGTGGGCCAGCGCAGCTAGGGATTGCATATGCAGCTTGCCGCCGTCACTCAGGCGATCGAACCGTCGCGTCATAAAATGGCGCCGGCCGTTCTCTTCCAACAGACGACATTCAGACATCTCGATGCGGGCATCAGCGGCCATGAGCGCGTAGGCATACTCGATGACGGTATACCCTTCGGGGTCCTCGAGCTCTTTGTCCTTGTTCGCGCTGACCCCGTCGAACTTGAGCAACCAGTAGTCGAAGCCGGGCGGCGCCTTCACCTGCCCCGAGCGCACTTCATTCGTATCTCGGTTCCACGCGACAATGGCTTTCGCCCGCGCACCGCCGGCGGAAGTGCCCACCCGAAGTATCTCCTGCAGTCCATCGTGCCGCCGTCCGGGGGCAAATGATACTTGGAGCGAGGCGCGATGAGTGAGCACCTGAGAAGCTAGTTGGACCAACTCATCCACCTGCACGTTGGCCGATCGCCTAAGCGGCGGCCCCTTCGTGGGCGCGAACTCGAGGGCACCCATTCCGCGAACTGCGATGTAGCAGAGCCGCTCAATTGCGTTGAAGCCCTCGGGCCGTCTGCCCTGAGTGGCGAGCCACGCGTCGATCAGTGTATTGCCGAATTTATCCGGCAATGAATCGGCGAGCAGCCCCGGTAGGCCGTGAAAGGACACCTGCGGTAGGGAAGGAAACTGATACACCCGTCGCGACAGGGGCATGGTGATCGGCGAGAGTTCAATGCCACTGGCGAGAAAGGCTGGGGCATATTGGAATGCGGCGATACGAGCCCCCTCCTCCAGGGAGACCGCTCCGATGGTTCGGCCCCAAAGCCGCACTTCCGCTACCGTGGCCACACGCTACTCCCGCCACTTCCAGGGCGAAGCCGGCTTCGGCGCCGCCGTGCCGTCCTGCGGCCGCCGCGAATGCCCCACGCGCTTGCGCGCGCGCCCTCGGCCCTTGAGCAGCACAAGGGGGCTTTGCGGCAGATCTGGCACCAACTGATCCAGCCCCTCCAGGAGTTTCAGCGCCCGCAGAACGCGCAGTAGCATGACAAAGTCAGTGCTGTGACCGGCCGCGATGCGCTCCACGGTGCGCTTAGAGATGCCGGCTTCCTCAGCCAGCTGGGCTTGCGTCAATCCGGCATCGATTCGACGACGCTCCAGGCGGTGGCCGATCTCATGCAGAACTGCCTTATCTGTCAGCTCAGATGTAATTTTCATAACTCGTCTATATGGGCGATTTGATAGATCAAAAACCATATATTCGTCTATTCGGACGAATATTATCATTCAGCATGTGATCTTTATAGTCGCCTATTATGGCGATTAATGGTTGATAACGTCTGTTATTCGCCCATTAAAGCGAGTTATATATACCATCGAGAATGGACGCATGAGATCGATGCCGTTACCGTTTTGGGGCCAAACGGCCTCAACGATGCGCACGCAAGTGCATGATTTTATTGGAATGGCGCGCCCGACTGGATTCGAACCAGTGACCCCTGCCTTCGGAGGGCAGTACTCTATCCAGCTGAGCTACGGGCGCATTACGGGTTGGCGATACTACCTGCCGGGTGCGAGTCGAGTCCAGCGGGCTCGAGGTGGGGGCCGCAAAACGCCCGATCCTGGCGCCGGCCGCCCGGGCCCAATACCGATTCGACTATTGCTTGGCGTACAGAATCATTTGCGTGCAGCGAAACAGCGCCAGGGTCTTGCCCGTTTCCCTGTGGGTCACGACGGCGTCCCAGACCTGGGTGGTTTTGCCGAGATGCGCGGCCTTCGCGCTACCGACGATGGTTCCCTCCCGCGCAGTGCCCAGGTGGTTGGACTTGAGTTCGATAGTCGTAAAGCCGGTCGCGCCCGCCGGTAGATTGGCGATGCATCCGTAGCCGGCGCAGGTATCTGCGAGGGTGACGACGGTGCCCGCGTGCAGAAATCCATTGGGAGCCATGTGTATCTCGCTGACCGCGAGTTCGGCCTGCACTTCCGATCCGCTCACCTGCGTGATGAGGATGCCGAGAAGACCCGGCAATTTGCCGACGCCGACTCTATTGAGGTCCTCGAGAGTGATCATTTCAGCTACGCATCGATGTCCGACAAACCATCGAAGAAATCCACGACACCGGTCTCCAAGGAATATTCGGCGCCGACGACCATGAGTCCGGCCTTTTGGATGAGTTGCTCGATGACGTCCGAGCCGTGCCGCAAATGCTGCACCGACGCGCGGATATTCGCGCGGACCGCCGCCTGACCCAAGGCGCGAAGATCATGTCTGAGTTCCGTCGCCAGCAGGCCTTCGACGGACGGCCTGATCAAATCGACGATGGAGCGCAGATTGCGCGATTGATTCTCGACCGGCCGGCGCAATTGTTGCAGTGTCGTTGCGATGGCACCGCACTGAGTGTGGCCCAGCACCACCACCAGGTGCGTGCCGAATTGCTCTGCAGCAAATTCCACGCTGCCGATCAAGGAGGGAGCAACTATGTTGCCGGCCACGCGAATGACGAAAAGATCGCCGAGGCCCTGATCGAAGACGATCTCGACCGGTACCCGCGAATCGGAACAGCCGAGAATGGTCGCGAACGGCGCCTGACTGGCGGTCAGCTCGAGACGGCGCGCCCGGCTCGCGATTGGGTCGCGATTGCTGATATCCGACACAAAGCGGCGATTTCCCTCTTGTAATAGCGCGAGCGCTTCCCGGGCCAAGATCATCGATGACTCACTCTAGTTCTGCTTGTGTACGATCCAAAGTCGATGCCTTGCAGGCGCGCGCGTGCGGCGCAGACTGGATCCCGCCGGTTAGGATGGGCGGCCCGCGGTGGTATCGCGATGCCCCAATAAGCGCGCGGGCAGAAACAGAACGGCCCGCAGCAGGGCGAACAGGGCCTCGAATGTAATACCGATAAGTCGAAACGGGAGCGACAGGAGCCATAGAAAGGGCCACAGAATGATGGCCAACAAGGCTAGTGGCCAGCACAACACCAGAAGCAGGCACCAACCAATAATCGCGAGCAAGGCTTTCAAGGGGTTCTCTCCACGTTTCCCAACCCTAACATTAGCATACCCCACGCCGGTCGCGGGCAGCTCCGCTTGTGGCCCTGCCGCTATCGATCATGATCGAATGCCAGGGATATCGACGGGTCATCGGGTGCGCTTGCGTGCGGTGACTTCGATCTCGATTTGCATGCGAGGGTCGGACAGCCCGGCGGAAATCATCATGGCCGCCGGCCGAATTGCACCCAGATACTTGCGCAGAATGGGCCAGCACTCGGGAAAGCGGGCGGCATTGGGCAGCACATAAGTGACTCGCACCACGTCCGTGAAGTCGGCGCCGGCCTGGCGTAAAGCGGACTGGATGTTTTTCATGCACTGCTCGGTCTGCTCCAGCAAGTTATCGGAGATGGTCATGGCCGTGTAGTCGAAGCCCGTCGTTCCGGACACGAATACCCACTCGTCGTCCACGACCGCTCGCGAATATCCGATGTCGTGCTCGAACTGAGATCCTGAGCTGATCAATTGCCGGGTCATTGCGGACTCCCGGGATACTGTGTTCGAGACTGATCGGCGGTTTGCCACGAAACCCGATGTTCCAGCCAAACCTCCAAGGTCGGCGGAAAGAGATTTGGGTTGTCCAAGGATGCGGTCGTGATATCGATGGTCGACGGGCTCTCGACATTTTCATAGGAGATCTGGCTGCCGCAGACAGCGCAAAACTGGCGCACCACACCCTGCGAAGACCGGTAGATGCGCGGGTGGCCCGACAGTATTTCGACCTGTCCGCGATCGAACGTGAGCCATGCCACCGCAGGAGCGGCGCTCGCTCTGCGGCAGGTGGCGCAATGGCAAATGCTGGAAAAGTTAGGTTCTCCGGAAATGCGAAACCGAATCGCCGAACAGAGACAGCCACCTTCGTTGATTTGCATGGTTTCCCCCTGTATGACAGTGTAGTTCGTTGGGCCGCCCGCGTATATTGACGAGCGCATGACCGAGACGCTGCAAGTTCAGTGCTGCATCGCAGGAGGTGGACCGGCGGGCATGATGCTCGGCTACTTGTTGGGGCGGGCGGGAGTCAGCACCGTCGTCTTGGAGAAGCACGCGGACTTCCTGCGTGATTTTCGCGGCGATACGGTGCACCCCTCCACACTGATGGTCATGCATGAGCTCGGGCTCATAGACGACTTTCTTAAATTGCCGCATTCCGAAATCCGGGCGCTGTCCGCGGAAATCGGCGACACCTGTGTCAGGGTTGCGGATTTCTCCCGCATTTCCGCGCCCTGCAGGTTCATCGCCTTGATGCCGCAGTGGGATTTTCTCAATTTCCTTGCGGACAAGGGCAGACGATTCTCTGCGTTGAAAATCAGAATGTCGACCGAGGTCACGGGTCTGATACAGGAGACAGGGCGCGTGGTCGGCGTCACGGGAACCACGTGCGGCGACCCGCTCGAAATTCGGGCCGACCTGGTGGTCGGTTGCGACGGCCGCAATTCGACGGTGCGGTCCGCGTCGGGTCTCGTGGTGCAGGACTTGGGCTCGCCCATCGATGTGCTTTGGTTCCGTCTCTCGAAGAAAGCCGGGGACCCCGCACAGGTGCTTGGGCGCCTCACGGCCGACACGATGATCGTAACCATCGACCGCAACGAGTATTGGCAATGTGCCTTCGTCATCGGCAAGGGCGGCATCGAGCACATCCACGCCGCCGGGCTCGAGGCATTCAAGGCCGCTGTCGCCGATGGCGCCCGCTTTCTGTCGGACCGAGTGGACGAATTGAAATCTTTCGACGACGTCAAACTCTTGAACGTTTCGGTCGATCGGCTGACGACGTGGTCCAAGCCCGGCTTGCTCTGCATCGGCGATGCGGCGCACGCCATGTCTCCCGTGGGCGGAGTGGGTGTCAATTTAGCGATTCAAGACGCGGTGGCGACCGCCAATCTTCTCGCCTCGAAGCTGAAGGCCGGAAAGCTCGATGATCATGATCTGGATACCGTACGGCAGCGCCGGCTGTTTCCGGTGCAGGTGATCCAGAGGCTGCAGGTGGCGGTTCACAACCGCGTGCTCAAGCCTGCGATCTCGGGGACAGTACGCAATTTGACGGTCCCGTGGCCTTTGAAGATATTGGATGCCAGCCCTTGGCTGCGGCGCTGGCCCGCTCAGATCCTGGGTCTGGGCGTGCGCCCCGAACACGTGCGCTCGCCGGAAAGTCTCTGATCGTCGCAGTACCACAAGCCGCCCGAAAAGGCGTACCACCAAAGCACCGCCAGCCACCATCTGCCTAGAAAATGAAAGTGCGAAAAGGTGAAAGTGGCGGCATACGCCGCCAGCATGCAGTTGAGACAAATCACGGCGAGCGCTCGAGCGCTCACCTCATAAATACCGCACAGTCGGATCAAGACTCCGTAGGTTGCCGCGCCCGTCACGGCGGAAAGCCCAAGCGCTGCATAAAGTGACACATTTCCGCCGCCCGTTCCCAGCCAATGTGCCGCAGCCATACCGACGTGCAGGGTCATCGCGCTGAGCCCCGCGGCCGCGCCGATGAATATGCAGATTCGCCAGATGGGATGGTGGGCGCGAAGCGCGATGACCAAGGCTGATGCGTGGAGCACGCCATATAGAGCGAAGCTGACCGAAAGATCAGTGGCAAAGTGCAGCCGCGTCATCGCGATCAGCAAGACGCCGAAGCAAGCGAGCAGCAAGAAATGCAGCGGGTAGCGAAAACGATCCAGGGAATCCGGCCTCAGATCGGAATTCTGCCGTTGAGAATATCCCACCACAGCCGCCAATCGCCCATCAGGCTGAACCAAGGGTACTTGAACGTCGCCGGCTTGTTGTGCTCGAAGAAAAAGTGCCCGACCCAGGCGAATGCGTAACCCTGCACCAGGGCCACCGCGATGAGCCACCAGCGTTGCGTGGCCAGGGCGGTAGCGATCAACACGGCGGCGATGGTCGTGCCCACGAAATGCAGCCGCCGGCAAGTCCGGTTGGCGTGTTCGCCGAGGTAGAAAGGATAGAACTCGCCGAAAGTGCGGAATGAGTTCTGGCCGTTCATGGCTGCTTGCCCTGAGGGACGCGCGGTTCGCGAGGCGAGCGAAGCTGCCGCACGACCAGCATCAGCGCGATGAAACTCGCCACGAGGCCGGCCTTCGGATAGAGCTTCAGCCAGGGCACCTTGTGAATTTCTAGAATCGCCGTCGACGGCCGTGCTGGATCGTAAAACACCGGCACATTGCTGCCGTTCTGATATGGCCGAATGATGTCGTTCGCCCGTTGCCGGTCGGCACTACATTGACTGAGATCGCTATCTAAACGCACACTCGTCGAGTCATATAGCACACCCGCCACCGTATACCGATATATGACATACGGGCAAAAACGGTCGTGCGCCTGGCTTCCCTTATCGCGGACAAGTGAGTCGACAATTGTGCCGTCGGTTTTGGGCCACGTCGCACTTTGGTTCAGCCGAGTCGATTCGGACACCGCAACCCAGAGCGACAAGCCGACGCAAACCGCGAATATTGCAATCGTGAAGAAGAGGAGACGCATCTTTTAAGGACCTAAGGATCAGAACGACTTGATATTCATTTCCGTCTACCGATGCCGGCAGCTTCATACCAAGTGTAGCGCGGCGTGCGCAATTTCGCCCGGCGCAAGCATGATTCGAGCCGTGCCGTGCCGTGCCGTGCCCCAACAGGTTAGGTCGAACGCCTATCGATGCGCCAATTGATTCATCTAGCGGAGGCCTGGCCCAAAATGCGCTCATATATTTGCAGATCACTTGGCGAAAAACAGCAAAAGAGTACGCGATGTAAATTTGACGGCACTTGCAGCAAGGATCGAACCGTCGTCACCGCGGTGCTCGCCGCAAGTTCTTTCGGGTATCCGAAAACCCCGGTGCTGATATTGGGGAACGCTATTTCGTCGATGTTGTTTTGCATCGCAACTTCTAGAGAACGTCGGTAGCAGGACGCCAGAAGCTCCGGTTCGCCATTGTTGCCGCCTTGCCAGACAGGACCCACGGTATGGATGACGTACTTTGCCGGCAGGCGATAACCCTTCGTCAGCTTGGCATCGCCCGTCTTACAACCCGCCAGTTGGCGACATTCTCGAACCAGCTCGGGACCCGCCCCGCGATGAATAGCGCCATCCACCCCTCCGCCACCCAGCAGGGAGGAGTTCGCCGCGTTTACGATTGCCGCGACATTCAATTTAGTGATGTCACCCTGAAGCGCTTCAAGAATCGCAGTCATATGAGCACCCTCACGGTCCGCCCGATGTGAATTGAATGCGCCCTCGAAATCAATCCAGAAATTTCCATGTTTTCGCACCATCAAGCGGGCGTATCCGAGCGGCAGAAATCACCGCCGGATCAAAATTCACCGCATTCACGCCGATAGTATTCCAATCGCTCTGCTTCCTGTATTTGTAGTGCGTAACGCAGCCGCATTTTTTGCATCGATAGTAGTCGCGAATTCGATTCTTCCACGAGTAGCGCTCGAGCGCGGATGGCGGAGCCTCAATCTGCACTGAACTTGGTGCGTAATAGGCCCACAACGCGCCGTACCTCCGGCAGATTGAGCAATTGCATTGAGTCAACGTCCTGGGCGCTTTGCGCACGTGAATATGAACAGCCCCGCAATGACAAGTTGCGGTCACCGTTGCCGCCACGCTACGCACCGCGCCTAACGATCGGGTTGAACCGCTAGTTAGAGGTTGTGGTGACGATCTCATAGAAAGTAATACCGGAAAGCCTCGTAACCATTTCTGAGACAGTGACCATATCGCCAGGGTGCGCATATGGACTTAAAGCATGAATCGGGCTCTGGTTCCTGACGTCAATGATACATTCGCGCGGTCCTGTTCTCCTACTCCAACTGGAACAACTAAGTATCTGACCTTTGATCCGCACCCCCGTTTCGACGGCTTCGTTCGCCAGGGAAAACAGAATTGCGCCTACCACGACAATTGGGATGGCGATAAACAAAGCTTCAGGTTTGCGCAAACGCAAATTGACCCCTAACGATGAGATCGAGCGACGCGGGATTGCGCCGACGTGAAAAATAAAATCGAAAGCTGCCGTCGCGGAATATTGTGGGGCTCATGACGGTCCGATTTCTCGCAAAAGCTTGGCCTGGCACATAACGTCCGAGTTCAGCGGCACGCAGCGCCTGAGAGATCAAAAGACACGCCATTTTAATACAGCCGCAACGACCGCGGGTACTCCAAAGATCAACAGAAATATGGGGAGTTCGTCTGAGAGAGCGTAACCAGCCTTCGCAACGCCCACCCATAGGTTGGCAATTGAGATTACCAGCCAGATCGAAACGAACGCGATGGTCGCCGTATAGAGAGCGTTGGGATAGTGCGCCGAGAAAAGCCGGCCCAACAAGAGACAAACGGCCAGCAGCAGAAAACCAACAACGAGAAATAGTAGACTGCGCATATGTAGTGCCTAAAGATGAGGTTGAGCCACGAGGGGTAGCGTCTAGCTCAATCGAAGCTGATTTATATATATCACCGACTCCCTCCAACGCTCAACAAAGGCTACGCCGCGTGCCCGTTCCGACGCGAGTTAGACAATATTTCCGGGTCCCCGTGATCGCTCGAACTGATTGTTAGAGGCCATGACCTGTGCGCTCCCATGGCTCAATCAACCCCGGTACCGGCGTAAAGAGCGGATGGCACTGCGGTACGCGGACTGTGCGCCACCGCCGGTGCAATACCCGATTTCGAACCGCTAGCTTCGCCAGCAAGTGCTGCCACTCATACAATATCTGCCCAGTGGTGGCCGAAATCGACTGGACCGAACGCAAGGGGCCAATCTTCTGTTTATCGAAGTTGTATCCACGCGCCACCGCCTCGGAATGGACTGCTGCTAGATACGCGCTGATGGCGGAACGAGGTAACGCATGTGCCCGAAAGCGGTCCAGCTGGGGATGGTGCCGATAGCCTCTCGTTTGCCCACGCAATACAGCGCGTGCAAGTAGTGCTTCCCGCCACAACGCAACCAAGCCCTGCGGGTCGAGGTACTGCGGATGGATCGTCCAGAGTCGCATGATACGCAGTGACGACTAACGATGAGATGGAGCGACGCGGCGCAGCGCAGACGCAAAATGAAGGCAGTTTATCCGGACCATGGACTTCCCCCTTGCCCCACCAAAGACGCGTCCCTACGATTGCTCCAACCGTTTGTTAGGCAGCGCCCTCAGAAATGTGAACATCAGCGATCCAGTTTTTTTGTCTACGCGCAAGACGAGACGCAAGCTCCTCCCCGTCAAAATTGGCAGATTGCCGACGCAGATGCAACGAGTCTAGGTTCTCAAATGTATTGACATTAACGACAGCGTAGACGCGATTCGCAATTTCACTCGTGACAAACGGAACCGCGCCACAGCGGATGCAAACGTAAAACGTGGCGGTCCCCGTTCCAAACGAGTACCTTGAAACGACGCCGAGCCGGTGTAGGGTGACGGAAAGCTTTGCGTCGCGATTGGAAGTCCAAACTCCACCATGCTTGATGCAAAATGAACAACTACACTCTCGTGCGACTACGTCGGTCGGAACCCCCGGCCAGTCGAGCACAAAGGCTATATTTCCGCAGTGGCACTTGCCGTTGATTAGCATTTGACCTCCGTGAGAACCTAGCGCCTAACGATGAGGCTAAGCGACGCGGGATTGCGCCGACGTAAAACGAAGCAGCTTTATCTGGATCATCTACCCACTCCTTGGACTATCGAAGACGTTAGCGTCCGATCGCTCGAACCGATTGTTAGGACACGCTCTGCACCTCGTTTTCCAACCAATGAGTATCAAATAAAGACTTCCCAACGTCATCGGATATTGTCGTGTAACGCGTAGGGGTTTCTAACTACAGCGCCGGCTTGCGAGTCCACAAGTGTCCAACGGTCATCCCTAAGTTCAAACACATAGACAGCGTCCGTCGCATCCTTCTGAAAATATCCTTCAAGACGGCCCTGTGGAGTGACCGACCAGCAGCCGTCCTTCACAGCTACACCTTTGGGAAGTTGCTGTTGTATCCCTTGTGTGTGTTTGGGCCTGACGGGAGCCCCGGTCGATGGATCGATAATCGGAATGCCGCAATTAAATTGAGAGGACTGTAGGCCGGCAGTTTCACCGTGGCAGCCAGAGGCAAACAGTAGCGAGAAAAGACACCACCAGTACTTCATGTGGGTCCTAACGGTAAGGTTGAGCGACGCGCAGGTGCGCCGCCCGCCCGCGAACAAGGCTGTTTTATCTTAATCATCGATTCCCTCCTTGGCTCACCGAAGATGATACCCCGCGATCGCTCGAACCGATTGTTAGACGCTACGCGCACGACTTTAGCACCCAGCCAATACTCAATACATACCGAGACCCACCGACGACCCGAATAACCGAGTGAATCGATCGATCAGAGCGGAAAAACTTGAGACGCC
>Ga0208193_1001012_pt1 | contig 12894 bp, 13 predicted proteins | sample June2015DPH_17_2_FD_184716 | JGI IMG/M metagenome (GOLD analysis project Ga0208193, IMG submission 184716) | Peatland microbial communities from SPRUCE experiment site at the Marcell Experimental Forest, Minnesota, USA - June2015DPH_17_10... | ecosystem: Environmental > Terrestrial > Soil >...
AAATTCCTGACCGCAGGCCTTCACACGGGCAGCTTAGAAGATCGACAACCCCTGTGTCCAGCGAAAAATGTGGGACACGTTCAGTCCTTTAGGAAGGGGAGGATGTCAAGCAACCGTAAAGAATGCCCATTCTGCAGAACTCCTGCCGGGAGGGCTTGTCGCGGTCGCCGCCTCTGACAATGCAGCCGGAGGCGGGGATCACATCGCTCTATTTGATCGTGGGCGATCGGACAGGGTCATACAGTCTGTTCCTCTCGCCGCAGCACATGGAGTGGTGTGGGATGCGAAACGGAATGTCCTGTGGGCATTGGGCGAAACCCAACTGCTACGCTTGCAACTGATGAACGACTCAAACACTGCTCACTTGGAGATCGACAAGGGGATCGATTTACCGGGGCCCATTGGACACGACCTCCAGATATCGAAAAGCTGCGATGTGCTTTGGGTAACAACGACGAAAGCCGTCTTCAGCGTCGATCCCGACAGGCTGTCGTTCGTGCCTTTTGCTCCTTTCCACAATCTCAGTGGGATTAAGAGTCTTTCGATTGAAGAGGGTACGGGCCAGATTGCCTATACACAAGCAGATCCCCGTGTGTGTGGGACATACACGTTGCGATTTAAGACCCCAGATGAGCAGATCAACCTGGGATCGATGATTTACAAGGTACGCTGGTCTTCATCTGGACAGGAGGAGCGCTGAGAAGCTGGTCCGGGAAAAATCGCATTCTCCTCGATGACCGACTCCCTTCCGCTTTTGGCCCTGAACTGTGCGTTCTTCTCAACAAACAGCCTGACCCACGATCAGCGCATCGGCGCAGGTGACCCCATACTGACTGTTGGCAGCAGGGGACGGCCACATCCCTGAATCCCAGGCTTCCTTTTGCTCCCGCCGACCTGCTGCCCTGTTTGGCCAGGGAGCCTCTCGATTACCAAATGAAGCAAAGGCGCTTGGCCACTTATACGTGCTTCAGCGGTAACCGCGCGAGAGGAGGTATTTCGCGCCAGCCTCGAAGGACTTGGAACCAGGGACGAAAAAACCGAAGGCATCGGCCAACCGGCCGATCACATTGAACGAGAAACAGACCGCGAGCGCTTCCTCGATCTGTTGGCGCGAAGCGCCGGCAGCGAGGACTGTTCGGATGTCCTCTGCATCCACCGCGTGCTCGCGCGTCAGCTTGTCCAGCATGATCAGCGTCGCCCGCAACGGCTCCCGGAGGGCTGCGGTGTCGAGATCGGATAACACTGCTGCGACCACTTTCCCGTCGCCATATGCCCTTTGCGCGACCGCGGCGTGCGCCTTTGTGCAGAACTCGCACTGGTTGCTCTTCGCCACGAACGCGGCCATCAACTCACGATCACCTATAGACCAGGTGGAGGGACCGCGCATTGCCTCATGGGTCAATGCCGACATCGGTCCGCCGTAGAAGTCGGACCGATACTTTACCAGCTTGATGACGTCGAGCACCGGATGGCGTGAGACCATCTGGATGAAGGCGAAAAGTGCCTTCGTACCGAAACCGTGGCCGTTATCGAGGATTCGAAGCCGCATGCTCACTCCTTCCCGGTAGCGGCCTCAAGGGCCGCTATCGCCGTGTCGTACTGCCGAGTGGCTTGCCCGACCGCGGCGCACACCACGATCTCGAAGATCTGGTCTTCACTAAGGCCCGATTCCTGCGCGGAGGCGATGTCCTCGTCGGTGATCTTATAAGCATGCCTGGCGACCTTGTCGACGAGCGCACCGAGTGGTTCGGCAAGGCCGTTATTGTTGAACGCAGCCCGACGTTCGGAGGGCGACGCCTTGCCGTCTCCTTCGAGGATTCGATTCCTGAGCGCATTTCGCGCCTGCCTGATATCGGACATGGATTGTCCTCTCTCGGCCGCGGCAAAGCCGGCGAACATCTCCCGGATGCAACCCCATTCACCTTCAGTACCGCACACGCCATTCACCGTCGGGGCTGCTCTTTCCTTGGTGCCATGAGAATACGCCGTTGGAGTGGTCTCGTACACCTGATTTGCTTATAAGCAGTATTTCCTTCCGCGTCGCCTATTCATAGTCCAGGTGTAGACTCTGGCATTCTTCCAACAAACTCGACCACTCCACGATCAAGCACGGGGCGTTCTCGGTGGTAGATCACAGTTAAGTCCGGAACAAGCGACAAAATCTCGTTTCTCGCCAGAGGTTTGAGGCTGACCGAAGTAGATCTCTGGTCGGAATCCCATTGCAGGCTGGTCTTACAGATCAGGAATCCACCGGGTTTGAGGGCGGACATTATCTTCTCGCAGAGACCTCGGTCCAGGTGGTAGAACAGCACGATCAGGTCGAACTTTGCCGGTTCAAATTCATACTCCGTGGCGGCCAGAGCAACCAGTTCCACTGTCAAATTGAGTTGAAGTGCCGTCTGCCGGAGCCTGTTGATAGCCACCTCGGAGATGTCTACGACGCTCACCCGCCATCCCCGGCTTGCCAGCCACAAGGCATGTCTTCCGAGTCCGCCCGCCAGATCCAGGACAAGGCCAGCCTTTGGGAACCAATTCTGGATGAACTGCTTGTAGGCAGAGAGGAAAAACGGGTCGGGCCTGGTCAGCGAGGCCATCTCTTCCTGATACTTCTGGTCCCAATGCAGTCGCTGTTCTTCGCTCGTCATGATGGGCAATTCCTGTGTTTCTGGTGTCAGTTCAATTCTCAATATACTATAGTAGGGTATATTATTTATTGAGAGGTGATCTTGTCCCATACAACGAAAGATAAGAAAAAGCTCCTGTCACGCATTCGCCGCATCAAGGGGCAAACCGAAGCAATCGAGCGCGCACTGGAAGGCGAGGGAGAGTGCGAAGAGATTTTGCAGCTGGTCGCCTCCTGCAGGGGCGCACTCAATGGCCTGATGGCCGAACTGATCGAGGGACATCTGCGGTTTCATGTGCTCGACCCAAACCAGAAGACTCACCCCGCGCAGCTTGAGGCTGCCGACGAACTGATGGCTGTGGTCAAACGATATTTGAACTAGAGCTCCGGAGGCTGTATGGCAGTTCGGAACCAGAACCAAACACGCTCTGATCCTGGCGATCGAGCCCATGCGGGCTTGCACCCTCCTGAAGCTGCGGATGTACTCCTAAAGACTTCCCATCAGGGACACCAACACAACGATGAGGAACACGGCGATCACGAACACGGCTTTGAAATTGTGGAGGTGCTCCGCGTTGTCTTTGTGGACCTGGCGGCAATCGCCGTCTGGTTTCACCTTTGGGAGCCGTTCTCCCGCGTGAGCGTCATCGGTCTGGTGGCCACTCTGATCGGCGGGTATCCGATCTTCAAGGAGGCCTTCGAGAACATTGTTGAGCGCCGCATGACGATGGAGCTTTCGATGACGATTGCACTTGTCTCGGCGCTCGCCATCGGGGAATTCTTCACGGCGCTTGTCATCACCGCATTCGTCCTCGCGGCGGAGATTCTCGAAGGGCTGACCGTCGGGCGAGGACGTCGCGCAATTCAGGACATGCTCGATTTCCTTCCCCAGACCGCCAGCGTGCTCCGGGGTGGTCAGATCGCAGAAGTGGACACGAAGACCATTCTGGCTGGAGAGGTTGTGCTCATTCGGCCCGGCAGCAGAATCCCCGTCGATGGCCGTGTTCTCAGCGGTCAATCCTATGTCGAGCAGGCAGCGATCACCGGTGAACCGATGCCGAGTGAGAAGACGATAGGAAGCGATGTTTACGCGGGCACGATCAATCAGGCGGGTACGCTTCAAGTCCGCGCAGAGCGCCTGGGGAAACAGACCACCTTCGGCAAGATCATTGAAGCGGTAGAAAATGCCGAGCGTTCCCGTGCTCCGATACAGAAGACAGCCGACCGTCTTGCCGGCTATCTGGTCTATTTCGCCCTCGGCGCTGCGCTGCTCACCTTCCTCATCACTCACAACCTCCGTTCGACGATCTCGGTCATCATCGTCGCTGGAGCCTGCGGCATCGCAGCGGGCACGCCGCTGGCAATTCTGGGAGCCATCGGGCGCGCGGCCCGGCAGGGCGCCATCGTCAAAGGCGGTATCTACCTCGAAGCACTTGGACAGTTGCACACCGTCTTCCTCGACAAAACCGGCACTTTGACCTTTGGCTTTCCTGTGGTCTCGAAGGTCAACACCGAACCGGGCATCCCGGAGCGCACGCTCCTCGAAGCCGCCGCCAGTGCCGAGAGAAGCTCGGAACATCCCCTGGGCCGGGCCATCGTCCGCTATGCGGAGCAACAGAATGTCCAGCCGGTCGATCCCGATTCGTTCGAGTACCGCGTTGGCCGTGGAGTTCTGGCCTCGCTGCATGGGGAGCGCATCGTCGTTGGCAATTGCGCCTTGTTGCGCGAGCTGGCTATCACGCGGCCGGAGAGCAGGAGGTCATCGGGAGGTACGGAGGTTCTTGTCGCAAGGGAAGGCCGTTATCTTGGCTCGATCCTGGTCACAGACCAGCTGCGCCCGAGCGCCGCGCCAGCGGTGAAGGCTCTTGCGGCTATGAACATCAAGGTAGTCTTACTGACCGGGGATGCAAATTCGGCCGCGGAGGCTGTTGCCGATCAGCTTGGCATTATTCAGGTCTACTCCGGGCTTCTCCCCGACGAGAAGACCGCTTTCATTGCCGAACAGGTTAAAAAGGGACGGACGGTGGCTATGCTGGGAGACGGCATCAATGACGCACCGGCACTCAGCGAGGCGAGCGTTGGTGTGGCGATGGGGGCCGGAACGGATGTTGCTCGGGAAAGCGCCGATGTGGTCCTGATCGGCAACGATCTGACCAGGTTCGTTGATACTGTTCGCATCGCGCGCAACTGCCGGCGGATCATCCTGCAAAACTTCTACGGTACTTTGCTTGTCGATACCATCGGCATCGGCCTGGCCGCGGCTGGCTTTCTCAACCCGCTTCTGGCGACCTTTATTCACGTCGCCTCCGAGTTGGTCTTCATCCTCAATTCAACACGATTGCTTCCCCCCAGAGAGAAAGACAACCGTGCTAACCAGGCACGAGCTTCTGTACACGCCTGAAAGTGTAAATTCATGCTCATTGATGTGCGCTCCGGTTTGCGCCCCGATTGCCGGGGCGCAATTCAACATCCTCCCTTCATGGAACCCCGACCGAGCGCGGTGCATATTTATAGGTCGATCCTCGGCAGAGAGTCTGCCAGACCGATGGACTTGTCCCTCCGTTAGTGCGACCGCTCAGCTCTCGACTATCACGAGAGATTGACTATCTCCGGCAGGCTTCGTCTGGCTTCCAATATGTCCGGGAACACGGGACCAGAGTGCCACTGTTGAGCAACGCACCATAGCTCCCATCTGGCTGCAGGCGAAGTTCTTGAATTGCCTCCAATCGCACGATGGCGCTCCTGCTGACACGAGCGAAGATCGTGGGATCAAGCTGGCCTTGTAGACGATCCATCGTTGTCCGAAGAGCAAACTCCCCTTTGCTGCTAAACAAGCGGGCATAATTCCGATCTGCACCGATCCACTCAATGCAATCGACCGAGAGCAAGTAGGCCAGCCGGCGTCTTTCAATCAGGAAGCGCTTCGTGTAGATGGGAGCCTCAGCATGAGCTGGACCTTGGAGACGTTCGCGTGCACGCTGGATCGCCAGGGAGAACCGTTTTTGCGCTACCGGTTTCACCAGGTAATCAGTCGCAGCGACATCAAAGGCTTCAAGAGTACGGGTATCTAGTGCTGTAAGGAATATCGCCTGAATTTCCGGCAGATCGCTGATGCCTTGCAGTACCTCGAATTCTGATCCGTCTGGCAAATGAATGTCCAGTAAGAGCAGATCTGGACGGATGCGGCGAATTTCTGAGATCGCCTCAGTGCATGAGCCTGCGGCACCACACAATTGAAGGTCGTGTTCTGCCTCCAGCAGTCGTTGCACTTTGCGGAGCGCGGGCGGTTCGTCGTCCACTACAAACACTCGAATCACTGAGGGATCTCCAGTTCCGCGACTGCCCCACCTTGGTCGTGGCTGCTGAGGCGGAAGGCAGCAGTCTCGCCGTAGTGGGTTGCCAAACGGCGCTTTGTATTGGTGATTCCTTGGCCGTATGCCATCACCTGGGGGCCGCGCCCACGATCGCGAACCCTAATCGACACGACTTGACTCGAAAGCTCAATTTGAATCTGTATCTGTAGATTTCCTGAGGCTGGATCGGGGCCGTGCTTCACCGCGTTCTCGATGAGCGGTTGAAGCAGCAAGGCCGGAATCCGAATTGTCTCCGCTCTCGGATCGCACTGGATGGAGTAAACCAGTTTATCCTCCAGGCGCGTCTGCATGATCTCCAGGTATTGCCTTGCAAGCACCAGTTCGTTGGCAATGGATTCAAGAGGCGAGTCGGATGAATGCATTGTGGAACGAAGAAACGTGCAAATACGCTCCTGCATCAGGTCAGCACGATCCACGTCCTCATACATGAAACTCGATACAGCATTGAGCGCATTGAAGAGAAAATGCGGCTGCAGCTGCCGGGTGAGCCCATCCAGGCGGGATATCGCCAACTCCGACTCAATATCGCGACTTCGCGCCCAGTCTCGGTAGACCCAATACGCCCCAACCGCCATGGTGTAGGTGATGACATCGGCAGGAAACTCCATGGCGTAACGTAGAGACATCTTCCCATAGTCATACACACCGAGGTCGAAGATGCGGAAGATGAGAATGCGGGTCTCCCAGTTCCACGAAGTATGCAGGACAGAGAACGTCATTAGCAGGAACGAATGTTGTAACCAGGGGACCACCGAACGTCGAAATGGATACCGTCGAAACGCCCATAGGATGAATGGGAGCAATACGGCCGTGCCATAAACTCCGGTTGCCTGTTCAATGAGCACAGTCTTCCAATCACTGGTTTCCCCACGCGTGAGCCGGTCAAGTGTCCGATAGGCGAACTCCAGCAGCGTAGTGCCAGTGAAATAGAGAAACAAGTAAAGTCGAATCCGCTTCATGGCGTCGCCTCAGGTGCCGGCTCAATGTTTAGCATCGCCGCAGGTAATGCCTAAACTGCGATCTTCGTCCCAGGAATCGGGCGGTTTGTCCCACCCCGGTAGATCCCCCTCCCTTTGTCGGGCAGAATCCTGCTATGGAGCAAGTTCTCGTGCTTAACTGAAACTTGAGAGAGGCGAAACCAATTGAATAGAAGAAGGTTCTTGAAAACATCCAGTGCAGCATCGCTTTTGGGGCTGTGGCCGCACGGCTTACCGGCGCAGTCAGCCACGCGCCGAGTTCGTCCGTCCGATCCAGGCTGGCCATCCCAAGCGTCATGGAGACGCCTCGACGACGTGGTTGACGGCAACCTGTTTTCTGTCCAGTTCCCGATGAACGCATGCTTGGCCGCACCCCAGAGCGATGGCTGCAAAGCTCTGTTCGCCAATCTGAAAAATCCCTATTATATTGGCGACAATCCCGGTGTAACCCAAACCTTGGGATGGGTCGATGCCTGGGCGACGAAACCGAGTGTTTACGCGGTTGCAGCAAGAAACGCGGAGGACATCGCTGCCACGGTGAAGTTTGCCCGCCAAAACAATTTGCGTTTGGTCGTCAAAGGCGGAGGGCACAGCTATCAAGGCACGTCGAATGCGCCGGACTCTCTGCTAATTTGGACGCGCCACATGCACGATGTCACAATTCAGAATGATTTCGTTCCTCAGGGTTGCCAGCCCACGCACGCTCCGCAGCCGGCGGTCACGGTTGGCTCAGGAGCAATCTGGTCCCAAGTTTATGATGTCGTCACGACCAAGCATGGTGCCTATGTGCAGGGGGGCGGTTGCACGACTGTAGGCGTCGCAGGCCTGATTCAAAGCGGTGGTTTCGGCAGTTTCTCCAAACGCTATGGGACCGCCGCGTCCAGCCTGCTCGAAGCCGAGGTAGTTACCGCCGACGGCCAGGTTCGTATCGCAAACGCCTGCCTCAATCCAGATCTGTACTGGGCTCTGAAAGGCGGAGGAGGAGGTACATTCGGTGTGGTTAGCAAATTGACCCTGCGCGTTCACGATCTTCCAGAATTTGCCGGAGGAGCCAACTTCAAGGTCAAAGCTTCGTCCGACCAAGCGTATCGTCACCTGATCCGACACTTCGTCGCCTTCTACCGGGACTCCCTCTTCAACGATCATTGGGGCGAACAGGCTCACTTTTCTCCGGACAACAAGCTTCAGATCAGTATGGTTCACATCGGATTGGAGACAGAGCAATCGCGAAGAATCTGGCAGCCGTTCCTCAATTGGCTGGCGCAATCCACTAGCGTTTACACGATTGAATCCGAACCCGAGATCGGCAGCATGCCCTTTCGGCAGTGGTGGAACGTAGATTGGCGCAAGGAACACCATCAAGACGTTTTCAAGACGGACCCTCGCTCCGAGGCCAGCCCACGCAATGTCTGGTGGAACGGGGACTCCGGCCAGGTTGGCTGGTTCATATGGGGTTTCGAGTCGCTTTGGATGCCCGCATCACTACTGCAGGATGACTCCCAGGAGAAACTGGCCAATGCTCTATTCGCGGCTTCCCGCTTGAGCGAAGTCGAGCTTCATTTTAATAAAGGGCTTGCGGGCGCATCAGCTGAGGTCATCGAAACGGCAAGAGACACCGCCATGAATCCGGCGGTTTGCAGTGCCTTTGCTCTCGCCATCCTTGCCAACGGCCAGGGGCCGGCGTATCCAAACGCTCTCAACCACGAGCCGGATGTCGCGAACGGGCGAAAGGGCGCTCGTGCCGTGCACCATGCGATGAACGAACTTCGCTCCGTCGTTCCCAACGGCGGAGCCTACGTTTCAGAGAGCAACTTCTTTGAATCCGCCTTCGAACATGCTTACTGGGGCGACAATCACGCTCGCCTCGCCAAAATCAAAAAGAAATACGATCCCGACGGCATCTTTTTCGTCCACAACGGAGTCGGCTCGGAGCAATGGACATCTGACGGCTTCACCAAACTCTGAATCTACGCGCCGTTTCAATCGCAGTGGGCCCGCTCGCCACGCGGTTGCTTTGCAGAGGGGATAGAAAATCATGCTCTCCGTCAGAAAGAATAGGGCCAGCTCTACTTGCCTGACGCCGCTGTCTTTCATGGCGAACACCAGGTTGGTTTCGATTGCGCCGTACCAGTGCACAATACCAGTGCACCGTACCTTAGATCGGCGAGCCTTCTTTCGGGCCATTCTCTGGCTGGTTCCCCATCGACGAGCGCGATCTTATCGCCAAGGTTGAATCGGGCGGCCTGAGCCGGATTGTTCGGAACGTCGAATTCAACCGAAAGTCCGGCATCTTGCTGAGTCAAAACTAGCCCCAACCGATCCCCGGCGAAAATCGCCCGCACTGCATCAGCATAGGGTATTGCATAAAGCGGGTCGCGAGAATCGTCGATGATCAACCGAAATCGAGCGAGAACTGGGAGTCCAATATCGCCTGCTCTCACATTCGACGTTCGTTCCAGCCAAACTTGAAGGTACAAATGCTGCAACGGGCTTGGCCGATTCACTCGAGATTGCAGCAAAGGCAGAGTGAAATATCGCCGATTTGGCGAGCTACGAATTCGCCAAAATCCTGTTATGGGAACTTCGAAGCCCTCGGGCTATATACTTCTCCCGATGTAAGTTACTTCATTCGGAGCTCCAAATGATCCGTTCTGGTCGACATTTTCTTCAGATTCCAGGGCCCACGAATGTGCCGGACCGTGTCCTGAGGGCCATGCACCAGCCAGTCATGGACCATCGTGGCGCGGAATTTTCCAAACTTGGCTCGGAAGTTCTGGAGAACCTGCGTTTAATCTTCCGGACCGGCGGGCACGTCATTATGTATCCGGCTTCCGGCACTGGAGCTTGGGAAGCGGCGATCGTAAACACGCTTTGCCCGGGCGATCGGGTGCTGATGTTCGAGACGGGACACTTTTCGAATCTTTGGCGTCAGGTGGCGGAGCGATTCGGCATTCAAGTCGAGTATGTGCCAGGCAACTGGCGCCGGGGCGCTTCCGCCGAGGACCTAGCTGCGCGGTTGGACGCCGACCAGAGCCACACCCTTAAGGCGGTCATGGTTGTCCACAACGAGACATCCACCGGGGTTGCCAGCCGCATTCCTGAGATCCGGCGCGCCATGGATCAGGCGCGCCATCCAGCGCTGCTGATGGTTGATACGATCTCTTCGTTAGGCTCCATCGACTATCGCCATGATGAATGGGAGGTCGACGTCACCGTTGCCGGTTCTCAGAAAGGGCTGATGATGCCTCCGGGCCTAAGCTTCAATGCCATTTCTGAAAAAGCGCTCGCCGCAAATAAGACTGCCAGGTTGCCCCGGTCGTATTGGGACTGGCAGGATATGTTGACGCCCAATCGTGCAGGTTTCTTTCCCTACACTCCAGCGACCACTCTGCTCTACGGCCTGAGGGAAGCGCTGGCGATGCTGCAGGAAGAGGGCCTCTTGAACGTGTTTCTCCGACATGATCATCACGCCGAGGCCGCCCGCACTGCCGTGCGAACGTGGGGTCTGGAAATTGTTTGTGAAAATCCTCGCGAGTATTCAAGCGCACTGACCGCCGTGTTTCTGCCCGAAGGGCATAATGCAGATCAGCTGCGAAAGGTCATCCTCAATGCCTTCGACATGTCCCTTGGAGCCGGCCTCTCGAAGCTGGCCGGCAAAGTATTCCGCATCGGCCATCTTGGCAGCTTCAATGACCTGATGCTGGCCGGAACGCTGAGCGGAGTCGAAATGGGCCTTCAGCTGGCTGGGGTGCCCCACCGCAGCGGAGGCGTTACCGCAGCTCTTCAGTATCTCACCGAAGCCAAGCGCGAGGCTGCGGCAGCCGTCGGATAATGCTTCGCTCCCGTTCAACGGGAAACCAAGCGTAGCGCGCAGAAATCAGTTGAATTCTACTAATCAATGGAGTCGTAATGGGTCGACGGGGATTCTCAGCAACGAAAGCTGTGCTCGGAATGATCTGCGTGATGTATGCGATCACCTATGTCGACCGGGTCAACGTGAGCACGGCCGCTTCGGTCTTCCAAAAAGAACTTCATTTTACAAGTGTGGAAGTCGGCCTTGTCTTTTCAGCCTTTGCCTATCCTTACCTGGTATTTCAAATTATCGGAGGCTGGGTAAGCGATCGTTTGGGTGCGAGGTTGACTCTGACCGTCTCCGCCGTCATTTGGGCGCTGGCTACTCTGTTGACCGGTTTGGCGACTGGCCTTCCCAGCATGCTGTGCGCCCGCGTTCTGCTTGGGTTTGGAGAAGGGGCGACGTTTCCCGCGGCTACCAGGGCGATGTCGGACTGGACGGTGGAGGGGAAGCGCGGATTCTCTCAGGGAATCACCCATTCTACGGCGCGACTAGGGAACGCCTTCACGCCACCCCTGGTGGTCTGGCTTATGGCGCTAACGACGTGGCGTGGATCCTTTATCGCCCTCAGTCTGATTAGCATGGGTTGGACCATCATGTGGGTCTGGTACTTTCGCAACGACCCAGGAGAGCACGCGGGCATCACCTCCGCGGAGTTGGAGGTTCTCCCCAGTTATGCTCTGCGAAGAGTGAAGAAACATGAGCGCATTCCCTGGCTCCCTCTAGCTCGTCGCATGGCGCCGGTGACGGCGGTCTATTTCTGCTATGGGTGGACACTCTGGCTCTACCTGGCATGGATCCCTTCCTTCTTTGTCCACAACTATCATCTCGACCTGAAGCAGTCAGCGTTGTTCTCGGCTGGGGTCTTCTTTGCCGGCGTGTTAGGGGACTCGTTCGGCGGAATGATGAGCGACCGGATCTTTCGCAAGACAAGAGACTTCAACAAAGCTCGACGGAACCTGGTCGTGATCAGCTTTCTCTGCTCCCTCGCCTGCATGATTCCAATTCTGTTCTCCCACAACCTCAAGTGGGCATCGATCTATCTCAGCCTTGGTTTTTTCTTTTCCGAGTTTACGGTTGGGCCAATGTGGGCAATCCCAATGGACATCGCACCCCGGTTCTCCGGATCCGCAAGCGGGTTCATGAACTCCGGATCGGCGTTGGCCGCCATTCTCTCTCCCATCGTCTTTGGATTTGTGATCGACAAAACCAATAACTGGGAGCTACCTTTTCTCGGCAGCATCGTGCTGCTCTTCCTGGGCTCGATTGCCGCCTTCTGGATGAAGCCCGGCGAAAGGCTCGTCGTGCCTGCGGCCGAACTACAACAGGTATAGGTTTCCCGACGCATAGAATCCGGAGTCGCTTTCATGCCCCTTGGCCAAGCCCCCTTCCACTCGCCGGTTCCCTTACCCCTCAGCTCGCATGCCAGGCCCGTCGATTCGTTCGCGCAGGCAGGGGAGCTAGAGAGAGAGTTGAAACGTGAAGTTCGAGGAGAAGTCCGCTTCGATCGCGGAAGCCGCGCCATGTATGCGACCGACGGCTCGAACTACCGCCAGATCCCCATCGGCCTCGTGGTCCCGCGCGATGCCGACGACGTAGTTGCAGCGGTGGCGGTCTGCAGAAGCTATGGCGCTCCTATCCTGCCCCGTGGAGCTGGCACAAGCCTGGCGGGACAGTGCTGCAACGTGGCGGTTGTTCTCGACTTTACCAAGTACATGAACCAGGTCATAGAGATCGATCCCGAACGGCAATATGCCCGGGTGCAGCCTGGAATCGTGCTGGATGCGCTCCAAAAGCAGCTGAGGGATCATCAACTCATCTTCGCGCCTGATCCTTCCACGCACAATCGCTGCACGATCGGCGGAATGATCGGGAATAACTCCTGCGGCACCCATTCCCTGTTGGGCGGCAAGACGGTCGACAATGTCGAAGAGATGCGAATTTTGCTCTACGACGGGACGATCATGACGGTCGGCTCCACCAGCGAGGAGGACCTGATTAATCTCGTGAAGCAAGGGTCCCGACAAGGCGAGATCTATTCCCAGCTACGCACGATTCGCGATCGGT
>Ga0208193_1001014_pt1 | contig 12887 bp, 7 predicted proteins | sample June2015DPH_17_2_FD_184716 | JGI IMG/M metagenome (GOLD analysis project Ga0208193, IMG submission 184716) | Peatland microbial communities from SPRUCE experiment site at the Marcell Experimental Forest, Minnesota, USA - June2015DPH_17_10... | ecosystem: Environmental > Terrestrial > Soil >...
AGAGCATCTCTCCCGAAGGTATAAAGTTCGGAGATACAGGCTCAGTTTGAATTGTTTTGTAACAGGGCACGACTTGAGTCGTGCCGAAAATCCGGCTGATAAAGTCTTTGGGCTTTAGCCCCTGCGGATGTTTTTCAAACTGAGCCATTACCAGTTCGGGCGCCCCACCCTCGCCGCGTATCGTAGCGTATTTGTTTTTGCGGCCAGGTTGGGGTCGCTCTACAGCAAGAGGAGAAATGCTCTAATAAACCATTGATTCTAAGAAACCAAACAACTGTAATTTTGTTCCATAAAATTCGCGTAATTTCGCTATATCCATAATCGGCAGAGAAAAACATGGCCCGAATCCTTGAGAATTCGGGCCGTTTGCGTTTGAGCCGCTGATCTACAGGGAAAAAATCCGCTGGCATCCAAAAGGTCTTAGAAACCAGCCTTGCGGAGGATTGCTCCCGCAGATCTACTTCTGCTTCACCGGATCAGCAGCTTTAACTTCCGGTTCTTCCTCGCTCGGAGATGGACCTTCGGCCTTGATCTTCGACTGGATCTGCTCCCAAAGCGTGTCTGGCGGATCTTCCACCGGTGCCAGAAGCTGCCGCGCCGCCTCGGCAATCGCTTCCAGGTCGGCAAGCAGGCTGCGGCAAAGCTCACATTCCAGCATGTGCGGATGTTGGGAGACATCTTCGCCGGAGGCGATCAAATCGGGCAAATGGTCTTGGAACTCTTCGCAGGTCATTTTCTCGGACACATTGAACTCACTCGTCATCGCCGTCCCTCCATGCGAGGGTAGGCGCGCATCGCATCGCGCAGCTTGAGCCGCGCTTTGTGTAATTGGGATTTGCTGTTGCCAATCGAGCAGTCAAGCATCGCCGCAATCTCGTTATGCTCGTAACCCTCGACATCGTGCAGCACAAAGATTAAACGATAACCCGCCGGCAGATCGGCAATCGCGCGTTCCAGCGCCATGCGGTCAATCGATCCCGCAAGCGACAAATCCGGCGCACCGAAGCTGCGGCCCGGACCCTCGTCTGGAGACGGCTCCATCGCCTCGTCCAATGAGATGACCTGCAGCCCTTTGCGCCGCAGATGCATCAACACCACGTTGATGGCCAGTCTGTGCAACCAGGTGGAAAAGGCCGAGTCTCCCCGAAAGGTGGCAATCTTGCGATGCAGTTGAAGAAACGCTTCCTGTGTCAGGTCTTCCGCCTCGGCGGCATTGTTCACCATGCGCAGGCACAGCGAGTAGATGCGCCGCTTATGCAGCGCGTAAATCTGGGCAAAGGCATGCGGATCTCCGGCCTGCGCTTGCGCCAGGGCGGCGACTTCCGCACTTATTTGCTCGGGTGTGCGCGTAGTCGTCTTGCGAACTGTGCTGCCCTCTACGGATTGGGCCGGGGCGTCTGCTCGTTGCTGTATAGGAATATAGATTTGCTTCATTCGTGTCCTTCTGAGCGAATTTCCAGGAAGGCTGTGCGGAACATACGTTCCTCGTTAGTATAGGTGGCAGTGGCCTGATGGCGCTCAACTGGTGAGCCGTGGTTAAATCTGCGCCGCCGGGTTAAGTAAAGCAAATCTTCGATCATGTATCTGGTAATACGGGTGAGGTGGGAAGTTTTGAGGCCGAATCTTCGAGTGCCAATAGGTAAGAAGAGCGGTTTCGGCATTTTGGTTGTGTGCCTTTTTGCGTCTGGGCACCTAAATATGCACGTCGGCGCCCAGGCGCCTACAGGTGCGCAAGCCCAACCCGCCAGTTCCTCCTCACTTCAATTGCAACCTGTCAGCCCAACAGCGTGGCAGCAATTTGCCGGCCTGCCCGTGCGCCGCATTTCCATTGAAGGAGTAAGCGAAGAACGGCTCTCTTCGCTGCACCTTCAATTGGCGCAGACCGTCGGAGAGCCCCTCGCAGCAGATAAGGTATCGGCGAGCCTGCGCCTGCTCTATGCTACAGGCCTCTTTGACTCGATTGAAGCCGCCGCAGCGCGCGAGGGCGACGGTGTTGCTCTCATCTTCCGCGGCACCGCGCGCGCCTTTATCGGTCACCTCACCGTCGAAGGCGCCAAAGGCGCTACCATCAACACGCAGCTCGAACGGACCAGCCGCCTCAACGCAGGCACGCGCTACTCCGAAGCCCTGATGAACCAGGCCATCGAGCAGATGCGGCAGATACTGGTCTCCAACGGCTTCTACGAATCCTCCATCAAGTACGCCCTCACGCCCAACGCCGCCGAGCAGCTCGTCGATATTGCCGTCACCGTCACCCCAGGACCCCAGGCGCGCATCGGCACAGTCACCGTTACTGGCGATACCAGCTTGTCGCTCGATGAATTCCGCAAGTATGCGCGCCTCGTTCCCGGCCGCGCCATCGATCACGACACTGTGAACCGCGCGCTTGAAGGTGTGCTCAAGCACTATCAAAAGCAGCGCAGGCTCGAGGCGGACGTCAAGCTGGAATCGCAGGAGTACGTGGCTCATCGCATCAATTACCGCTTTACCGCGACTCGCGGTCCAGTCGTGAATGTGCATGTCGAAGGCGTCAAGCTCAATGATTCCCACATCAAACGCCTTGTGCCCATCTATGAAGAAGGCTCGGTGGACGAGGATTTGCTCAACGAAGGCGGGCGGCGCATTCGAAACTATTATCAAAGCCAGGGCTATTTTGACGTAAAGGTCGACCACAGCCAGCAGACGCCCGCACAGGATCTGGTACTCATCGACTACAACGTACAGTTGGGCGCTCGCCGCAAGGTAGAGAGCGTAAATGTCGATGGCAACCATTACTTTGACGCCGCCACACTCAAGCAACTGCTGAATGTGCATGCCGCCAATGCCCTCGACCGCCAGGGAGCATACAGCCAGTCGCTGGTTTCTGCCGATATCGCGGCATTGAGCGATACATATAAGAACAACGGATTCTCCAAAGTATCCATCACGCCGGAAACCGGCCCGCAGGCAAGCACAGGCGCAAGCGACCCTGCAGCACAGACAGGCCGGCCTGCAAGCAAGATCCTTGCGCCTCTCACGGTCGTCTATCACATTACGGAAGGCCCTCAGCAGCACGTCGGCACGGTTACATTGACCGGCAATGACCACGTAAGCTCACCGAAGCTTATCCCGCAGATGAATACCGTCGAGGGGCAGCTTCTCTCACCGCGCAGCCTTGCCGGTGACCGCGACGCAATGTTGAATGAGTACCTGTTGCAGGGATTCAATGAGGCGCATATCGATGTGGAGGAAGTCACCGATACCGCGGATGCTGACAAGATAAACGTGGTCTTTCACATCGTTGAAGGCTCACAGACCTTCGTCCGCAAGGTGCTGCTCACCGGCCTGCACTACACGCGCCCCAGCACCGTGACGAAGGGCATCACCATCAAAGCCGGCGATCCGCTGAATCAGCAGGCATTGCAGGAGACACAGAAAAACCTCTACAACTACGCTCTCTTCAATGAGGTCGACACGGCGATACAGAACCCCAACGGCGGCGAGACAGAAAAAACTGTGCTGCTGCAAACCGTCGAAGCGCGGCGCTGGACGCTGACCTACGGCGCAGGCTTTGAGGCGCAGACCGGCACACCGCAGAACAACTGCGCTGGTTTGATTGCAGCAGGCGTCGAGTGCAGCGCGAACGGCCACACAGGCGTCAGTCTCCGCGGCCTGGCTTCTATCACGCGCAATAACCTGTTTGGCCGCGACCAGTCAGCCTCCATCTCCGGCAACTACGGCACACTGGAACAGCGCGTCGATCTCATTTATCAGTATCCGCACCCGCTCGGAGCCAAGAACTTCGGGCTCACCTTTTCCGGAGGCTACGCCAATAGCCAGGCCGTCACCACGTATGTTGCCTCCAGGCTGGATGCAGGTATCCGCATTACACAGAAATTCACCGGCAGCGGTCACGGACTGCTCTCGCGCGCCAACACATTTATCTACGAATTCGACTTCCGCCGTGTCAAAGTTGACGAAAACAGCATTCAGGTATACCCATTAGCAGTTGCTGAGTTGTCCTCAGCGGTGCGCGTCGGCGGTCCTGGTTTTACGTGGATACGCGACACACGCGACAACCCCACAGACGCCACGCGCGGCAGCTACACCACCTTTCAGGAATTTATCTCCGTAGCGCAATTCGGCGCGCAGGCCCAGTTCAACCGCATCGATCTGTCAAACTCCAGTTATTACACTTTCGACAAGGGAAAGTTCGTCTTCGCCCGCAACACGCGTTACGGCCAGGAGCGCGCCTTCGGCAATGCAAGCGGTGAACTGCTTCCCCTTCCCGAGCGCCTCTACGCCGGCGGTGCCACCTCCCTTCGCGGATTTTCCTCAAACGCCGCGGGACCACGCGATCCACAGACCGGCTTTCCCATCGGCGGCGCCGGCGCGCTCATTAACAGCTTTGAACTACGCCTGCCGCCGCCCACGCTTCCCTACTTCGGCAACACTCTCAGCTTCGTTCTCTTCCATGACATGGGGAACGTCTTCACGAATGCGGGCGACATGTGGGCCAGCGCCATTCGCGTTCGCCAGCCTGACCGGGATACCTGCAAAACCCTCACACCACCCAATCCCGCAATTCCGCCAAATCCGCCACTCATGCCGCTGCCACCCGGCCCGAACACCTCCACGGGTAAACAGGGTTATTGCAGCTTTAATTACTTCTCTCACACGCCCGGCCTGGGTCTGCGCTACCATACGCCCGTTGGCCCCATTCGCTTCGATTTCAGCTACAACCTCAATCCGCCCATCTATCCCATCGATGTCAACTATTCGCAGACCAATCCCTACGAAAACCAGCATGTCGGCGAAGCGGGTCACTTCAACTTCTTCTTCAGCCTGGGCCAGACTTTTTAATTGATGCGCATATCAGCCACAATCCGGATCACTCGCAGCCCCAGCGCGCTCTTGCTCGCGCTGGCGATCGCGCTTGCCGCATCTGGCCTCGTCACACACGCGCAACAGCCTTCCTCGCCACAGATCCTCGATCGCGTGGAAGCCGTCGTTGGCAATCATGCAATTCTCTCGAGCGACATTGAAAATGAGCTGCGGCTCTCCGTCCTCGATCCCGAAAGAGGGCAGCGCGGGCCTTTGACCGCGCGCCGCGCTCTGCAACTGATCGTCAGCCGCGCCCTGATTCAGCAGCAGATCCAGCAAAGCTACATGCAGGTAGCCGAGCCTTCCGATGAAGATATACAGGCGCGCCTCAAAGAGATGCGCGAGCAACTGCCCATTTGCGTTCAAAAGAAATGCTCCACGGATACCGGATGGGCCGCATTTCTCAAAGAGAACAACCTCACGGAAGCCGATATTGTGAACTACCTCCGCTTGAGAACGGAGATTCTCAACTTCATCGAGTACCGCTTCCGCCAGGGAATCCAGATTCAGCAGGATCAGATTGCAAAATACTACAAAGAAACGCTGCTCCCGCAGTACCCGAAGAACGAAAAAGTTCCAGCTCTTGAAACCGTTGCTCCTCGCATTGAAGAAATCCTTCTGCAACAGCAGGTCAACCAGATGTTCACCACGTGGCTCCGCGATCTACGCAAGCAGGGCGATGTTGAAATTCTAGATCCCGCGCTTGAAGCCGCATCGAAAGACGTCGAGGGAGATGACCAATGACAGATCAAACTCCCCCGCCCGTCCCAACACCGCCGCCCGAGCCGCATCCTGCTCCGAAGCGGAAGCCACGCAAGCGCCGTCGCATGCTCTGGGCTCTCAGCATACTTGCGCTTCTTCTCTGCGCATGCGGAATCGGGCTTAACTGGTATATGCATTCCAGCCGCTTCGAGCAGTTAGTGCGGCAGCGTGTCGAAACAGCGCTCGCCGATGCTACCGGCGCGCGTGTCGAGATTGGCGCACTTCGCTTGGGCCTGGGTAACCTCGAAGCTGACGCCGACAACATTATCCTACACGGTAATGAGCCGGCCAGCGAAGCTCCATACGCGCGCATCGATCACCTGCACATCGGCATCAGCATCCTCAACATCTTTTCGCCCCGCATCCTGCTGCGTGAAGCCATCGTGACGCGTCCGCAGATACATCTCATCGTCTATCCCGATCAGACGTCCAATCAACCTCATCCGCATCCTCAACCGCGCTCCAGCCACTCCGGGCTCGACACTTTCTTCGATCTTCAGGCGCACCATATCGCCGTCGAGCAGGGCATGATTCACCTGGACATCCGCGCCGATACCATCGATGTTCTGAGCCGCTACCAGCCGCTGGATTTTGAAGCGGATGATGCCTCGCTGATCATGCAATACGTGCCCGCCAAGGGTGCCTCATCGGAGAGTTATCACATCGACGCGGGAATCGCGGACCTGAATTTGGCGCGCGGCAAACAACGCACACCGTCGCAGGTAGAAGGTCTGCTGCAAGCTTCCATCGATCTCACCCGCAACGCCGCGTATCTCCGCTCTCTGCGCCTGACGGCCCATGCGCGTGGAGCTAAAGACCGGACTCTTCAAGTCACTGGCTCCGTGGAAGACTTAGCCCATCCGCACTGGCAGGCTAAAATCACCGGCGAGACCGATCTGCGCCTTCTCGATCCCATACTCGGCTATCCAGATGCGCCGGAGGGCATCGCGCATCTCGACCTCACAAGCTCCGGCGCCGGAGACAAATTCCGCATCGACGGCCCCGTGCATGTCGAGCATGCGTCGTACATCGGCGCAAATGTCAACGCGCGAGACATCGATCTTGACACCCGCGTACATGCCGACAACTCTGAGTTGCATGTCTCGCAGGTAGCTGTCCGGCTCCGCCAGGGCGGAGAGATCGATGGCGATGTCGATCTCCTGCACTGGCTGCCTGTCACGCCTGTCGTGGCCGTTGTTGAAGCCGAAAAAGAGCCGTCAAAACATTCCGGCATCTTCTCGCGCTTCGGCAAAAAGCAAGCCGCGCCAGATCCCGAGACGCCGCCATCGCATGACACGCTGGTCAAAAAGCCTTACATGATCCTTCCTGTCGATGGCAAAGTTGCCGCCAACTTCAATTCCGTCGCGCTCGATACGGTTCTCGATCTCGTAGGCAAGGGCCCCTTCCAGCGGCTCGGCCTCGGCACAATTTTCAATGGCCCTGCGGAAGCTGTATGGTCACGCGGCGATGTCAACACGCTTACAATCCACGCTGCGCTGAGTGCGCACGCACCCATCCAGACACCCGCTGGCGAAGTGCCCGCGAACGGCGTCATCGACGCCGTTTTTACACAGCGCACCGGTGGCGTCGACATCAACACGCTGACCTTCACCATGCCCTCTTCGCATATCGAGGCACATGGCCACATTGGCGCATTTCCGCTTTCCAGCCCCACCTCGCTGAACGTCGATGGCCGATCGCATAACCTCTCCGACTTCGACGCAGTGCTGCGCGACCTTGGCCTCCACAACGAGGGAAAGACCGGCTCGGCTGCTTTGCCTGTGGCACTTCACGGTCAAGGCGAGTTCCATATACTCTGGACTGGCTCACTCGTCTCACCGCGCCTTGCTGGAAACCTTAAAGCCACGCAGGTCAGCATCGAGATTCCTGCCACTGGCAATGATCCGTCCGCCCAGCCGCGCTGGATCGCCTGGGATGAGATTGACGCGGATGGAAGCTATGACGCCGAAAATATCCTCGTCGCCCACAGTCATCTCCGCCGCGGCTCTTCGCAGATCGCTATTGAAGGAACCATCGCTGCGGCTGCTGCTCCACCTCCGGATTCCCCCAACCCCACACACCCGAACCATCGGCAGCACGGCATCCCAGTTCAATATCCAGCAGTTCGAGGCCAGTCCGGCGTCGACGAAAGGCCATCGTTCAGCAGCGGCTCCCTGGTTCATGCCAATGTTCACGCCGCGCGGATCTCTCTTGCCGATCTGCTTCCGCTGACAGGTCTCGACATTCCCGTCACCGGCACGCTCGACGCACAGATTCAAGCCGACGGCACGCTCGGTTCGCCCGGCGGCTCAGGCTGGGTGCAGCTCTCCGATGCCGTTGCTTATGGCGAACCAATCTCCCACGCGCGCGCTCAGGGTTCGTTCGAAAAGAACGTATTGCACCTTACCTCGCTAACCGCTCAATCGCCCGTGGGCGCCGTCAATGCCTCCGGAAGCTACGATCTCACTGCGAAGCGCTTTGATGTCGAGGCGCACGGCAACAATCTTGACCTCGCGCAAGTCAAATATCTTCATTCGCTCAGCGACGACATGCAGGGCAAACTCACCTTCGCGGCCACTGCATCCGGCACGCGCGACGATCCCCGCGTCGAGGGTCATGCCGAAGCCGCCAGCATTATGTTCGAAGGCAAGACGCTCGGCTCCGCGCAGCTCACGGCACACACCGTCAACCATGCGGTCGCATACGATCTCACCTCTCGCACCGACACCGCGGATATCCAGCTTCACGGCCAGACAGAGCTGCATGGCGACTTCGCCATGCAGGCGCAGGCGCAATTCTCGCGCTTTAACCTCGGCGCGGCCCTCAAGCTTGCGCGTGTGGAAGGCATCAGTGCCGAGTCCTCCATTGCCGGAACCGCCACCGTCTCCGGTCCTCTCCGTTATCCCAGTCAAATGCGCGGTGAGCTTCGGCTCGATCCGGCCGCATTCGCAGTGGCTGAGGTCCAGTTACGCACTGAAGGCCCTCTGCATGCAACGCTTGAGAATAGCCGCGTCCATCTTGACCAGGCGCATATTGTCGGCGATCAGACCGATCTGCGCGCCGAGGCTACGCTCGATCTGAAAGCTGACCGCAAGCTCGACCTCACCGCCAACGGCTCCGTCAATCTCAAGCTTGCCGAAACTCTCGACAAAGACATCACCGCAAATGGCACCATCACATTCCAGGTCGAGGGTCATGGACCGCTTGCCAATCCGCAGCTCCGCGGCCGCATCAATTTTCAGGATGGCTCGCTTTCGCTGGAAGATATTCCTAACGGCCTCAGCCACATCCAAGGCTCACTCGAATTCAACCAGAACCGTCTCGAAGTCCGATCCCTCACCGCCATGACCGGAGGCGGCCAGCTCACCCTCGGCGGCTATCTTGCCTACCAGCACGGCATCTATGCCGACCTCAGCGTCACCGGCAAAAACGTTCGCATCCGCTACCCTGAGGGCGTCAGCTCACTTGCAGACACCACGCTCCGCCTGCAGGGCACGCAACGCAACCTCGCGCTCACCGGCAATGTCCTCATCACCCGCTTCACCATCAGCCAGGATCTCGACATCGCCACGCTCGCCGCGCAGGCAAACGCGCCGCCCGCAATCGCTCCTCCCGATGCGCCATCGAATCACATCCGCCTGGACGTGCGAATTCAGACCTCGCCGCAACTCAACTTCCAGAACGCATACGCCAAGCTCGCCGGCGACTCGGACCTGCGCCTCCTTGGCACACTCGCCTCGCCCTCGCTGATTGGCAGAATTTCCATTACCGAAGGCTCCGCCATGCTCGCCGGAACGCGCTACACTCTGCAGCGCGGCGAAATCACCTTCTCGAATCCCATCCGGATTCAACCCGTGCTGGACCTCAACGCGACCGCTCGCGTAGAGGACTACGACATCACGCTTGGCCTGCATGGAACGCTCGATAAGCTCAGCGTCAACTATCGCAGCGATCCCCCTTTGCCTGAGTCGGACGTCGTCGCGCTTCTTGCCGTAGGCCGCACCCAGAGCGAACAGGGCCTTTACACGGCGCAACAGCAGTCGGCCAACTCCTCGACAGACATCCTGCTGGGCGGCGCGCTCAACGCCACCATGAGCAGCCGCGTGCAAAAGCTCTTTGGCGCAGGCTCCGTAAAAGTCGATCCCAGCTACCTTGGCGCGCTCGGCAACTCCACCACGCGCATCACGGTCGAAGAACAGCTCGGCCGCTACGTCACGCTTACCTACGCCACCAACGTCGATACCTCCGCGGAACAACTGATCCAGGCAGACATCTCCATCAACCGCCACGTCTCCGTCCTGGTGCAGCGCGACGAATCCGGCGTCTTCTCCATGGTCCTTAAAAACACCCGCCGCTACCGCTAAAGCGGTATAGACATGCCGCCGCTTCACGTGTTCTGATGCAGCCAAGCTCGCCCAACGCCCCTGAATTCAAACTCAGGGAACGCCGGATTTTGCCCTGTAATGAGGCGGAAAACCAGCTGACATGACGCCTTTGAATTTTTTTTCATCCCTGTGGCAGTAAACCCCAAATTTTACGCAATTAGTTAGTAAAGAGATTAACCGCGCGCAGTCAGCAGTTTCTTGACTGCGTCCTAGACGAGGTTTATTGCTGGGACACTTTCGTGTCTCAACAATAAATCCGTGGCTTGAGCCTGGGAGAATCTATATGACTCCGCTGCGTAGTTCCATTGCGATTGCATTGTTTTTAACTGCTAACCTCATCTGCCAAAGCCAGACCGCCCAGGTGGGAGATCCAGCCACACTGATCAAGGAAAAACTGGGCTCTGAAATCAAATTGACCAAGATTACGGCGGCCCATGACGACATTGTCACGGCAGGCGACGTCATCCTGCTGCACAAAGACGGCATGATGATGTGCAGCTCGGATTCAGCTTATGCCTACTCCAACAGTTACCAGAACGGCGTGCTTGGCGGGAACTTGAGCAACCGCTCCAAGGATTCAGCGACGAATTATCTCAAAGGAAAATTGTTTGGCAACGGCGGCAGCTTGAAGGATGCTGCTACAGGAGGCGGCTGTTCCAGCAGGAAGTTTGTTTCCGGAGAAAAGTTCTGGATCACTGACATCGAGATTGCCAAGGACAATAGCGGCATTATCGTTTCCACTTTCAGTGATGAATACAACAAAGTGCGCTACTATGGCGTGATCAAGTTTCCCTTCCCGGCAAAGAACAATGTTCCTCCGGTAGATACGGAAGTGAAAACGGTGGAAGAAGTACTGACCGTTGTCCCCGCCGATGACGCCAAGAAGGACAAAGGCGACGGGGCGACGGCCCAGGGCCAAACGGATCAGGCGGGCAAAGCGCCGGCGCCTGCTGCCGATCCTGCTCCAGCTCCTGCCCCAACGCCGATGGCGGCCATTGCACCACCTCCGCCGGCCGCGGATGCACCACCCCCGACCATTGCCGTGGGACAGACCAGGGACCAGGTGGTTGCAGGATTCGGACAGCCAACGCGCAAAGCTCAGCTCTCCTCCACCAAGGAGATTTACTTCTACAAGGACATGAAAGTGACCTTCGTTAGCGGCAAGGTCAGCAACATCGAGTAAGAACGCCTGGGCCAGTATTTGTTTTCTCCCTCACTGGTCCTGTGAACGCAGTCCTTCGAAGCAATCCGTACGACAGGTGTATATGGGCCCAATTTCACGCGAAACTCCCTCAGATCGGCTTTCGATAAGGAATGAGCTAAGAAGTTTTTGAGGAGTCTTCCGCTTACCGGATCCGAGCGCTTCCCGCTGATCCAGAACCATGAGGACCGACGCAATGAAGACCGGCACAATGGAGAAAAGTTCGATGAATTCACGCATGGCGATACAAAGGCCACGTTGGGTTTTTGCGGCGATTGTTTTGATGCTTCTGGCGGGCGCGGTCTTCGTGAGCCCTTTGGCGACGCAGACCACGAAGAAGCCTGCCGCCGCGCCAGCCAAACCCGCAGCCAAGCCTGCGGCAGCACCCGCAAAACCAGGCGCTGCGCCAGCAAGGCCAGGCGCTACGACGGCCAAACCGGGCGGAGGCACTGGCCCCGTGGCGAATAAGTCCGCAGGACCAGGACCCACGACAAAAACTCCTACGACGGGTTCTGGTAAGCCGGGCGAAGCCAAAACCACAGGCGGACCGGCGCGTCCAGGCGGCAATTCGGGGATCAAGAGCCCTGCTCCCCGGGGATCGAACGAGCATGTAGCCCACAACGGAGCAACCGTGCGGACGCGCAGCGACGGACGCGTGAGCGACATTCATGACGCAAAGCGCGGCATGGATATTCATCACGGACTCGATGGCGGACGACGCGTCTCTGTAGAGCGGCATGACGGCAGCAGGCTGGTGACCGAGCGCGGGCGCAGAGGATTTGTCGAGCGGCCCTACCAGTATCACGGTCATGACTTTGCGCGGCGCTCGTATTACTACCACGGCGCGCGCTATGACCGCTTTTACAACCATTACTACTATCGCGGCGGATATATGAACGTGTATGCGCCGGGATTTTATTTTGCGCCGGGATTTTATGGATGGGCATACAATCCTTGGGCTACGCCGATCGCATACGGATGGGGATGGGGCGCTTCGCCATGGTTTGCCTTCTATGGCGGATATTTTTCGCCGTGGCGGATGTACGCAGGGTCGGCATTCTGGCTGGCGGATTACATGCTGGCTGCGAATTTGCAGGCGGCGTATGCGGCGCAGGCCGCGTTGGCAGGTGCAGCAGGTGGTGCAATTCCAGTAGCCCCTGCAGAGCCTTGGACGGATTCAGCCTTCCAGGTTGTTCAGGGACAGACATACACCATTTCTGCAACGGGAATGCTGCAGTTCAACGGCAACGCAACCGCACTCGCTCCACCGAACGGACGGACTGGAGGTCCCATGGTAGATCCCAGTTGCGCTCCGGGGGCCTATCACAGCGGAACACCTGCTCCACAGCTGCCCTGCCTGTCGTTGATTGGAAAGATTGGCCCAGATGGAACGCCATTTGAAGTCGGAAGGACAACCACATTTGTGGCTCCTGCTTCTGGAGAGCTTTTTCTGGGAGTCAATGACGGCTATCTTTCGGATAATTCAGGTGGCTGGGTTGCTTCAGTTGTCCCAGCCGGTGGAGATCCCAACCAACCACAGCAGGCAAGCCTCAGCGGTGACACGCCTCTCTCTCCCGACGTAAAACAAGCCATCGCCGACGAAGTAAAGAACCAGCTCGCACTTGAAAATGCTGAAGCCGCGCAAGTCAAGGCGGGGCAGGATGTCGATCCCGGAT
>Ga0208193_1001015_pt1 | contig 12884 bp, 11 predicted proteins | sample June2015DPH_17_2_FD_184716 | JGI IMG/M metagenome (GOLD analysis project Ga0208193, IMG submission 184716) | Peatland microbial communities from SPRUCE experiment site at the Marcell Experimental Forest, Minnesota, USA - June2015DPH_17_10... | ecosystem: Environmental > Terrestrial > Soil >...
ACCATGGGCAGTCCGAGACGCTTCAGGCTCAACACCAAGCGTAAATTCTGCCGCAGATTCGTGGCGTCCGTGACGCATACCACGAAGTCCGGCTGAGTCTCGCCGGCGCGCCGGCCGAACAGCACATCGGCGGTGACCTGTTCGTCCGGGGTGAGCGGATCGAGGCTGTATGCTCCCGGTAAATCCAGGATGCGGACCCGCATACCCGACGCCGTAACCAGCGAGCCTTCCTTGCGTTCCACGGTCACGCCGGCGTAGTTGGCGACCTTTTGACGGCTGCCGGTCAGAATGTTGAACAGGGCGGTTTTGCCGCAGTTGGGGTTGCCAACCAGTGCGATCAGCGGACTCGCGGCGCTTGGCGCTGAATCCATGGAATTACCGGAGCGGCGGCTGCTCCGGACATACGCGGATACAGGCGGCCTCGAACAGCCGCAGCGCGAAAGTACCGGTACCTATGCGGACGGCTATCGGTGCCCGCGCCAGCATCCCACGCGCGACGATGCGCACGGCCTCGCCGGGAAGAAATCCAAGCTCCGCCAAGCGCCGCCCTAATTCTGCAGGAGCCTTGGCATGCGCGGCGGAGACGGACGTGACGCGCGCCGCGGCCCCTGCGGCTAAGTCGGTCAATGGGATATCGTTGCAGGCAGTACTGGACATGCCGTAATTCTACATGAGAATCGTTCCCATTACTATTACCAGGTCACATTCTCGTTCCTGCTAGTCTTGATGCCTCCATAACCATCGGAGGCATATGAAATGCCTACGCTTTTTGAAAAAATCATAGCCGGCGAGCTGCCCGCCACCGTGCTCCATCGCGACGAGCGCGTCATCGCCTTTTTGGACATCCACCCGGCCGCGCCCGTGCATATACTGATCGTGCCCAAGAAACCCATTCCCACCGCCAATGATGTTGCTGACGAGGACGAGTCGTTGATTGGCCATATGTTCATCGTAGCGCGCGATCTGGCGCGTAAGCAGGGCATTGCCGCGAGCGGCTACCGGCTGATCGTCAATTGCAATGCGGACGGCGGCCAAGAGGTCTATCACTTGCATGTGCATCTTTTGGGCGGCCGGGCTCTGGGACCCATGGTGACGCGCAAATTAGAGGGTTAAAAGGATTATGCGATGACGAAAAACAAGACTACGAAGGGCCATGCCATCAAAGCTAAACTTAAGGCCAAAAAGCCTTCCGTGAGCGCCGCGAAGTCGGCTGCACGCAGCGTCAAGAAGCGGGAAGTTGCCCATCCGGTGGCCCGCAGCGCGCCGCGCCGGGATCTTTACCCGCCCGTGGAGCCTTTCCGGCACGGCTATCTGCGGGTTTCGGACATTCACGAGATCTATTACGAAGAATGCGGCAACCCCGCCGGCAAACCCGCCATATTCCTGCACGGCGGCCCCGGCGCGGGATCGGACCGGCGCGCGCGCCAGTTCTTCGATCCGCTCCACTACCGCATCGTCGTATTCGATCAACGCGGCTGCGGCCGCAGCCGTCCCAGCGCCAGCTTGATCGAGAACACCACCTGGCATCTGGTCGCGGACATCGAGCGGCTGCGCAAGCATCTTGGCATCGAGCGCTGGCTGGTGTTCGGCGGATCCTGGGGCAGTACGCTGGCGCTGGCCTACGCCGAGGCCAATCCGGAGCGCGTCACCGAACTGGTGCTGCGCGGCATCTTTTTGCTGCGCTACGCTGAAATCCGTTGGTTCTATCAGTTTGGCGCGTCGAATATCTTCCCGGACGCCTGGGAAGCCTACCGCGACGCCATACCGCTCGATGAGCGCGACGATTTCTTAAGCGCCTACTACCAACGGCTCACCGGGACGGATCAACGTGCGGCGGTGGCGGCCGCGCGCGCCTGGTCGATGTGGGAGGCGTCCACCAGCTTCTTGCACAGCAACTTGGAAAACATCAAGAAATGGGGCGAGGACCAATTCGCGCTGGCGGTGGCGCGAATCGAGTGCCATTACTTCGTCAATCGCGGCTTCTTGCGCAGCGAAAACCAGTTGATCGACGACGTTCCGCGCATACGCAACATCCCCACGACCATCGTGCAAGGACGCTATGACGTGGTCTGCCCGGCCACCAGCGCATGGGACTTGCACCGCGCGTGGCCGGAAGCGGACTTGCGAATCGTAGCGGATGCCGGTCATTCGGCTTTCGAGCCCGGCAATATCCACGAACTCGTGCTGGCAACCGATCGATATCGCAGCCGCTAAGGGTCGAGGGCGGATTGCGGTGCGCCCGCGCGGCGGACTCAAGCCCTTCGGGGCGGCGGCGCTGATCGTCGCCGCGCTGTTGTGCGCATCGAGCGTGGCGCGTGCGGGGGGCACCAAGTTGCTGCGGTTTCCCAATATCTGGCATGACCGAATCGTGTTCAGTTACGCGGGAGATCTATGGACGGTCGGCGCGCAAGGCGGCACCGCCACGCGCCTGACCGCCAATCCAGGCTTGAAGTTGTTCGGCAAATTCTCGCCCGACGGTCGCTACATCGCGTTCACCGGTCAGTATGGCGGCGACGAGCAGGTTTACGTCATTCCCGCGGGCGGCGGCGTCCCGCGGCAACTGACCTTCTATCCGGCGACCGGCCCTCTGCCCGACCGCTGGGGTTACGACAACCAAGTCTACGGCTGGACGCCGGATGGTACGGCGGTTCTTTTCAGATCGCTGCGCGACGCCTATGCCCTGACCGCCTCGAAGCTCTACACCGTTCCCCGCGAAGGTGGACCCGCAACGGCATTGCCGATGCCGCAGTCCGGCGCGGGAAGCTTCTCGCCCGACGGCACAAAAATCGTGTACTCGCCGCTGTGGCGTGACTTTCGCAGCGAGAAGCGCTACCAAGGCGGTTGGGCCAACGTTCTCTATATCTTCAACCTGCGCAATCCCTCGCTGCAGCAGTTGACCCAGGATCCGCACACTGCCCGCGATCCCATGTGGATCGGCGATGCCGTGTATTTCAATTCCGATCGCAGCGGCGTATTCAATCTGTACCGCTTTGAACTAGGCTCGCATCGAACCGTGCAGCTCACGCACTACCGGGACTGGGACGTACGTTGGCCCAGCGCCGACGCCGAGGGCCAGATCGTCTACGAGTCGAACGGCGAATTGCATGTTTACGACACGCGCAGCGATCAAGACCGCGCCGTGACGATCGTGGTGCCGGCCGATGTGACCAGCGCCCGGCCGCAGCCGGTAAACGCCGCTGACTACATCGAGAGCCACATCGTCAGCCCCGGCGGCGAACGCCTGGCCGTGGTCGCGCGCGGCGACGTGTTTTCGGTGCCGATCGAATTCGGCGTGACTCGCAATTTGACTCACTCCTCCGACGCCCATGACCGCGAGGCTTCCTGGTCCGGCGACGGCAGGCGCCTCGCCTATGTCTCGGATCGCAGCGGCGAGGAAGAGATCTATGTGCAGGAGCAGAGCGGCGACAGCCCCGCCGTGCAGGTCACGGCGAATTCCACGGCGCGCTACTACGCGCCGCGCCTCTCGGGCGACGACAAGCGCATCGCCTTCGGCGATAACAACAATCGGCTCCACGTCGTGGAGATCGCGGCCAGGCAGCGCACGACGATCGCGGTGGATCCAGCCGGCCTCTCGATGGACCATCGCTGGTCCCCGGACGGACGGTTTCTCGCCTATTCGCTCAACGACGAGGACGGTATTGCCAGCGTCTATATTTGGTCGGTGCTGGACGGCAAGTCCCGGCGCGTGACGCCGGCTCATTTCAACGCGCATTCACCGGTGTTCTCGCCGGACGGCAAATTGCTGTATTTTCTGAGCGAGCGCGATTACCAACCCATCTTGAGCACGGTGGAATTCGACTTTGCCACCGATCGGCAGACCGGAGTCTTCGCGCTGGCCCTGACCAAGGGCGCCGCCAACCCATTCGGGATCCGCGACGATGAACCGGGCGATGAGCACGGCGATGAGCACGGCGACGACCGGCGCAAGAGCGGCGCCAAATCGAAACCGATCACGCGCATCGATTTCGACGGCATCGAGCAGCGCGCCATACGAGTACCGGTGGACGCGGACAACTTGAGCGAGCTTGCGGCGGGCGACGACAACCTGCTGTTCCTGCGCAGCGGTCCTTACTACTACGGGCGCGCATCCAGCGTCAAACCCAGCGTAATCGCGTATGACATCAAGGAGCGCGACACCAAGACGGTGATCGAAGACGTGGCCTCATGGTCGGCCACGGCGGACGGCAAGCATGTGCTGGCGCAGCTTAATTCCAAGGAATTCAAATATGTCGAGGTCGGGAAGAGCGACGACGCCAAGAGCGTCTCGTTGGCCGGCCTCACGACCACGCGCGTACCGGCGCTGGAATGGCGCGAGATTTTTGCCGAGGTTTGGCGCCGCTATCGCGACTATTTTTACGTCGAGAACATGCACGGCTACGACTGGCGCAAGCTGCGCGAGAAATACCAGCCGCAGTTGGCGTTCGTGGCGCATCGCGCCGACCTGAACTATGTCATCGCCGAGATGATTTCCGAACTGACGGTGCAGCACGCCTACATCCAGGGCGGCGACATGGGGATGCCGAGCCGGCCGTACGTAGCGCTTCCCGGTGCCCGCTTCGAGCTCGACGCGCATTCCGGCCGCTATCGCATCGCCAGGATTTTCAGCGGGGAAAACGAGGAGGATCGCTATCGCTCGCCGCTGACGGAAGTCGGCGTCGATGTGCAGGTCGGCGACTACGTTCTTGCCATCAATGGGCGCGAGCTCGACGCCGGCACGGACCCTTACGAACTGCTGCAGGCCGCGGCAAATCAGCCGGTGGAGTGGCGGGTGGCGAAGGATCCTGCCGGAAAATCGGCGCGCACCATTCGCTACCGGCCGATCCAGAGCGAGGCTGCCCTGCTATATCTCGATTGGGTTGCCAATAATCGCGCGCGGGTGGAGCGCATGGGCGGCGGCCGCATCGGCTACATTCACATTCCCGATATGGGCGCCGACGGCATCCGCGAATTCATCAAGTGGTGGTACCCACAGGTCCGCAAGCAGGCCCTGGTGGTCGATGTGCGCGACAACGGCGGCGGCAACATCTCTGAACTGCTCATCTCGAGGTTGGCGGCCACACTGCACGGTACGCGCTATGTGCGCAGTCAATCCCTGGTGGGCACCTACCCGCGTGTGGTGCAAACCGGGCCGAAAGTCGCTCTGATCAATGAAGAGACAGCTTCCGATGGCGACATATTCTCCCATCAGTTCCGCCAGTGGAAAATAGGGGCTTTGATAGGCAAACGCACCTGGGGGGGCGTAATCGGCATCGAAGACCACGGCCCGTTGCTCGACGGCGGCATGGTATTTGTGCCAGAGTTCGGCACGGCGGATGAAAATGGTCAGTGGATCATCGAAGGTCATGGGGTCGATCCCGATATCGTTGTCGAACAAGATCCGGTGCAAGTCGCCAAGGGCCATGATCCGCAGCTGGAACGCGCCATCGAGGAGCTTCTCAAGGTGTTGCCCAAAACTCCGGGCGGTCTGCCGCCGCGGCCTGCCCCGCCCGTGAAAGCCCCCCTGAAAACCGAGGCTCCGTAACATGTCGGAACTCGCCTTTTTGGGACTCGCCCGCGCCTCGGACGCGCGCGAAATCGCCGAGATGTCCCGCGACCTGATCGAGCAAGGATTGACTTGGTCATGGACGCCTGCGCGCGTTCAGCACTTCATTTCCGGCGCGGAGTCCTCCGTGGTGGTGGCGCGCCGCGAGCACCGCATCGCCGCGTTCGCCATCATGCATTTCGGCGATGAGGTGGCGCACCTGAATTTGCTCGCGGTATCGCCGGAACACCGCCGTCAGGGACTGGGGCGTCAACTCATGGACTGGTTGACGAGGACGGCGGTCGAGGCGGGCGTGTTTCGCATCAATCTGGAGTTGCGCACCCACAATCAAGAGGCGCGCATCTTCTACGAGCAACTGGGCTTCGCGCAACTCGGCGTCGTGCCTGGATATTACCAGGGCCGCGAAGCAGCCCTGCGCATGTCGCGCCAATTCGCCAAGCCCATCATCTAAAGCGAATCGTTCGAATTTTCGTCGCGTGCTCTAGCTCTACCTGAGAATCTGCGGACCCAGGGCAGCGACGGACGTCGTGCCGGTCAGCGCCATCGTGACGCGCAGCTCGTTGCGCATGATTTCGATCGCCTTGGTGACGCCCGCTTCGCCGGCGGCCGCAAGCGCGAATAGAAACGACTTGCCGATCAAGGTGCCACGCGCGCCGAGAGCCAGCGCTTTCGCAATATCCTGTCCGGAGCGGATGCCGCCGTCGAAGTACACCTCGCAACCGCCGTCGATGGCGGCAACGATTTCGGGCAGCACCGAGATCGTGGACGGCGCGCCGTCAAGCTGTCTGCCGCCGTGATTCGAAACCACGATCGCGTCGGCGCCGACGGCGACTCCCAAGCGGGCATCTTCCGCATCGAGCACCCCTTTCAAGATGAGTTTTCCCGGCCAGCGGCTGCGCACCCATTCCACGTCGCGCCAGTTGGCGGAAGCGTCGAACTGCGTCTGGGTCCATTCGGCAAGCGTGCTGATGCCGCTGGAACCACCGATGCGGCCCACCAGATTACCGAAGGTGCGGTGTTTGCCGAACAGTACCTTTGCCGCCCACGCCGGTCTCGCGGCGATGCCGAAGGCGTTGCGCAGCGTCAGACGCGGCGGAATCGTCAGTCCGTTGCGCGGATCACGGCGTCGCTCGCCTTGCACCTGCAGATCCAACGTCAGCATGAGCGCCGAGCATTGCGCTGCGGCCGCGCGATCGATCAGTTCCTGGTTGAAACCGCGATCCCTCATCAGGTATTGCTGGAACCAGAAGGGCTTCTGCGTCGCGGCTCTGACGTCCTCGATCGAGCAGATGGACATGGTGCTCAGGCAAAAAGGTATGCCGCACGCCGCGGCGGCCCTTGCGCCGAGAATCTCGCCCTCCGCGTGGAACAGGCCTGCCAGGCCGGTGGGGCCGATGGCCAACGGTAAGGAGACCGGTGCCCCGAGCAACGTCGTGTCGAGAGAGACGTGGGAGACGTCCACCATGACGCGTTGGCGGAAACTCATCGCATCCAGATCCGCGGCATTGCGCCGCATCGTGCGTTCTTCGTAGGCGCCTCCGTCGGCGTAATCGAATATCGCGCGCGGCACCCGGCGCCTCGCGAGCTCGCGCAAATCATCGGTGCTGAGTATGGTGGCCATGAGAGCGGCGCCTAGTATATCCACGAAGCGTCGCAGATGACGCGACCCAGCGTCGCCGGTTGCGCATCGACCCCGGTTGCGCATCGACTTCAGTGGCCGGGTACCGCTCGCGGCTGATGTTCGCTAAGCTGCCTGGGCGGCTTCAATAACAAAGGGAGATTCGGCTTGCCAATTGAATCATGCGCTCAGCCTACCTCAGCCGGCCGCGCCGCCATCGCGCTGTCGCTGCTGATGTTGTCCACGCTTGCAGCGGCCGCGGCCGGCAACATCGACGCCGCGCGGCTGCAGGCGGCGGATTCGGAACCACAAAACTGGTACACGGGCGGGCGCGACAAAGACGGCACATATTTCTCGCCACTTTCGAAAATCGACGCGAGCAACGTCAATAAGCTCGGCTTCGCCTGGAGCTACGATTTAGGTGAGCCGATGCGCGGCCAGGAGGCCACCCCGATCGTCATCGATGGCGTCATGTATACCTCGGGGACCTGGGGCTACGTGTACGCGGTGGACGCCGCCACCGGCAAGCAGCTGTGGCGATTCGACCCCAAAGCCGATCTGCAAGCAGGCCGCAATCCCTGCTGCGATCTGGTGAATCGCGGCGTGGCCGTTTGGCAAGGCAAGGTGTACGTCGCGTCCGTGGACGGCCGCCTGCATGCCTTGGACGCGGCCACCGGCAGGCAATTGTGGGACGCCGACACCATCGTCGATCACAAGCTGCCCTACTCCAGCACCGGCGCACCGGTGATTGCGGGCAACGTCGTGATCATCGGCAACGGCGGCGGCGACATGGGCCACGGCGCCGTGCGCGGCTACGTGTCGGCGTACGACTTGGGAACCGGCGCCTTCAAGTGGCGCTTTTTCACGGTGCCGCCCGCCGTCGGTCAACCCTATGAAAATCCGGAGCTGGCTGCGGCCGGTAAGACCTGGGATCCGCACCGCAAACCGGAGTTCAACGGCGGCGCCACCGTTTGGGACGGATTTGCCTACGATGCGCAGCTGAACCTGGTTTACTTCGGCACGGGCAATGCGGCTCCGTACGATCTGCGCCAGCTTGGGCCCGCCGAGCTCGATGGCCTGTACGCCACCTGCATCATCGCGCTGGATGCGGCCACGGGGCGCATGGCTTGGTACTACCAAGAGACGCCGCACGACAGCTGGGACTACGACGCGGTACAAAAGCTGATCCTCGCGGACATCACGATCGACGGTGAACCTCGCTCGGTGATCATGCAAGCCTCGAAGAACGCATTCTTTTATGTGCTGGACCGTAAGAGCGGCAAACTGCTGTCGGCCGACAGCTTTGCCTTCATGAATTGGGCGAGCCGCGTGGACATGAAGACCGGGCGGCCCGTCGTCACCCAGGCGGCGGACTGGCACGGCACTGCGAAAAATGTTTACCCGTCCTGGTTCGGCGCGCACACCTGGAATCCGATGTCGTACAGCGCCCAGACGCATCTGGTGTACATACCGGTGATCGACGTGCCCACGATCTGGGTCGACCTGCTGCACAACGGCAGCAAGGTGCAATACATCGAAGGGTTTTTCACCGCGCAAGGAATCATCCCGGATACCACCTACGACTCCAAGGATGCAGCGCGCGTGTTTGGTCCGGTGCCGGACGAGCCGGCAATCAAAGCCATGCGCCATGTCAATCCGGTGCGGGAACTGATCCGTGCCTGGGACCCCGTGGCCGGCAAGGTCGTGTGGGAACATCAAACCTCGTCCGGGATCCGCGGTTATGACGGCGGCGTGATGTCCACCGCGGGCAATCTTGTGTTTCAAGGCCGCGGCAGCGGCGAGCTGTGGGTATACGCCGCCGATACCGGCAAGGTCTTGAAGGTCATCCAAACAGGCAGCCACCTCATGGCCGCGCCGATGACCTACGCCGTCAACGGCGAGCAATACGTTGCGGTACAGGCGGGCTACGGCGGCACGCCGATCACCGTGGGCCCCATCCCGCCGAGCAGCGCTGCGCTCAAATATCAAAATACCAATCGCATCATCGCTTTCAAGATCGGCGGCGGCGCGGTCCCAACCCCGCCGCTGCGCACCGAGCCGGCAATGCAGACACCCCCGCAACAGAAGGCGACCCAGGCACAGATCGATGCAGGCGAAATCGTCTTCATAGCGCAATGCTCGCGCTGCCATCAACTGGGCCCCAGCAGCACTCCGGACCTTCGCCGGCTCGACGACGGCCTGCATGTGGCGTTCAAGGACATTGTGCTGAAAGGCCTCCTGGCACCGGCGGGCATGGAACGCTTCGACGATATCTTGAGTGAACAGGACGTGGAGAACGTCCATGCATACTTCATCGATCAGAGCTGGGTGCTCTACAAAGCGCAGCAAGCAGCAGCCGCGGGTAAGTAAATGCTGCGAGGATCGTCATGAATACCAATATTATTGCCGCAGCCTTGAGCCTGCTGCTGTTGCCGATCTCACCTCTGCTGGCCGCGGACGACCCGCCGCCGGCGGACTCTTCGCTCGCCGCCGATCAAGCCAGGGCGGTCGGCGAAACGGTCAAGCACGACGCAAAAGCGGTCGCTGACGCCGCGAAGCAGGGCGCCGCACAGGCGGCCGCCACCGCGAAGGAAGTCACCCACGAGGTCGTCGCGGCGACCAAGGAAGGAGCGCACGAAGTCGCCGCCACGGCCAAGAACGGCAGTGAAAAGGTCAAAGCCGCCGTTCAAAAGAACGTGAATCCGGCGAAACCCGCGGCAAGCAAATCGAACACACCGAACACACCGACCGCGCCGCCGCCACCTGCCAAGACGCCGCCCTGACTTGCGCCGCGCCGCGCACCCGGCGCGGCTTCAAGGCGCAATGGAGCACAGGTCCGAGCGGATCAAGAAGCGCCTATTGAGCGGCGCCTCCAGGGAAAAACTCGCGCCCCTCCCGGGGACCACGTCTACCACCCATTTGGTATGTGCCCAACGCTTGAATTGCTCGCGGTCCATCCAGAACTCGCAGCCGGCGATTTCGCCCACCTTCTCATCGACGCCGCCAAGCTTGAATTCTCCCACCTGAAAGCACATGGGGGCGCTGCCATCGCAGCAGCCCCCCGACTGGTGGAACATGATAGGCCCATATTGGCTCTTCAATTCCTCGATGAGCTGGCGCGCGGCATCGGTGACTCCCACCCGCGGCTCTTCAGAAGAAGCCAAGCGCTTTCTCGCCGTAGCTCACCAGCACATTCTTGGTCTGCTGATAGTGATCGAGCATCATCTTGTGCGTCTCGCGACCGATGCCGGACTTCTTGTAGCCGCCGAACGCGGCGTGCGCCGGATACGCGTGATAACAGTTGGTCCAAACGCGGCCGGCCTTGATGCCGCGCCCGAGGCGGTATGCGGTATTCATGTCGCGGGTCCATACGCCGGCTCCCAATCCATAGAGCGTATCGTTGGCGATCTCCAACGCCTGAGCAGGCGTATCGAACACCGTCACGGAAACCACCGGTCCGAAGATCTCCTCCTGAAAAACCCGCATTTTGTTGTGGCCTTCGAATACGGTGGGTTTGATGTAGTAGCCGCCCGCAAGATCGCCCGGCAACTTGTTGGCCTCGCCGCCCGCCAGAACCTTGGCGCCTTCCTTCTTGCCGATGTCGAGGTAGGACAGGATCTTCTCGTATTGATCGTTGGACGCCTGCGCACCTATCTGCGTGCTCATTTCATACGGATCGCCTTGGCGGATCGCTTCGACGCGCTTGACGGCGCGTTCCATGAAGCGATCGTAGATCGACTTCTGCACCAGCGCGCGCGACGGGCAGGTGCACACCTCGCCTTGGTTGAGCGCGAACATGGCAAATCCTTCCAGAGCCTTGTCGACGAAATCGTCTTCCTCGCGCATCACGTCCGCGAAGAAAATGTTCGGCGATTTGCCGCCGAGTTCGAGAGTCACAGGTATGATGTTTTCCGAGGCGTATTGCATGATGAGCCGACCGGTGGTGGTCTCGCCGGTAAAGGCAATCTTGCCGATGCGCGCACTGGATGCCAGCGGCTTACCCGCCTCGAGCCCAAAGCCGTTGACGATATTCAGCACGCCCGGCGGCAGCAGGTCTTGCACCAGTTCCGCGAGCACCAGCAAGGACATCGGCGTCTGTTCCGCCGGCTTGATGACCACGGTGTTGCCCGCGGCCAATGCCGGCGCCAGTTTCCAGGCGGCCATCAGAATCGGAAAATTCCACGGAATGATCTGGCCGACGACGCCGAGCGGCTCGTGATAATGATAAGCGACGGTGTCGTCGTCGAGCTCCCCGATCGAACCTTCCTGCGCGCGCACGCAGCTGGCAAAGTATCGAAAATGATCGACCGCCAGCGGCAGGTCGGCGAGATTCGTCTCGCGGATGGGCTTGCCGTTGTCGTAGGTTTCCACGGCCGCCAGGAACGGCAGGTATTGCTCCATGCGATCGGCGATCTTGTTGAGCACCTGGGCGCGCTCCGCCACCGCGGTGCGGCCCCACTTGTCGGCGGCGGCATGCGCCGCATCGATGGCGCGCTCGACATCTTCTGCTTGAGAGCGCGCGATCTGACAGATGACCTGACCGGTGGTCGGCGATATGTTGTCGAAATATCCGCCTTTGACCGGGGCAACCCACTTGCCGCCGATGAAATTCTCATAGCGCGCCCGTAATGGCAGCTTTTTTTCCAGCGTGGCCATGTGAGCGGTAAATGAGTTGCTGGCGTGCAGGGGGCCGGAGGCTTGTGCCGCTCCGGGTTGTAGCTTGGCATTCATGTTGGTTCTCCTGTGCTTGCGATTCACAATTGAATGCGCCGGGCAGGCCGCCGGTGCCTCGCACCGCGCCACCTCACTCCCCCGCCGCCGCGAATCATCCTAAACCTTTAACTCCGATTTGTTGAGCACCGCCCGAGTTCCGTTGCGGCGCTGCACGCGCGACCATCCCCCCGGGGAAACTCGCTAGGCCCACTCGATACTCCCGGTCTACCCGCCGAGCTGCCGTAGCTGATCGCGGTAGTGTCCCGCGCGGGCAGCATAATTCGCCGCAACGTTGAGCAGATTTTCACGCTCCTCGGCGGTCAATTCGCGCACCGCCTTGGCGGGCGCCCCGAGGATCAGCCAGCCTGGGGCGAACACTTTGCGCTCCGTGACCACCGCGCCGGCGCCCACCAGGCAACCCTTGCCTATCACCGCGCCGTTCAACAGCACGGCCTGTATACCGATGAGAGAACCCTCGCCCACGGTGCAACCGTGCAGCATGGCTTGGTGTCCGATCGAGACATTCGCGGCGACACTCAACGGAAACCCCAGATCGGTGTGCAGCACCGCGCCGTCTTGCACGTTGCTCGACTCGCCGATGCTGATTTGCTCGTTGTCGCCTCTCAAGGTGGCGCCGAACCAAACGCTGGCGCGCTCGGCGAGCACGATGTTGCCCAGCACCGAGGCGTTCGGCGCCACATAGGCACTGGCGGCGACTCGCGGAGCAGTCTCGCCTAACTTGTACAAGGGCATCGCGACATTCCCCGATTCGTTCCAGCCGCACATCATCCTGCCGTGCGCGGGCGCGCGCAACACCCGCGCAAGCGGCTGCTATCATCGTTTCATGTTCGGCGATCGTTCCATGTCCGGCGACGAGCCACAGCGAAATCGGGGCTCCTATCTTGCAACCCTGCTGCGCTTATGGACGTTGCGAAATGTCTCTCTGCCCTGCGTCTCGCTGCGCGGCTCGGTGTGGCTGCTCTGCATTTG
>Ga0208193_1001016_pt1 | contig 12881 bp, 15 predicted proteins | sample June2015DPH_17_2_FD_184716 | JGI IMG/M metagenome (GOLD analysis project Ga0208193, IMG submission 184716) | Peatland microbial communities from SPRUCE experiment site at the Marcell Experimental Forest, Minnesota, USA - June2015DPH_17_10... | ecosystem: Environmental > Terrestrial > Soil >...
GAGGCGTTGAGCAACAGCATGTAGGACCCTGCGGTCACGGTCTGCCCGTAATGTTCGGTGTCTCGGGCGACGTAACGCGCCTGCACCGGCGATGGTGGCTCAAAGCGCAGCGTCTCTTCGACCGCGCGTGCCCTGTCTTCTTCACTGTCAAGAAGCCGTTTATGCACCTCGGGATGCTCGAGAACCGCGACCATCATGCTCCCGAGCGTCAGCCAAACCGTGTCCACGCCTGCAGGGAAAAGCAACCGCAGAAAGCCGTAGACTTCGTCGTCGTCGAGGTGCTTCCCTTCGACTTCCGCCGTCACGATAGTCGATAGAAGGTCATCCGCCGGGTCGGCGCGCCGCTTCTCGACAAGCGGCACGATATAGCGGGTGAACTCGTCGTTAGCGCGCTTTGCTGCGTCGGGGTTAGTCAACGTTCTTAGCATGGCGTGGGCCCAGCTGGCCATTTGGTCCTCGTCTTCGCGTGGAATGCCCAGCATCCGCGTGATGACCCGCAGCGGATAGCGCTTGGCGAAGCTGGTCATCAGATCGGTCGAACCGAGGGGGGCGATTTCTTCAACGAGCGCCTCAGCGACCGGCCGAAGAAGCGGCTCGATAGCATTGCGAATCGCTCCTGGCCAGAACGCTCCCGATACAAGGCTGCGTTTTATACGGTGCTCTTCTCCATCGTAGCCCATCAAGTTTGGCCCAATGACAGGAAAGGTCACGGGGCGGAGCGCCAGTGACTTGGAAAATCGTTTGTTGTCCATGAAGCCATTTTTCACGTCATTGAATCGAAGCAGCATATACCCCGTGTTTGTCCCAAGTCGCAGGCGTGCAACTCCCTTCGTATCACGCAAATGAGCGAGCCGACCCTGATAGTCGATCAAGTTCGGGTCAGCGTAATTGTAGTCATCATCGAGTTTAAGCTTGGGTTGATCGGTCGCTGTCATGGCGTTTTTCACCTACTCGTTTGACGTTGCACATGATATAGCCCTTCCCGAAGGGATATACGGGCTAAGCCGGCTCTCAAAGACTCGAACTGAAGGCGACGCGCGCGTCGGAACATGGATGGAACGGGCGATGGGAATCGAACGCAAGCCTGCGCAACCTATTCTCCTAGAATATTCAATGCGTTAGCACTGATCCGCAGCATTGCGTGTGATCAGCGCGTGAACCAGGGATATGGCACATGCCCGCCTCAGCGCACGTTGGGCCCCGCACACCACCGCCCACTCCTCTCTACCGCAAAGGCGACGTATATCGGCACGACGTTCATAGAGACAACCCTTTTCCACGGCGACACTCGACATAAAGCCTCCGCGGAGGCGATTGGTAGTGGCACGCTAATGGCAGTCGAACCGGGGCAAGGAATCTTGGAGCACCGTTACGCGAACGGGACAGTGCAAACATACGTCGCGTTGAACAAGCCAGAGGCATGGATCAATGCCATTGATTTCACCAAGCCGTCATCCGCGCTCGAATGCATCGCCGAAGAATTCGAGGGCTGGGCACCGCATTCGTACCGCGTCCCACAGGAGTCGAGTCCGGCTCAATGAGCGTGTACCGAGTCTCGGTCGCCGTCAGACTATGACGATCGAGCACGAGTCAGGACAATCGCATTGCACAGCGATTCGCGGTCGTAAGGCTTGGCAACGGTGAACTCCGCAACGCGTGACTCGCCCAGGACTTCTCGCTCGCCGTAGCCCGATGCAAAAACGAACGGCGTGTTCGCGGTACGTAGGAAAGCAGCGAACCCCAAGCTGTTTTCAAATCCCAAATTGATGTCGAGGACGGCGAAGTCAATCAATGTTGTCTCGCAGACCCTGGCGGCGGCGGCAATCGATGAAACCGCGACGACCGATGATGCGCCCAGCTCTCGCAGGAGATCTTCCGCCTCGAGCGCGACGATCAGATTGTCCTCGAGAAGCAACACGCTCAGCCCCAGTAGCGGACTGATTTCCGTGTTTGAATCGGTTGTGTTCTCGACGGTGCACGGCCGGACCTCGGCGCCTACCTCCGTCACCTCGGCGGACGCAAGATGCCGCTCCGGGATGAGGAATTCAGCTTCCAAACCGGATGGCAGGTACGACACGATGGCGGTGCCTTCTAGATCAAACGGTACGACCCGCTCGATGATGACGGAGCCGAAACCTCGACGCGTCGGCGCCTGAACAGTCGGACCGTCGATTTCGCACCATTGGAATAGAAGTCCCTCGCCAGGCTTGAGCGCGAGGGTCACTTCCACTCGTCCACTGTCATGGAGCGCTCCATACTTCGTTGAATTCGTGACTAATTCATGCACGACGAGCGCCAGCGCCGAATAGGCCTTTGGCTGCAGCATGATCGCGGGACCGTTGATCGTGAATCGATCGCGCCGATTCGGCACGTAGGCCGCAATTTCGTCGTCGAAGATCGCATTGAGCGGTCCCGGCCTCCAATTCTGGGCGGTCACCCGGTCGTGGGCGCGCGCCAAGGCTTGCACTCGACCGTTCAAGGACTCCACATAACTCGCCGAATCGCCGCCTTCACCATGGGTCTGCCGGATGAGACCTCGAATGAGGGAAAGCACATTGCGAACCCGATGATTGAGCTCGGCGATCAACAACTCCTGACGGCCGCTCACCCGGCTTCGTTCGGCCGCCGAGTCGTGCGATCCTCGCCATAGAACTTCGATCAAGCTGGACCGGATCGCCTCAGCGATCCTCTGCTCGCTCTCGGAGAAAGGCCGCGACCGTCCGCGGGCAGATTCGGAAAACGCCGCGAAACTCGTGCGAGGCGATAAACGCTCGGGTGCGCCAACCAGCGCTGAGGACTTCGATGATGCCCCTGCCCACCGAATATCGCGCATCTGCTCGCGCCGGAACAGCATGATGTAATCACCGGGCGCGCTGGAGATCGGGATGCAGAGCACCCCCGCGGCGACGCTGGTACGCTCCAGAAACTCTGCCCGCAGCGTGCCGAGGTGGTCGCTGACGAACATTTCACCCGGCGCCAACGTATCGAGCAGGTGGACGAGGACTGTGATATGGGCTGTTGGCGGCGTCGCTCCGCTCGCGGATACAACGTGATTGATGATGACGACGATGCCGTCGCATTGGATCATGTCGCGCATCGTATCCTGAAGCCAGCCGGCATCGGACAGCAGTGCTGCATTGCCCGCGATGGTCTTGACCATGCGCCGCACGGACTCGCGTCCATGACGATCTTGATGATCCCCCGATACTCTTAAACGACTTTCAAGCGCCATGGAGTACATCTGGCCGAACAGTTCCGCGGCGGTTCTGGTCACGAAACTTGGCAGCCTTGCCGTATTGTGGTGACAGGCAATCAGGCCCCATAGCCGGCCCTCTACGATGATCGAAATCGAGAGGGACGCCGCCACGCCCATATTGCGCAAATACTCAATGTGGATCGCCGATACCGCCCGCGTGACCGCCAGCGAGAGATCGAGCGGCTCTGCGTTACACGCGCCGCCCGAGATCAGGGGAATGGTGATCGTACTGACATCGGCGATGATGCGAAACGAGTTCTTGAGATACAGCGCTCTCGCCTGCGCCGGAATGTCCGACGCCGGATAATGCAGCCCGAGGAAGCTCTCTGCCCCCGCTTTCGCCACCTCGGCAATGACTTCCCCGACTCCGTCGGCCAAGAAGCGATAAATCATGATTCGGTCGAAGCCGGTGAGCGCGCGCACCTGCCGCGCCGTGTCGCGATGAAAAGCATCGAGTGAGGGCTGCACATTCAGCCGTGCAAGCATGGTTCGTACCAGCGAGGCCGCATCCGTACTCCGGTCGAGTCCGGCCGGCTCGCCCTCGAAGACTATGGTATCGCCCGCATAATGAACCGCGACATCGAACGGTCCGTGGCCTTTCACGAGGGGCACGCCATACATGCGTTCGATACCTCCGCTGACCGGGAGCCCCGCCATGCGATTTCGAATGTCGTGCAACGACTCGCGATCGACCCAAGAATCAAGAGCATTTCCAATTGCGGCGCGAGGGTCGATTCCGAGCATCTGCTCCAGATTAGCCGATGCCCGCAGGATGACCCAGTCCCGCGACAGAGCTAATAAAAAGCCGAAAGACTGGATGCGTTCGAGTCGTGTGATCGGCTCCTGATCGCAAAGCGTCGTCTCGGCCCGCGCCGGATCGAAATAGGTGGATCCTGCGGCGGTCATCCACGCATCCCATACGGAGAAGAGCGGTCGAATAGCGCTCGGTTAAAGACACTGATGAATATCTCGAATGTGATTCTTGCGCCGCGGACGATTTCGTAGTCGTGCCCCGCACCACGCGGTCCCGAGGATGACTCCAGTTGCACCAAGAATTGCGCCCAGGACAGTGCGGGCATGAAATCCAAATACGCCGTTGGGTACTCTCTCGGGATCCGGCGGCGCAGGAACGGTGCTCCGAGTCTCGAGCCACGAATTACGTAGGCCACTCCCAGCCGATTTTGAGCGTGCAGCTGCGCGCGTCCACTCGGGCTGAGCGAAGGTGTCCCTATCCGGAGGGCATGCAAATCGGTCTGCACGCACCGTAACATCGTCGCGAAATCGCTTTGATCCTCCGCTGCCCAATCGGGCTCGAGATTTCGCAGCGCCGAATAATGCAGCTGCAGAAACAGCCCATACTGATCGCGTCGAGTCAAATCGAAGCGCAGAATCAAGCGGTCGAGCAATACGTGATCGCTGCGTGTGCTCGCTCGAAGCGCGCGGTGCAACACGCCGGGAGACTCGCTATCCACGGGAGCTGCCATGCGCATGGAACGTGGCGCGATGTCCAAGCCTGCCTTCCTCGCGTTGGCAGCGGCGCGGGCGGAACCCGGCGGGGTTACGATTGAGTGATCGGTCATGGGTAATGGTATCCGGCGACCGCGAATTGCCACGGACGACACCGATGCCGACGGGCGGTTGGACTCTCACCAGAGCGTCAGGAGTCGTCTGCACGCGCGAAGGCACACTACCTGTATACGCCATAAATCGCGCCGATCGGCGATCGCGGGCAAAGATTCGTTATTCTTCATATCAGCCTGCTGACGGCGAGTCCGTACGTCAACGCACGTAGGGGATTGATGCTGATTGACGATATCCCTGTCCTCTTAGTCGAATGAGGCCATACTCTGAGATGTTCCGCGTCAAACCACGCCCATGGTCGCGGCGGCGAGCCCGGCCGCTCCTTTGCGCGCCATAGCAATTCTTATGACATCAAGAGCCCGATATAGCATGCGGTACGCGCGCGTCGCGCCGGCGCTGCTCATGCCGCCGAACCTGCAGGAGATGGGACCGCTACCCTTTACCGTGAATAGTTTCGCCGAATTGGACGCCTGGCTTGCGGAGGACGGGTGGCCGCCGGAGCATATGGACGCCGCGATGCTCGAGGGCTATCTGGTCGCCCTACTCACCTGGCCGATCGAGCTTGCTGCCGGCGCATGGCTTCCCCCCATCTGGGGAATACGTGGCTGGAAAGTCGCCGCGAAGATCGATACAACGGAACCATATAATCGGTTCCTGGTACTCGTCATCGGCTTTCTTCAAGATTTGGAACGTCGGCTGACGGCTTCGCCGCCGCTACGCCCGTTCGTGCTCGACTACCGCACACCGATCTTATCCGCACACTACTTCGCGGGCGCCGCGTGGGCGACCGGATTTATGATCGGGCTGCACGAAAATTCCGCCGGCTTCGGTTCACGTTCTGCGAATGCGCGTTCGGCGGTCGAGGGTATCGCACGCTTTGCGTCGCTTCGGTCGGCAAAGCCGAGCGCAATGGAAGCTGTTTCGGCGGAATTGAATGCGGAGATCGCCAAGCTCATGGTCGAGAGGCCCTCGCGCATGGAGCTTGGGCCGCTCTCACTGCGTCTCACCGGAGGCGCTCGGGGCGGAACGCCGCGCCACGTACCGATTGCGCCTTGTCGAGATTTGCAGGCGTCCGGTGCGCCTCAATGAAGCGACGGTAAACCCGACCGGTCAGGAGGCTTTCGGAAACGACGCGTCGTTATAACTCACGACCCAACGCATATGAGAGCCGATCACGCTGGAAAACAACTTGGCTGGCATTGGCAAGCGATGCCTGGAATTGGAGCGGGTATATGGGGCCACGTAAGGCAACGTAGGGACACGTCGATGTGCAAACTCCCGGGCTCGAGTCTTTCGGTATAGGCCTGTGAGCAGTCGCTTTTGGACATTCAGAGCGAAAGTGGCCATGGGACTATGGCGTCGAGGCAAGACATCTGCGATGCATCTGCCGCGGGCAATCAGTTTCGAATTGGCAGTATGCTGGCCGCACTTGGTGACCCGAACCGCCCTTACAGCGCCAGCACCAGCTTTATACCCGCCTCCACGTCACGCAGTGACTGCGCAGGCAATCGACCCACATTCTCGGTCAGCATTTGTTTATCCAAAGTAATTAGCTGCGACACGTTAACCACTGAGTCGTGCGGTAGGCCACTGACGCGGCGGGTGATGCGCACGTTGCCTGGAGCATCTGCCAGACGCATGTTCGATGTAATCGCCGCACAGATCGAGGTACGGATCGCGCTGTCGTTGAATTCGTTAGACTGCACGATTAGCACCGGCCTTTGGAATCTCGGCGCCGAGCCTTGAGGCTCTCCGAGAGACGCCCACCAAATCTCTCCGCGGCGCATTACCACTTCTTTTTCGGTAGGGAGCGTGCCTGGGCCTTAGCGAGAAGTGGATCCACAGCAGAGTCATCGACATTGTGTCCGTACACGGCATCGAGCTTCTCGCGAACGCCCAAGAATCTCTCGCTATTGACGTATGCAGACACTGCATTTGAATAAAGCTCGCTTCGGGACCAACCTCGGATTTTGGCGAGTCGCTCAGCCTCTTCAAAGATCGCATCCGGAATGGAAATCGCGGTTTTCATGGCCTTAGTATAACCGTGGTTATACTAAGGCCGCAAGCCGAGATGCACGACTCACCACAATGACCCGCACGGATTTCTACCCGACTCAGTTGATGCAAATTGCGATCTTCATTGGAATCCAGACCTTGCGGAAGAGGGCTTTTGGGGTTCCCCGGAGCTGGCACTCGCGGATGTCAACAACGGCACACGATCTATTTTCGACGGCTACGCAAGACTACCTTCGCCATCGCTTTCTGAAGACCGCTGTGGAATCCAGCGAGTTGCGTGAGGCGCGTGCGGGCCGCACCGTCTGCAACGTCATCGCAGCGAGATGAGATGAGGTTCGCCATGCGACTTAGCGTCTCTATCTGAGCTCGCAGTGGCGCACCGGGGTCGTCGCTGGCGACATAGAAGGCCCGCTTGGTTCCGCTGACTCCGACTCGACGCGCGTTGTAGTGATCTTCAAGTAGCTTCGCCGCCGCATGGGCATGGCTCCTGCTGATGCTAAGGTCCCTTGCGATGTCGTCGATAGTCACAGGTTGGTTAAGGATCTGAAGATAGCCGTAAAGCCTCGCCGCATTAGCGGGCAGGCTCCAGGTGCCAAGCAGCGAAGCGAGGTCGTCTATAAAGCGGGCCTGATCGACAGAAAGCTTGCTGTTTTTCATATCCTGTATATACTGGATATCGAGGATTGTGTCGACCGCCGCCATTTCGCTGGGTCAAACCAATTCTTAAGTACAAGACGGGAACTCAGAGGACTTATCCTATTATGAACACGCCGCTCGAATCGTCTCGCACGATGCTTCCCGAAGGAATGCTCTTTATCGATGGCGAGCTGCGCCGCGCCGAAGGCGACAGGACCTACGATAACATCGGGCCGTGGACCGGCAAAACCGTAGGCATCGCAGCCGACGCATCTGCTGCCGACGTTCAAGCTGCGATCGCCGCCGCCCGTCGCGCCTTTGACCACACAGATTGGCCTACGAATCACAGCAAGCGCCTGGCATTGGTCAAGAAATTACATGATCTCTTCGTCGCTAATAAGGACCGACTGGTAGAGATTGCTCGTCACGAAGTGGGGGCGCCGCTGGTAGCCGTCAACCGCGCGCAGGTAGCCAACTGTCTCGGCAGTTGGAAGTCTCTCATCGATGTATACCCCAGGCTCGCGTGGAGTAAGGATTACGGCACCTACGATGCCGGGGGCGGGTATGTCTCGCACCGCAAGGCTTTGAGGGAGCCGGTCGGTGTGGTCGGTGCCATAACACCGTGGAATTTTCCGCTCTATGTGAATGCTGAAAAAGTGGTTTCTGCGTTGCTGGCGGGCTGCACGGTGATCCTCAAGCCTGCGCCCGATACGCCGCTGGCCGGCGCCATATTTGGCGAATTGGCAAAAGAGGCCGGACTGCCCCCCGGCGTACTGAATGTAGTGACCGGATCCGATCCCGCCATGGCCGGCGAATTGCTTGTAACCGATCCGCGGGTTGACCTCATTACCTTCACCGGTTCCACCGCAATCGGCAAGCACATCGTGAAGCAAGGCGCGGATACGATGAAGCGCGTTTTCCTCGAGTTGGGTGGTAAGTCAGCGTGCATCGTGCTCGACGATACGCCGCAGTTTGAGCAGGTCGTTGCGCAGTCCATCCTGGTGTTCCATGCAGGTCAAGGATGCGCGGTGCAAAGCCGTCTGCTGGTTTCCCGGACTCGGTACACCGAGGCGAAAGAGATCCTCAGGGCTTCTTACGCTCGCTTCGCCGACAAATGGGGACACTTTGACGATCCAGGGTGTTCCATGGGACCAGTTGTATCGAAGAAACAGATGGAGCGTGTGAAGTCGTATATCGATCTTGGCGTCAAAGAGGGCGCGACCCTACTTGCCGGCGGCAAACTCAGACCCGACATGGGCAGCGGCTGGTTTGTCGAGCCCACCTGTTTCGTCGATGTCACCAACAACATGCGTATCGCCCAAGAGGAGATTTTCGGCCCGGTGCTTGTCGTGATTCCCTTCGAGGATGATGAGGATGCGATCCGCATTGCTAATGACAGCGTATATGGCTTGTCCGGAGGCGTCTGGGGCAGTCATGAGCGCGCGATGAGAATTGCTGAGCGTGTTCGTACAGGTACCATCGGCGTGAATGGCGGTGCTCCGATAAATGGTGATCTGCCATTCGGCGGCTATAAGCACTCCGGCATCGGTCGCGCGTGGGGAGTTGAGGGCATCGAGGAATATCTCGAAACCAAAGTGGTCGCCTGGCGCTAACTGGAAGATCAACCTGGCTGGCATCGGCCAGCGATGGTTGAAAGTGGAGCGGGCGATGGGAATCGAGCCGGGTTGAATGATTTTCACTTATGGGCTAATGGGTTATCGCGCGCGCACTCGACTGCGTGTGATTGGCGTGTGAGCCGAGAGTATGTCAAACGGGCCGTATAGACGCGCCACTTGAGTATCCACGACGCTCCTAGTCTGCGGGTGGGTTTGGATGAATTTTGAATCAATTTATAGTTCAAGTTATAATATAACAATGAAGACTCCCCGCAGTAAGCGACCAATCTTCCGCGCAGACGATGACCCGCTCACTCGCTTCGCTGGGCCGGCGCAAACCATTGCAGCGAGCGTGCCTCGCGCGTTAACCGTTGCTATCCGTGCAAAGATTGGCAAACGTGAGTTTTCGCGCTTTGTAGGGCGGGCTCTGGCACGGGAGCTGGTAGACCAAAACCGCGCCGCTTACGTGGCTTCCTTTGAAAAAGACCGTGGACCGATCGATCCGCAGCTAACGTCCCGTCTCGAAGCTCTTCTTGCTCGGTGAGGATCATCCTGGACTCTGGTGCGATCATCGCTTCGGAGAACAACGATCCCACATTGGCCGCGCTACTGAAGGCGGCCCGAAAAAATCGGACACCGATCCTGGTGCCAGCAACCGTAGTCGCTGAAACCTGGCGCGGGCCTTCGACCCACCCACGAACCGCATCTTTGTTCGGCTCGGTTGACGGCTTCCCGGAATTGAACGAGAACAGCGCCCGGCAGGTAGGAGCATTGCTCGCAATCTCAAAGACCGCCGCAATTGTCGATGGCAACGTGGTCGCGATTGCGATAGCGAAGCCTCCCGCGACAATCGTAACTTCTGACGTGAACGACATCACTCATCTGCTGCAGAGCGCCAAAGTTCCGCACGCTTTGTTCGGTGGGCGTGTGCCGGCTTCCGCTCAAGTGATCATCGTTAAGGTATAGAGCGCGATACACGAGAAATTTCCGGCGCGCATCGAGATCGAGCTTGCGCGTATGAAGCGCGCGCCAGCGACTTGATCCGATTCTGATCGACCGTCAGATCGATAGCTGGGAACTGGAGCGGGCGATGGGAATCGAACCCAAGACGATCACGCCCGCTACCCTTTATCAGTCAACGGCTTCCAAGTGGCCGAAACAGCTGCGTGTGATCCGCGTGTGAAGCGACTTTACGTATGAAATGCGGTTGCAAGCCACTCAGGAGCCTTGGGTTAGGTAGGTGTACGGCATGCTGCAACTACTACTACCGCAGGCGTTCCGCACCCTCGAGTTTCGCGAGGTTTCGATCGAATGTACCTAATGGCAGGTGCCCGGCTTTTCGGGCGATCTCCAGCATGAGGCAGTCGGAAAACCCAAGAGCCGGTCGTTCTCTGAAGTTCTGCGTCGCAGCGCTCACCACATCGGCGTCCTGCACGGACAGGTGCTCGTGATTTAGGAGCATGTCGAGAGCAGTTGCGATCTGGTCTGCCGAACGCTCGTATACGGCATCGAGTACCCAGGTGGTTTCGGCGAGCACCAGATGCGATACCCAGGCACTACTTCCAATGAACTCTTCCGCTGTACGGACTTGATTCGCATCGTCGCGCACGACGAGTCGCACCAAGACATTCGTGTCAACGGCGCGCATGCCGCTTGCGGATGTACTCTCGAACCCCCGCTTTCACATCCGCAGGTCCCTTTTTTGCCGCTCCTTGCGGGAAGAGCGCTTGGTGCACGTCCTCCGACGTGAACCGCCCCGCCCTGCGAACTACGACTTGGCCATCCTGCTCCTCCCATTCGAGGACGGAACCGGGTCCCACGCCGAGTTTCTTGCGAACCTCGGCGGGCACCGAGATCTGACCCTGCGCGGTTAGCCTTGATTGTGCGATTGCCATGAAGGTACATTACCATGGTAATGTATCGGATGCAATCACAAACTTGTGAAATGCGATATCCGCTGTCGGCCGCTTTCAGACATTCAAGCGGCGAAGATGCATGCCTGCAAGCCGTCATTCAGCGACGGGCCTCCTGCGCACCATTCCCTTGCGGCGACGTCCGGCACGCAAGAGCCTCCTTAGTGATTCCGTCACCCAGGAGGCTTTTGCTTTTGACGAAATCGCGTGCGTCAGCGATTGAGTCGAGTGAAGTTTACGGTCGAATTTTTCTGCAGAGGCGCGACTTGAAGGGATACAGGTTCGTTTGGGACTGGAGATCCGCAGAAAGCACAGATTACCTGTATGGGCGAAGGGCGCTTTTCGGAAAACTCGATATACGGCCCGGTTACAATGGCAGGCACACAGTCGTCTTGGTCACCGCATCCCAGATATACCTTGTTCCCTACCCCAGTCTGACAGGTGCCCAAGGTCAGGTTGTTGCTCTCTCCGGTGGTGCCCGCTCCATCTTGAGGAGGGATACACGCTGGCGCAGATTGAGATCCATCTTCTATCGTAAGCAACACGTTGAACTGGGCACCGGCATTGAAAGACGCTTGCGCGAGATTCCCATCGCCAACGACGTTGAACTCTACCTGTGTCCACACAGAGGAAATATCAACCCCGCCGCCAGAAGTGTCATTATCGCGCCCATTGTCACTACTGCTGTCGTTGGCGGTGACGACCCAGACATCATCTCCGTATTGGAGGCCGACGGAGTCGGCATCACTATTCGCAGCGCCGTAAAAGGTTACCTGGCTGAGCTGTGTAACCGGTATATCGGGTAGCGATGCATAGTTGCTGTTCTTGTAGCAGCTCGTGGTATCGGAGGTCATCCAGCCGTTAGGACATTTGCCGGTCCAGTTGAACAACCAATACTGCATGAACAGCGCGGCCTCGTCCCGATAGAAGTAGTCCGTCGAATAGATGAATTGCTGCCAGACAATACAATTGCTGTAGTCGCCGCATGCTGCGCTGTAGTCATTCGTGTTCGTATTGATCTGCAAACTGTATTCATTCGGTAGCGGACCGTCGACGATGCATTCCTGACATGCAGCCACACCTGTTTCCGACGTGACGCCACTTTCAGAGAATTGTCCCGCCGCAAAAGTAATCAACCCTTGCGCTTGGGCGACATAGTCACCGTCGTTGCCCGCCGCTTCCGGCGCTCCGACCGTTCGATTGACGTGCAGGGGAGGATTGCGCGGCTTAGCTACCTTGCAAGCCTCACTCTCCCAAGCGACCTTGGGATATGACGCATGAAAGCATCCCTTTCCCTGAACGGGAATATTGGCCATGACGGAGCGCCAAGTCTTGCGTGCAGCCTGCTCTGGGTCGGATGTGGTTGCGGCAACCGTAGCGATGCTGGCACTGGTGCCAGTGCTGATCGCGACTTGTGCAAAACCTTGTGTTTCGACGACTAGACCTGCCACCAGAGCAATGGCCGCGATTGTGCGTGTATTCATAAATCCCTCCGGCTTGGTTGTGCAGGTGTTTCGGAGGTCTCAAAGCTGCCCTCGTGGCCTCCTTGAGGGACAAATCTAGGTAGCTCCTGCCCGAAGATCTTTATGGACTTATTAGGAAGTCGTGAATTCGGAACGGGATCCGACATGATCATGAACGCCATGGCCGCAACACCAACCGTCGATTATTAACGGGTACGATTGGCTGTTGCGTAAGGATCAACCATGAAAACGAGCGCCGAGCTAGTGCGCCTCAGCCGTCGATTCACGGTTAGCGAGAATGGTTTATCTATCGTTTCGAGTATCGGGAGTGCCGAATCGCGCAGAGCTGTGCGCTGCGGGCGTTGGGGTCCAGGGGAATGAGGACTGAACCGTGCCGCGC
>Ga0208193_1001017_pt1 | contig 12872 bp, 6 predicted proteins | sample June2015DPH_17_2_FD_184716 | JGI IMG/M metagenome (GOLD analysis project Ga0208193, IMG submission 184716) | Peatland microbial communities from SPRUCE experiment site at the Marcell Experimental Forest, Minnesota, USA - June2015DPH_17_10... | ecosystem: Environmental > Terrestrial > Soil >...
AATCCCTTGATCGGCTTGCAACCGTTGTCAGCCAATCGCTCGATATGGAGAAGATCTTCGCATGGGTCGGGCTCCGGTACCAGAATCAGCCTGCACCAGAGACCAGCGGGATGGTTCGATGAATCCATGTTTGCTGCTGCCGGCCGTCTACCTTGCCGACCGGGTCGCGGGCGACCCGGAGTGGTTTCCTCATCCTGTCCGGCTCATGGGACGGGCCATCACCGGGGGCGAGACCCTTCTCCGGCGACCAGGCCAAAGTGAGTTGAGCGAACTCCTTGCCGGTACGGCACTGACCGCAACGCTCGTAACCGCAAGCTACTTTCTGACGCGGATGACGATCGCAGCCGCCTATAGGCGCTCGAAGTCGCTGGGCGAACTGGTTGAGATTGGTCTTGGATGGACCTGCCTTGCAGCTCGTAGTCTTCACCAGGAAGCGTCCGTGGTCCTGGAGGCGCTCGATCGAAAAGATATTCCGCGGGCGCGCCACCGCCTGGCGCGCATCGTTGGGCGAGACACCGATGGTCTCGACATTCACCAGATCTCGAGAGCGGTCATTGAGACTTTGGCCGAAAGCGCCTCGGACGGCGTCGTCGCTCCGCTTTTTTATATGAGCCTGGGCGGCGTTCCGCTGGCGATGGCCTATAAGGCCGTCAACACGCTCGATTCCATGATCGGCCACGCTGACCCGCGCTACTTCTATTTCGGCAAGGCTGCGGCCCGGCTGGATGACGGAGCGAACTATCTGCCGGCACGGCTGACAGCACTTGCGATCGTGGCGGTCAGCTGGAGGTCGAAAGCAAACGCGCGCCAAGCCTGGAAGACCTGGTTGGAAGACGGAGATAGGCACAAGAGTCCCAATGCCGGACAGCCCGAGAGCGCCATCTCAGGAGCGCTTGGAGTTCAGCTTGGAGGCGGAAATTTCTACGCAGGCGAGTTGATTCCGGCTGAGCCAATCGGTAAACAATTTCCGGCGCCCCATCCCCAGGATGCCCGCAAAGCTCTTGGCCTCGTATCCGCTGTTGCGCTGCTGGGCCTTGGCGCAGGAGTGCTTCTGAGCGCACTGGTTCGGCCAAGGAGGAGCCAATGACTCCGCTCGCGCCCATCCACGGAGGTCAACTCCGCCAGGTTGCGAATCGGTTTGGGATGGAAGTTTCTGAGCTTCTTGATTTCAGCGCGAACATCAATCCGGAGGGCACGCCAGCGGCCGTAGCGGGCGCCTTGCGCCAGGCTCTCAATGAGCCGTCGATCCTGATGAACTATCCGGATCTGGATGAAACCGAGCTCAGGAAGTCCCTGGCGCGCTATGGGGGTGTTCGACCCGAGAATGTCGCGGTGGCAAACGGCTTTGTTCCGCTGCTCGATGCCGCGCTCAGAATCCTTCCGATTCGAACTTGCCTTCTGCCCGTGCCCGCATTCATCGAATACCGCCGAGTCCTGAAGCGATCCAGGGTCGAGGTCGTCCCCCTGGGGCTTGAGTCCAGTTCGGACTTCAGCTATCCGATCAGCGATCTCCTAAGCGGGTCGCATGACACGGTTCTGCTCGCCAACCCGCAAAACCCATCCGGTGTGTTGAGCTGCCGCGAAACGATGCTCCGGATGGTCGAACAGGCAGCCAGGCGGAATATCCATGTTCTTCTCGATGAAGCATTTATCGACTATTGCCCGGACGCATCCCTGGCAGCTGAGACGGATCGGTTTCAGAATCTGATCGTATTCCGGTCGGTAACGAAGTTCTTTGGCATGGCCGGTCTGCGTGTCGCTTACGCGGTTGCCAATACTGAGCTCTCTGAACAGCTTCGGGAAGCGATTGCGCCATGGTCTGTCACTTCGCTGGCTTCGGTTGCCGCCGGCGTCGCGGTGAAGCAGGACTCGTACACTCGTCACACAATCGCGCTCAATAACCAGCGCCGCGACCGGATCGAACCAGCCATTCAGAAGCTCGGCATCCACGTCTACCCTTCTAGAGCTAACTTCCTTCTTCTCGGCCTGCCTGGCTCGATCGATTGCCACCGGTTCTGGGAGCGGCTGATCCTGAAGCATCGCATTGTCCTTCGCAACTGCGCCAACTACGAGGCCCTTAGCGGTCCTCATCTGCGTGCTGCGGTTCTGACTGATCAGGACAATGAACGGCTCATCGAGGCTCTTCGGTATGAGGTGGAAGACGGACAAGGGCAATGTTCGGTGCCGTTCAAAATATGAATTTAGCGGCCAGTTGCAGCAGACGAGGTGACGCGGCCTGTACTACCTGGCCGAACAGGGAGCTCGAAATATCCCCATTGACAGCCGCCGGCCCGAAGAATTGAGAGTGATTGAAGACATTGAACGCTTCTAACCTTGCTTGCAGTGATCTTCCCTCGGAGATAGGCGTAGATTTTTCCAGCAGAGCGTCGGTGTCGAACGACCCTGGCCCCGCAAAATATCGACGCTTCGCATCGCCGGGAGTGCCCAGAGCGTTGGGAGTGAACATGGAAGTATTGAAGTAGGGCCTCCCGTTCGCCGGATGGTGGTTAATTTCCAGTGAGCCGGGCAGAACATCCGGCAGGTCAATGTAGCGATTATTTACGCCATTAGGATTGCTTCCCTGGAGAGAGTTGTCATCGTCGCTAGACAGCGTCACCGGGAAACCTGTGCTGGCCCGGGTGATTGCTGACACTTTCCAGCCTTCGGTCAGGCGATTGGAATGTCGGGACAGAGGCTCAAATGGGATCGCGTAATCGTAGGTAACCACCAGGTTGTGCTTCAGGTTGAAGGCAGATAGCCCACGGGTTAAAGCAAAATCGTAGGGGTCGGCCACATCCGCCAGACTCGATGCCTGGTCGATCGACTTGCTGTACGTATACCCAGCCGTGACATCGAGTCCCTGGCCTGTGTGCCGAAGGCTGGCTTGAAATGAATTGTAGTTGGCATTGCCTTTGCTTGCCTCATAATCATCATTGCCGAAGTTGCATCCAAGGCCCACGCGCGTACAACCGACTGTTTGGCCGGAAGAGGTGAGGAAGGGCGTGTTCTCATCGCCCGGTCCACAACCGGGCAACGACAGGCAAAGAGCCGGGTTGCCGGGATTGGCCGAATAGACGAGCAGCAGGTGATGGCCCTCCGAGCCGACATAGTTCAGTTGCAACACCGTCTTTCGAGTGATTTCGCGTTCGAAGGAAAGAAAATACTGCTCGGTGTAGGGAAACGTGTTCGTAGGCGGTGGCGCCGTCATGCCCTGAATTGGTTCGTACTGCGAGTAATTAAGGCCCGAGTGAGGATCGGTCGCGGTAGCGCCATAGCGAACGAAAGTCAGTGGAAACGGGTTGGTGTTTGTCTCGCCCGTCGCATTGGTAAAGGGCGTCGCGAACAGCGGCGGAGCCGAGCTGGTGTAGCTCAAGCCATACGGGGGCTGCGGTTCATCGAATGCGATGGTGTTGCCTTGAACGACCGAGTGATAGATCCCATAGCCGGCCCGTATGCTGGTCTGCTTCGGGCTGCCAAAAATCTTTCCCAGCCATCGGCCCGATTTGCCCGGCGAGAAAGCCAGACCAATCCGCGGCGAAAAACGATTCCTACCCGGCACGAGAGTACTCGGAACGCCGTTGTCGGTAACATAAACAATGCTGGGGGGAGCGTTTGGATAAACCTGAGATTGTTCTCCCGGGATGAAGGTAGGAACCTGATCGTACTTTTCCGACCAGTACTCCATCAACTCCCAGCGGACTCCGTAGTTCAGGGTAAGATCGGGTGTGGCTTGCCAGCTATCCTGCCCAAAAGCTGCGAAATATTTATGCCGCGGATAGTATGACTGCGAATCAGCCTGGTTATAGAGATTGGGTGCCCCCACCAGGAAATCAACGAAGTCCGAACCGGTTTGACTGCCGCTGAAGGTAAAACCGCCGTTAAACTCCGGATTCGGATGAACGCTGATCTGGTCGAAGATCCCCTGAAAGCCAACCATCATCGTATGCTTGCCTACGACCTTGGAGAAATCGTCGCCCCCCGTGAAGGTATTGTTTGCTTGCGTCAGATTGGTGATCGGCTCCCCGACAACATAGGAATTAAAGATCATGTTTTCGGGGCCCTCAATGGCGGGGTCCAGAGGAGCAATGCCCTCTGTTCCAGCGCCGGTGACAAAACCCTGCGATGCCAGGCTGATCCCGACTGCGCCTGAAGGCTGACCCACGTTGTTGCGGGTCCGCATATAGCCCACGTGAGCATCGTTCACTCCGGAAGAGCCCATTGTTTTAGTATCGCCAAGACTGATCAATTGGGCGGTTCCGATATTCAGCGCGCCGAACCCGGGGACCGAGGAACCTCCTTGTTCGGTAGGATAGGGATCGTTCACCTTGAAGTTATCGTAGAAGAAGTAGGCCGCAAGCTGTCCCCAGCGCAGGTTACCGCCATCGCCGCGCAAGCTGCCCTTGTCGTCGCGCACCGTCTCTGCATCGGATCCGGTCGAGAAGACCGAGCTTCCTATATTTGGAGTGGGAATGTACTTCAGCAGATGCTGGGCCGGAGCGGCCCAGGCACCCATGGGAAATACTCCATTCGGGAAGACGCACTCGGTGTAGCTGGTGCATCCGGGGGTGTAATAGTTTTCGCCGGGAGACACCGTGACCGGGGCGCCCACAGCGCTTGATAGCTGCTTTGAAAGCTGAGTGGCAAGACAGGTGGCGGCAACGTTGCAAGGGGATACGATGCATGGGCCGCTGCATCCAGTCTCGAACAAGCTGGCTGCGCCCAACAGATTGCCGGAGCGCTCGGAAAGCGTGGGGACGGAAATGTCCCCGGTCGAAAGGCCGTCCTCGGTGCGTGTTCCTTGATAGTCGGCGAAGAAGAAGAGCTTACTTTTCCTGCGAATCGGGCCGCCAACGGTACCTCCGAACTGGTTTTGACGATATGTCTCGACACTTGGGGAGAAAAAGTTCTTGGCGTCCAGGCGCGTGTTGCGAAGGAACTCGAAGGCGCTGCCGTCGAACTGGTTGGTCCCGGACTTGGTCACGACAGCGATGATTCCGCCCGAATAGTTCCCGTATTCGGCATCGAAATTGTCCGTCAGGACCCGAAATTCAGAGATGGAATCGAGGTCAGGGATAATCAGCGTGCCGCCATTCATCAGTTCCTTGACGTCTCCTCCGTTGACAAGGAAGCCATTGGCATCCTCGCGCTGGCCGGCAATCGACTGGTTGCCGGGGTTCAGGGCTCCGGAGGGATTAATGGCGACCGTAGCTCCGGCCATCACGACCGAGTCCGGCGTTTGAGTCGACATCGGCACAATGCCCGGCTGAAGAGCCAGCAGGTCCGTGTAACTGCGGCCGTTGAGCGCGACACTTTGAATCTCGGTGCCCGTCACTACCTCGCCGATCTCGGTATCCTCAGTTTCGATCTGGATTGCGGTGTCGGAAACGGTCACCGTTTGCGACTGGCTTCCAACTTCGAGATCGATGTCCTCTTTTAACTTCGTTCCCACGTTGATGATCAGGCCGGTGCGCTTATAGGGCTTGAACCCGGTCACCGTGGTCTCAAGTTCATAGTGTCCTACCGAAACACTGGGGAACACGTAGAAGCCGGTCGCATCTGCCTGAGCTATCCGCTCGAGCTCGGTATCGCTGTTGCGCAGCCTGATGCTGCCGCCCGGAACTACGGCTCCGGCCGCATCATGTACCGTCCCGGAGATGCTTCCCACCCCGACCTGGGCTTGAGCGAGCGAACCTGAAAGAAAAAGGAAAGCGACAAGCACCGACAGGAGCGCACTTAAGGCGAAATGCTTCCGCATAGGTTGCCCATCGCTCGCGATCGACGAGTCTCCCCCCATCACCGCTCCGCCTCGGTCCCGAACAGTTGCGATGATCCTGCTTTCGCCCGCGACGAAGGCGCGCGCTGCCGCCAGCAGGGAGACGCCAGAGAAAAGAAGTGATGAACGAACCTTTCGGGCAACGGAGAGAAATGAATCGAGCTTCGAACCGGGCACGCCTACCTCGCAAGGCGGGAAAAGCAAGGCACGACAGCTCAGAGTCTCATGAGCGACCGTCCCCGTTTCCACGCGGAGAGAATCACAAACTCACTCTGGGTAGGTCTCCTGACTTACAGGCGAAGCCGCTTATCGGGCTTTAGACCCTCCGCCTTCCCCGGTTCACCCGAGTGGCTGATGGAAGATCAATTCTCCTGCTTACAGTGGCGGGACCGCGCCGGACTTGCACCGGCTTCCCTGTTATGCCCTCGCGGGCACCCAAAATGCTTGAATTCGACAATAGCACAGACCGACCGCAGAAATGCAAACAGCCGGCTCCGGACCGGATCGGGATCCGGTCAATCGAGGCCATTCCCCGTGCGAAGGCGGGTCTTCAGCTGGAGGCAAAGGTCGCCAAGGGCAGCCCGCGCAACGTCCATTTTAGACTCGGCCCTGCAACCGGAGATCGGCGAGCGACCGTGGCGCGATAGCAGAACTCGACGGGATCGCGAGTGGCAGCTTGAGAGCATTCATCATGGGCTCTACGGATCACCGCAGGATGAGTCATGGCAGAGCTGTGCGCCCCATCAAGCTGTTTCTCCCGCCAGGCTCCCCTCTGGGTTTGGCGGAGCTGTTGGGGGAATTGGCATCGCTGTGGTGTGCCATTTGCTGCCTGATTTCAATGGGGTTCCGCCCGAATCTCCGGCTGACGCTCGTGTGGCGGTTCCGGGCCGTTGCCGCTCAATTGCAGATGCCGCTTGGGAGCACCCCTGGGGTTTTCTCCGGATGGCTTCGAGGGTGAAGTTTTAGAACCGAGCGGCTCAAAAACCATCGGAACACCCCTGCGGCGTAGGAATGGGCAGAATCGCCGTGGTACAAAGGAATTGACCTATGGTGCCCCTGTCGGGGCTTAAAAGGGAAGCCCGGTGCGAAACCGGCGCGGTCCCGCCACTGTAAACAGAGAAGAACCGCTCGTAGTACCACCAGGCGATAGAGCCGGGGAAGGTGAGCGGTTGGCACACGTTGCCATCTGTGAGCCAGGAGACCTGCCATAGCCTAGCTGCAGTTTTCTGCGAAGGACAGAAACGATGCGCCCATTTCAGAAATCCCGTCGCTTAGACACGCGTCTAAAACAGTTCGCTGCCAGATCCCTAAGGGCTGCGCGTTCGCACATCAACCCAGACCGCGGGCTTCTCATGCCCTGTGCCTTCCTGCTGGGCGGGACACCAGTAGCACCCTCGGACACGCTCTTGAACGTATTCTTGGACACGCTCTCTGACGCGCTCTCTGAGGAACCAGGATGCGTCGTGATGAAGCTCGCCCAACTCCCCGCCGGGCCTGACTTTGCCCTCGCCAGGGGCCCAAACCTGGTCTCGATCCTCTGCCAGCCAAGCCAAACGGAGCAGATATGAGTTCCCATCGACAGCGCGTCATTCGTGCCGATGGCCGCACTCTGAATATCGCCCAACATCGCGGCCACCTCTCCTATTGCGTAACCGGCTGCTGCTGCGGACACACCGAGCGGGGCTATGCGGAGGTTCCGATCGATGTGTACAAGGAAGAGTGGACGCGACGCAAAATCCGCAACGAAGTCCATCTCACCAAGGGCGGATGCCTCGGCCCCTGCACCCTGGCTAACGTCGCGTGCCTGGTCTTCGATGGCCGGTCCGTCTGGTTCCACTCGGTCAACAGTGCCTGGCAGGTGCGACAGATCTTCGACTACATCGAGGCGATGCTCAAGGCCGACAGGTATCTGAAACCTCCGGCCGAGCTGAGCGAGTTTGTCTTCAACTATTACGACTGGGAGGTGCGAAAGCCGGCGGCGTTGGCCGACGAGATCCAGGGGCCGCAGCCGACCGGGGGTATCATGCTCCTCTCGCACGCAGACACGGACCTGCTGACCCTCAGCAAAGCAAAGGAGCTGTTGCCGCCGGAGCTCGAAGTCAATTCCTATTCCCTGAACGCACTGCACAGCGAGGACCAAATGGAGGTTCTGCTGGCGGGAGATTTGGGACGCGCACGTGTAATCGTCCTCAGGGTCCATGGTCAGCTCAGTTGCGTACCAGGATTCGACCGCTTGCGCCAGTTGTGCGTCGATCGCGGCCAGTCTCTGGTGCTGATCAGTGGCACCGGAGAACTGAGTCCGGAGTTCTCGCAAACGGTCAATGTTCCCGGCGACGTGATGGAGACCGCTGCCCGATATACTGCGCTGGGCGGGGTCGGCAACTTCGTTGAGTTGTGCCACTTTCTCTCCGATCGACTGTTGCTCACCGGCTACGGCTATGCGCCACCGACCCCGATGCCCGAGCATGGGATCTATCTGGACGACATGGATGTCGCCTCCATCGAAGACTGGGAACTGAGAGCCGATCCCGGCAAACCCACGGTCGCAGTGCTCTTCTACCGGGCTCACCGGATGAGCGGCAATACAGGTTTTGTCGATGCCCTGGCCCAGGCGCTCGAAGCGCGCGGCATCAACGCGCTCTCGATCTTCACCTCGAGCCTCAAGTCAAAGGAAGCCGGCCGCCCGGCGGCCTTCCAATGGATCGAGGGCCGCGCCGATGTGCTGATCTCGACCTTGTCGTTTGCGCTGGGCGAGATCAATACGGGCGACATCACCGCCGCTGGCGAAGCGATCACGTCCCTTGAAAAGATGGCAATTCCTGTCATCCAGGCCATCGCCAGCGGCATGGCCCGTGGAGCCTGGGAAGGATCCCGGCGCGGGCTCAATTCGCTCGACACGGCGATCAACGTAGCCATCCCCGAGTTCGACGGGCGCATCATTACCGTGCCGGTCTCCTTTAAGGAACGTGGAGCATCGGTTCCGGACGGGCTCTATGTCCCCCACGAAGAACGTATTGAGCGGGTGGCCGGTATTGCTGCCCGCATCGCAAGACTAGGTCGCACGCCGAACGCCGAACGCCGCGTCGCTTTCGTGCTGACGAACTCGGCTGCCAAGGCTTCCCAGGTCGGCGGCGCTGTCGGCCTCGATACCCCGGCCAGTCTTTTGACCACGCTTCATGCGCTCAAGAGCCGACGTTACACAATTGGAGCTCTGCCGGAAACATCGGATGCGCTGATGCAGCTTTTGCTTGAACGTGGCACATACGACGATCGCTATCCGCTGAATCCGGCCTACGCGGAGCGCTGTTCAAGAGCGGCCTATCACGCTCAGTTTTCCTCTTTCCCTGAGCGGGCGCGGCGCAGGATGGAAGGTTTCTGGGGCGAGCCGCAGCCCCATGGATTCAGCGTCCGGCCCGAGAAGCCGAAGACGGATAAAAAGCTCCTGGGAACGCTTGCCGGCAAGATCGCAGCGCTCGACCATGAGCCGTGGAGTGACGACCAGAGCTACCACTTTGCAGCCCTGAATTTTGGCAATGCGCTGGTCGCCTTGCAGCCGCCGCGGGGTTATGGAATCGACCCCGATGCGATCTATCACACTCCGGATCTGCCGCCGACCCACCACTACGCGGCCTTTTATCGCTGGCTGGCTACGCCACAATCAGAAGGTGGATGGGGCGCGGACGCGATTGTGCACCTGGGCAAGCACGGCACACTCGAATGGCTTCCCGGCAAGGGCGTTGGCCTTTCCGGCGAATGCTACCCCGATCTTCTGTTAGGCGATCTCCCCCTCATCTATCCGTTCATCATCAACGATCCCGGGGAGGGCAGCCAATCCAAGCGCCGGGCGCACGCCATCGTCATCGATCACCTGACGCCGCCGATGACCACGGCGGAAACCTATGGGGTGCTTGCCGAACTCAACCAGCTGGTGAACGAGTATTACGCGGTCGAGAAGCTCGATCCTTCCAAGCTGCCTTATCTGCAGCAGCAGATCTGGGACCTGGTTCAGAAAGCGAATCTTCAGGCTGACTTGGACCTGAAGACAATGTTGACGCGCGATCATGGCGATCACAAGCATGAGTGGGATGACGAGCTGACCGAGGAAGGCGTGCCGACAACGCTGACAGAGATGAGCGGCAACGAGGTCGCTCATCTGATCGAAGATCTCGACGGCTATCTGTGCGAGTTGGGCACGGCCCAGATCCGCAGCGGCCTGCATACGCTCGGCGAGATGCCGCCATTGCCAGAGATGCTTCGCTCGCTCACCCGGCTCTCGAATGCGGGCGTACCCAGCCTGCACGCCGCTATAGCAAGCGAATGCGGCTTCGATCTGGCAGCGCTGATCGAGAAGCCTGGAGAGCGACTGCCTGCCAGCCTCAGCATGCTGGGGCAGACCATTTACTCCCATGCCGACGTACTTGAGGTTGTGGATCGCGCTGCCCTTGACCTCTACGCCATGCTTGAAACGCTGGGCTTTCGCAGCGATGCCATCGCCGATGTCCAGCGGGCGATCCTGGGCCTTCAATCGGAAGCAATCGGCCAGGTGCTTGGCTTCTCCTGTACGACTCTCCTGCCGAACCTTGAAAGGACTGGCGAAGAGATCGAACACCTGCTCGACGCCCTGGAAGGAAAGTACGTTCCTGCCGGACCCGCCGGCGCTCCAACCCGGGGGATGGCACACGTGCTGCCTACGGGACGGAATTTCTATGCGGTCGATCCGAGAGCCCTTCCCTCGCAGGCATCATGGCGTGTCGGCCAGCACCTGGCCCGCGAAGCTGTCGAGCGCTTTGTCAAGGAAGAAGGCTCCTATCCGGAGATGATGGGCCTCAGTGTTTGGGGTACCTCGCAGATGCGCACCCATGGCGACGACATCGCAGAGGCATTCGCGCTGCTCGGCACTGAACCGGTCTGGAATCAGCACTCCCGCCGCATCGATGGCGTCTGCCTGATTCCGCTTGAAAGACTGGGCCGGCCGCGGATCGATGTGACACTGCGCATCAGCGGTTTCTTCCGCGATGCCTTTCCGCATCTGATCGATCTGTTTGACCAGGCCGTATCGCTCGCAATCGATCAGGACGAACCGCTCGATCAAAACTTTCCGCGCAAGCATTACCTGGCCGATCTTGAGAACAGGAAAGATATGCCCGCCGACGAGGCCGAAGTCGAGGCCCGCTACCGCATGTTCGGATCCAAGCCCGGCGCCTATGGTGCGGGCATCCTGCCGTTGATCGAAACCGGGAACTGGAAAGACGATCAGGACTTCGCGCGCGCCTTTCTTGAATGGGGAGGCTATGCGTATGGAGCAACCGCGGCCGGGGTCGATGCACGAGAGGTGTTTGCCGAGCGCTTGCAGTCGATCCAGGTCGCTCTGCACAACCAGGACAACCGCGAGCACGATATTTTCGATTCGGACGACTATTTCCAGTTCCATGGCGGAATGGTTGCCTCGATTCGCGCACTTACCGGAGTCCAGCCCAAAGCATACTTCGGCGACAGCTCGGCGCCTGAGGCCGTGCGCGTTCGCGATCTCAAAGAAGAGGCGCTGCGCGTTTATCGCTCCCGCGTGGTCAACCCCAAGTGGATAGAGAGCATCCAGCGCCACGGGTACAAGGGTGGCCTGGAACTGGCTGCAACGGTTGACTATATCTTCGGTTTCGATGCCACCGCGCAGATCGCGCCGGACTTCGTCTATGAAGGGCTTGCCGAACACTATGCACTCTCGAAGCAGATGCGGGAGTTTCTCTCCCAATCGAATCCCTGGGCCCTCAATGCCATTGCTGAACGGCTTCTTGAAGCGGCCAGCCGCGAACTGTGGGAGCATCCCAATCCGGAGACGCTCAAAGCTCTGCGCAGCGTACTGCTCGAAAGCGAAGCGGTCCTCGAGGCCCAGGGAGAGCTGAGGCGGGAGGCGGCGGAGTGAAATCGGTCACCTATCCATTCTCGGCAATCGTCGGCCAGGAGCAGATGAAGCTGGCAATTCTTCTTGCCGCGATCGACTGGCGCCTCGGGGTATTGCTGCGGGGCGACAAGGGGGCCGGCAAAACCACCGCCGCTCGCGCTCTTGCCGTACTGCTTCCTGAGCCAGCGCCCTTCGTGAATCTGCCCATCGGAGTGACCGAAGACCGGCTCCTCGGCGGGCTGCACCTTGAAAGTACGCTCAAAGGAAACCCTCTGCTCAAGCCAGGCCTGCTCTCTGAGGCTCACACGGGCGTTCTCTATATCGATGAGGTGAATCTGCTCTCAGCTCACCTCGGTGACGCGCTGCTTGACGCTGCCTCGAGCGGTGTCAACGTCGTCGAGCGCGAAGGGTTTAGCGCTTCGCACCCGGCGGAGTTCGTGCTGCTCGGCAGTATGAATCCCGAGGAGGGATTGCTGCGTCCGCAACTTCTCGACCGGTTCGCCCTCTCCGTGGACATCCGGGCGCCGCTCGTGGTCGAAGAGCGGCTGAAGATCGTCGAGCGCAGGATCGGCTTCGAGCGCGATCCGGGAAAATTTGCCGAAGAATGGTCAGGCGGCCAACAAGAGTTGCGGGAGAAGATCGGCAGGGGGAGGGACCAGGTTCGTGCTATCCAGTGTTCCAGCCAGATTCTGGCGCAGATCGGAGGCGCCATCTGTGCCGCAGGCGTGCACTCGCTGCGCGCCGATCTGGCCGCAGTGCGCGCCAGCATCGCATGTGCAGCCCTGATGGGCGCTGAGGTCGTCGAGCCACAGCATGTCGATGCCGTTCTTCCGCTGGTGCTCAACCACCGCTCCCGGGCCGGTGGCCGTTCCCTGCCGCCCCCCTCTTCCTCTCCCGCGCAGCAACCGGCCGATCCCCCCACCCGAAGTCAGGGCGGGCAGCAAGCCATAGAGCGCATCTTTGAGCCGCAGCAGATCATGATGCCGTCCATCCGGGTCTCGGTTGATGCCCCTGTGCAGCGGGGCAACGGCCAGGAGGCGGTTCAGGATCATCCAGGACCGGTCGTGGGTACGCGCCGGAGCGAGAGCCCCCAGCAGATCGACCTGCGGGCAACTCTAAATCACGCGGCGATCGAAACCGGCACCCTCGAACTGCGCGTCTCGGATTTGCACGAGAAAGTACGCAAGCCCCGGTCCGGCA
>Ga0208193_1001018_pt1 | contig 12868 bp, 12 predicted proteins | sample June2015DPH_17_2_FD_184716 | JGI IMG/M metagenome (GOLD analysis project Ga0208193, IMG submission 184716) | Peatland microbial communities from SPRUCE experiment site at the Marcell Experimental Forest, Minnesota, USA - June2015DPH_17_10... | ecosystem: Environmental > Terrestrial > Soil >...
AGTCGAGGGGAAGGAAGAATCCAGGCCTACGCTAGTCTGAAAGAACTTGCCCTTCGCACTGTTCAAGGTGGGTCGCTCGCGCATTGTGACTGCCTTCATGACCTCATCGACAACGAGGCTGTCTACTATGGCTTCACCCCCAAGGATTCCGGACTCTGTGGCGTGGTCGTCGTGGTGGAGGTGACCGAGGCCGTAGATAATCACGGGGGCAGCAACAAACCCACCGAGAAGACCATTGGAGGCGGTTTGGGCGTGGCTGTTGAGCGATGCGTCATCGAGTCTGGCAGAAGACATGACCTGGCGGTCGGTCGTGATGGTAACAGTAGTGGCAAGAACAAGAGGAACGAGGAAAGCGAGGTTGTGTTCGCGGATCCGGGCGGGGCTGGTCCAAATGGCCGTCTGGTCTTTGAGAATATTGACGGGGATTTGGCGAAGTTTCACCGCGTCTTGGTCGTTGAGACCGGCAGCAGCCGCGTTGGTCGATTGGGGTCGCGGTGCATCCGGCAGGGCGTTGGAGTTGTTCCCGGAAGGTTGCGCCTGGTTAGGACTCGGGGGTTCTTGGGCAACGCCCGCGTTGCCGAGGATTACGATCAGAGTGAAAGACAGAAGAACTCCAGCGCAGCGCCGTTCAATATGCGATGACCCGAATCGATGGAGCGAAATCCGGCGCCGCGTAAGGAACCTCCCGGGTGACAAGTTGGAATCCTCGGTGCACACATTAGCAGAATACCTCGGTGAGCCGGTTTTTGAGTGCAAATGCAGGATGACGATTTGTTCATTCTTGCTGAAAATGGCAGCGAACGACTCGAAGGCTCAGCGTAATGGATTGCGAGATCGTTGGATGTTGTCCAGACAAATATATGACGAAGCCTCTTTTTGCCGCCAAACTACAACGCGGTGAGCACACCTTCAACTGCTTCACGAACACGACGATATCGTGTCGGCGCTGGGTGACGTGATCACTTCGCCCGCTCACTTTGGTGGGCGGCAATGATCTTATCCGAGGTCACACCGATCTTATGCAGGTCCGCAAGTGTCTATCTATTTACCAGTGTCAGAGATTGAGAAACTTCGAACTTCTCTCCCACCTCGCGAGGCCAGGCTATCGACAGCAAAGCCCCTCCTTCTGGACGGTTCGACGCCGTCACAATTCCCCCGTGAGCGCGTACAACGGCTTCAACAAATGCAAGCCCAAGGCCATGCCCCTTGGAGTCTCTTCCTTTCACTCTCTGCTTAAACATTTGGAGGCCGATTTCCGAAGCAAATCCCGGGCCATCATCCTCCACAATCAGGGTTGCAGCATTCTCGCCTGCGCCAAGTGTTATGGAAACCGTGCATGATGCGGGGAGATGATTGAGTTCGTTATCGAGAAGGTTTGCGATTACACGATGAAGAAGAGCAGCGTCAGCCAGTACCGTGACAGGACAAGAGCTGCGCAGATTCACTCGAAGTCCCTTCTCCGACATGGAAGGTTCGTAGAGATCAATCATGACTCGAATCAGTTCATCAAGATCGACTTCTGTGAGCGAAAGCCTAAGCGCGTCAGCTTTTGCTTCAGCAACATCAAGCGAAGTATTTAGGAATTCCGTTAGTCGATCCAGTTCATCGATCGCCGAGCCAATTGGCTCACTTTGCTCGACCTTTAAGTCGCCCGATAGAACGATCTCGAGCTTTCCCCGAATTGCTGTCAACGGGCTACGAAGATCGTGGGCAAGGGACTCAGTGATGGTGTGCAGTTGATGCACGGAGCTTTCTATCCGGTCCAACATGTGGTTAAGCGTTAGCGCGAGGTGCCCTACTTCGTCGTTTCGTTTGCCCGTCGGAACCCTGCTACTCAAATCAGATTGCCCGATCCTGGATGCAGCTTCAGTGATCTCGCGAACATGGCCCAGCATACGTCTAGTCACAAAGAAGACAATCGCGGAACCGAATAGCACAATGAGCAGCCAGAGGCAGAAAAAACGGAAGCGGAGACTGTTAAGTACATGTAATTCATCTCGTTCCGAAAGTCCGAGATAGATGTGGCTCCCATCATCGAGTCGCACCGATGCTATTCGAAAAGGATGATTGAAGCCTTTGACATTCAAGTCGTAGGGAACGTCGGAAATGAACTTGCGCGCGCGAATCGCGGCTAAGTTTGGCAACCCGTCACCGGCACCTACCCAAAGTTTTAGAGTCCCATCGTCCCCAGTCTGGAGAAAAAAAACGGAGTCGTTCTCATTGCTGTTGGAGCGGAGTTTGTTTGGCACCTCTCTGCTTGCAAGCTCCGCGACTTCTCTCACTACCCGACCGTAGAGGCGGTCCTTTGGTGTTCGACCGGCTACATCACCGAGAACCGCAACTTCTCCGGTGAGCCACGCATCACTTCTACGCTGAATGTCGTTCGCTACGAAGCGATGAAGCATGACAAAAACCAGCATTATTCCAAGGGCAAATGCAAGCATAGCCCAAAGAGAAATACGCCATGCCGCGCTACGCATGACGGGATTAGCGGTCTTTGAGAACATAGCCAACACCTCGTAAAGTCCTAATCAGCGGCTCACGACCTTCTGTATCCACCTTGCCGCGCAGGCGGTAGATATGTACATCAACAACGTTGGTGTTAGGTTGAATTCGCATTCCCCATACCTCGGAAAGAAGCATCGAACGAGTAACAACACGCCCCGCGTGTCGGCATAGATAAGTCAGAAGCACGAATTCTTGCGGGCTTAGATTTAAGACCTCTTCACCGCGAGAAGCTCTACGGCTGATGAAATCCAGTTCCAGATCCAATACGCGGAGGCGGGTCGCCTCTTCACTCGTAGCAAGATTGCGTCGCAGGAGGTTACGCAATCTTGCTAGCAATTCAGCGAGTGCGAAGGGTTTTGTCAGATAATCGTCACCACCCTGTTCTAGACCTTTGACCCTATCGTCGACCGATCTTCTGGCTGAGAGTATCAATACGGGGCTGCTAATGCCAGAGCGTCGAAGCTGAAGAATCAGGTCAATGCCATCTTGATCCGGAAGTCCAAGGTCGACGATCAGAACGTCATATTTGTTTCCAGAGGAGAGTTGGATAGCGGTTCGCCCATCCTTGGCCGCATCCACCTCGTAACCTGCATCGGCAAGAGGTTGCTTCAGGAAACTCTGAATCTCGGGTTCATCCTCGACCAGCAGAAGTCGCATGAATCATGGTAAGACATTTTGATTCACGATTCGAATGCTCGAGGAGGGCTGCAAGATGACGATTCGGTCATCTGCGTCCCCTCAGCGATGGACAAATCGGGAAAAGCTAGACAAAGAGCAGAATAGCCGGAACAACGACTCCTGCCACAAGGGTGAGCAGACCGACCGATTTCCGGCGCGCATACTTCCAACCCATTATGAGGCCCGTACACGTCGATACGGGAAGTGCTGTGGCGGCAAAGAAAATCCTTACGGGAAGCGCGTTGGGTCGCGCCTCTGCTTGCGCAGGCTTTGGAGTCTCGAGTTTTGGAGCATCCAGCTTAGTCCCATCAGACTTAGCCAAGTTGGGTGGAGCAGCCTTTCGCGGAGGAAGGTAAAGCGTCCCCTTCTTATGCAATTGTGAAAGATGCACGAGGATGTTGGGGAGGGGACGTAGGAACTGCCACGAGCGGTCTCGTGCAACCCGAACATCTGCAGACCACCCGTAGTCGCGAAAAAACTAATCGTCGTTGCGAAGACCAGCCCAAGATAGCGATGGATGATGCGGATGGATTTGAGCAACGCTGCAAATGTCATTTCGGAGTATCGACCTCTTAAATGTTAGGATCTGGCAGAGCGCCGAATGCCGATTCCGAAGAACGCTCGCGGTTGTGGATCTTGCCTTGCTCTTCCGTAACTTAGCATGTGGACCTTCGAAATTCAGGGGCTCGCTCCGGTAATTGTGCCCTCCATGAACAAATCGTCATCCTCTTTCCTTCCTGTAAAGTGCGACCAAAAGAACAAAAGTCTCGTCTGAAGGAGTAGCCGTTGTATTGAGAATACGGAGCCTGTTCTTTCAAGTAGTCGACTGTCGCCGGATCGTCGTCCATTTGTGGTCCAGCTTCCTCAAGCCACTACGCGACATCTAATCCAATCCAGCTGAGGACCTATTCCGCTGACTACGGCTTACTTGAACCGCATCGCCACTGCCGTACCAAAGCACGATGTGCACGGCCCCTTCGTCGTCTTTGCAAAGATGATGCGGACTGGGTGATCCAGTGCACATTGTCGATGCGGGATCCGGCGGTGGCGATCTGCTGCGGCAGATTTCAGCCTGCGCGCGAAGGCGCGGCATTGCTGTCGAGTTGACGGGAATCGACTTAAGCCCTAATGCGGCGCGTGCGGCAGCGGAGTCTACGCCGAAGAAACTTGGAATTGCGTGGGTGACTGGCGATGCCCTGGAATATCGACCAGAGAAACCGGTGGATATTGTCGTGAGTTCGCTGCTGGCACATCATCTGGAAGATGCGGAGGTCGTTGCGCTGTTGCGGTGGATGGAAGCGACTGCTCAGGTTGGCTGGTTCATCAATGATTTGGAGCGGTCGGAGTGGAGCTGCCGGCTGTTTGGGGGGGGGCGGAGAGGATTGCGAGGTGGCACCGCTTTGTGCGGCATGATGGGCCGGTATCCTTCCGTCGGGCCTTCCGGGAAGTGGACTGGGTGCGGTTGCTGACGGCGGCTGAGGTTTCGCAGGAGGCGGTGACGGTGGAGCATTGGCGGCCGGGGCGGCTGTGTGTGGGGCGGTGGAAGTGAGGTCGGCGATTCTGAAGCGTCTCGTTAGACTAAAAGATATGATGCCTGTTGCCCCGGTCGCCTTCGCGGCGCACCTTATCACCTCTAACCATCTGAGAGACGAATAATGCCAGCTTCCACTCTGCTATCGTCCAGTTCCGCCGGTTCCAGATTCAAGACTATTCTCTGGATCTCGCTCGGTCTCACCACGCTTTTCGTCTTCATTACCTCAGAAGTCCTCCTTGTAACCGATTACCCCATGTACCATGCCTACCGTCTCCAGGTCATCGCCGACCGCGGCCTCCTCATTCCCCATACGCTCGCTGGAATTTTCGCGCTCTTGATCGGCCCCATCAATTTCTCCTCGCGGATCCGCCAGCGTCATCTCACGCGCCATCGCGTTCTCGGCCGCATTTACGTGGTTTCCGTTTTTGTCGGTTCGCTCACTGGGATCGCTCTCGCCTGGGGACGTCCGGGCCTCCCCGGAACCTCCATGCAGGCCGCGGCGTGGATGGTCTGCACCACCGCCGCCTTCCTCACCGCACGCAACCGCCAAATCGTGCAGCATCGCCAATGGATGGCCCGCTCCTACGCCGTCACCTTTACCTTCGTCTCCAGCCGCGTTCTGAACCTAGTGCCCGCGTACTGGAGCCATCTAGGCGACGTCCTGTCCGCAGTCGGCGTCATCGCCTTCACACTTGCATCCCTGCTGATCGCTGACCTCGGCCTCAACTGGCACGAACTCACCACTCGTCGCTACTGATCGCCGGCTAGGGGTTATAAAATCTTGAGATGTAGGCTTGTAAAATGTCCTATTTCCCGAAGCTGGTTCCCTCCAGCTCCGAGCTGAGCACAGGACCGGAACCGCCTAGCTGTCCGACAACCCTCACCACCGCAGGCTTCTTCCCGTCCAGGATCCAAACCATCTCATCTTTCGGCTGGAGGCCGACCAGAGTTGAAATCATGCCCAGGATGCCACCCAACTCCGGATGAATGCGAAACACCATCGCCATAAGAGTCTGTCCAGATTTTTGAAACGGTTGTTCGCCCTCCGGCGAGATCAGCATCCGAATCAACCGGCCGCCGAAGACAGGCGCCAGTATCCCCACCCGAAACGGCGTCGTATTGGGCGGCGCATTCAGCAGCAACGTTCTGACGAATCCATTCGCCAGGTCATCCGGCAGGTTGATGTTCGCCTTCGACCTGTATCTCGCCATTCTTGTCCGCTGTGCGGCAGATCGCTATGCCTGTATTGGCTTCCACTGTAAAGTCCATGGGCTTCGCGAAGAACCGCGCTTTCTGAATGTGATGATCGCGTCCTAACTGAAACTTGCCGTGCTGCCTGTACGTTGTCGTCTCATCATCAATCGACCCATCCACAAAGTTATAGGTCAGGCGCATCGTCACTTCATCACCCTGCACGTCCTCCGCAAACTCAACCCGGGCGATGATCTTTCCAGTCTCGGAGTGCGCCACCATAAACTCATGCCACGGGAGTTGGATATGTTTCACTGAAATTCGTTCTGCCGGCGCTGCGGTGCTCAACGTTATCGCCAAAAAAGCGGCTACAAAGAGATTGCTTCGCTCCATCAATTACCTCGTGTTCACCTTTGTGAGATGCATTTGGCCCACTGAAGAACGGGAGTTTCACATCTCACCTTTAAGGCCTAATTTATGTTCGGAACGCCGGACCCGATCCCCCGATGAACTCAGCATAATCTCACCTCGGCATATGCATCTGTTCAGTCAAACCCATGCCGGGTCCAAGATGACGACTTGTTCAGAATGACTTCTCGAACTGCTTCTTGGGCGTCTATCAGAAATATGGAATTTCTCAACAAATTGCTTGAATATCCAGAGAATTAGGAGCAATGACGAATCTTTCACAGCAATATTTACCTCGAATCTTCATATGGCTGCTCGGATTGTTTTCCGGGAGTTGCCTTTACGCGCAGCAAGCGCTTCCTACTTCTCCTGTGCCTGCGACGTCCATCAGCGCATCCGATAGCTTGTCCAGCAGTGCCTCCGCCTTTTCCTGCTCTGCGGAAGCGACCCTGCCCGATGCACCAGCGCCACAGTCTGTTTCTTCGTCCGCCGATCGGACTAATCAGCAGACCAAACGCATCCTCGAAATCATTCCCAACTTCCGTGCCGTCAGCACTGACCAGCATCGTCCACCCCAATCGGTCAAAGAAAAATTCGTCACTGCCACTGAGGACTCCTTCGATTACTCCGCCATCGCCATTCCGGTCGCGGTTGCGGGCTACAACTACCTACGCAACTCCACACCCGAGTTCGGAACCGGTGAAGTAGGTTACGGCCGCTACCTCTGGCACCTGGCCGTTGACCAGACCTCCGAAAAACTACATGGTCGAGTTCTTCGTTCCCGCTGCCACGCATGAGGACACACGCTTCTACACCCTCGGCCGTGGCGGCTTCTTTACCCGGGCCGGCTACGCTCTCAGCCGCGTCGTCGTCACACGCCCGGACGCCGGCAATCCCACCTTCAACATCGCCGAGGTCGTCGGCGCGGGCATCTCGGTCGGCATCTCCAGCAGGTACTACCCCACGCGCGAGCGCAGTTTCTCAAACAGGGGTTCCCAGTGGGGCGTCAACGTCGCCATCGATGCTATGGCGTTTGTTGCCAAGGAAATCTGGCCAAACATTAATCAGCGTCTCTTCCACGGTGACAAATCCATCTCTACACCTGCATCATCTCCGGCAACGCCCTAGAACCCGCCGGCCGGGAGTGCCTAAAACTTGGGAGAAGGGTGGGGCGCAACACGAGGTTGGTGGCGAGGGCTATCACGACTAGCGTGGCGATGGCTGGCGCTTCCAGCACGTTCTCTTCGCGGCATTTGCATCCGTCTAGCCAACACCTTACCGGGTCCAAAATGACGATTTGTACAGAATGATGCCCCGAAGCGCCCTTTGGGCGTCTACTAGAAATATGGAATTCCGCAACAAATTGTTTGAACATCCAGTGAATTAGGAGCAATGCTTTGCAAGACGAAGTTCTCGTTCTCGGTGGTGGAGTGGCAGGCTGTGCCGCTTCGATTGCGCTCGCCCGAAAGGGACGAAGCGTCACGTTGATCGAACGCGAGCCCACGCCGCGCCATAAGGTCTGCGGAGAATTCCTAAGCGGTGAGGCCCTTGAAGACCTGCACGCACTTGGTATCGACGTGGCCTCTCTTGGCGCGGTGCACATCAATTATGTTCGCCTTGCCGCAGCCAGACGCGCCGCGACGGCCTCCTTGCCGTTTCCCGCGAAGTCGCTCACGCGCAAGGCGCTCGATACAGCGCTCATCGCCGCAGCCATCGCCGCGGGAGTCCGCGTTGAGCGTGGTCGCAGCGTGCAGTCGCTCAGCCGCGGGAACGAGAATTTCTGGCAGGCTACGCTCGACGACGGCACCACATGCGAGGCTCCAACTGCCTTTCTCGCCACGGGCAAACACGATCTGCGCGGCCACGGTCGTCCGAAGGACCCTCACCAATGGGTCGGCTTCAAAATGTATTACCGACTGTCCGCAGCCCAGACCGCTGACCTGGCGGACGCCTCCGAGTTGACGCTCTATTCCGGAGGCTACGGTGGTATCCAACCGGTGGAAGACGGCATTTCGAATTTCTGCTGTGTGGTGCAACGGCGATATTTTGCACGTGCGGGTCTTCGCTGGGAGGGCCTCCTTGCGAAGATGCAGCAGGATTGTCCCCACCTCGCGATGCGGCTTGACGGTGCGGAACCGTTGCTCGACAAACCGATCACCATCACTCATATCCCGTACGGTTACCTCCGCCGCGCAACAGAGGATGGACTCTACTGTATCGGCGATCAGGCAGCTGTAATCCCCTCGTTCACCGGCGATGGGATATCCATCGCCCTTCATACTGCCCGCCGTGCCGCCGCTGCTCATCTTGCCGCGGAGCCGGCGCCGGTCTTTCAGCCAAAACTGCGCTCCGCAATGCTACCCCAGATGCGTCTTGCCGAGGTCGCTGCCGACGGCTTGAATAACGCACTCGCGCGCGCTGTACTGCCGTTCTGCCTTAGGGTCTGGCCCGGCGCTATGCGCGTAACGGCTAGATTCACGCGTGTCACCCAGCCCGCCGCTGTTGCTCCGCAGGTGTTCGCCAACTGAAATCGAGCCATGCCGGAACCAACTTTCGGTTGTCAAAACCTTTTAAGAAGAAGATTCAATGAAGTCCTTCGCAGTCTTAGCTCTCGCAGTCTTCCTCGCTCAAGCCGCACTCGCCCAGCATCAAACCTTCGCCGTCAACTCAGATGCCAGTGAGGTCAAGATAAAGCTCAACACAACCCACGAGGTCGTCAATGGCACTTTTCATGTACAGTCCGGATCGATCAATTTCGACCGCACCGCTTCCCATATCTCAGGAATAGTCATCGTCGCAGCGGGCAGCGGCAAGACGGGAAATGATAGCCGCGATAAGAAGATGGACAGAGATATTCTCAAGGTGGACCGGTTTGCCACCGTCTCCTTTGCGCCCAAAGCGTACACCGGAGCGGTTGCTGCTTCAGGTGACTCAACCATTCAGGTGAGCGGAGTGTTCACTTTGCTCGGCACGCCTCACGATCTGACGATTCCGATGCAGATTCAGATAGATGGATCGAAGGCAACGGCGAGGGCGCAATTCGTCGTTCCCTATGTTCAGTGGGGACTCAAGAACCCGAGCTTCATGTTCTGGAAGGCTGAGAATGACGTTGCGGTTGATCTCAATGTCGTTGGCCAGGTTTCTAACTGACTGACCCTCCTGTTGCACCTTGTAATAGAACCATTCCTCTCTAACTGCAATCACTTGTCATTGAACTCAATCGGAGCTACGAAGAACTATGCAGAAATCCGTGTCTCGCCCTACGCTGACACGCAGACGTTTTAGTCAGCTTTCTGGAATGGCGGTCGGCTCACTCGCTTTGTCCGGTTTGGCCCGCGCCGCGGAAGCTCCGGACGTGACGCTTGAGATTGCTCCGTACACCCTGGAAGCTTCGCCGAAGCATCACATCCGGACCGTGGCTTACAACAGCCAGATTCCCGGGCCGTTGTTCCGGATGCGTGAGGGAGAACAGCATTCGGTTGAGATTCGGAACCAGACGAAAGACGCGGAAGTTGTTCACTGGCACGGCCTTTACTTGCCGTCGGATATCGACGGAGCAATGGAGGAGGGCACGCCAATGATTGCGCCTGGTGCCTCTACGCGCTATACGATGACTCCCACGCCAGCAGGTTTCCGCTGGTATCACACGCACACGTTCGCGGGGAAGAATCTCACCAAGGCGCAATACGGTGGACTGCACGGTTTCCTGCTGATCGAACCGCGTGACAACCCTGCTGCCTACGATCGAGAGGTCTTTCTTGGGCTCCACGACTGGAACGGGCAATTCCTGAGCAGTGACGACGGTTATATGAACCCGGTCTACGACGTGTCAACGATCAACGGCAAGATGCTCGGTTCTGGAGATCCAGTAAGGGTCAAACAGGGCGAGCGCGTCATGATGCACATCCTCAATAGCAGCCCGACCGAGGTTCACTGGATTTCGTTTTCGGGGCACAGCTTCAAGGTAGTGGCGCTGGATGGAAATCGAGTAGCCGAGCCGCAGACAGCTTCCATGCTTCGGCTCGCACCTGCAGAGCGCGTCTCTGCCATCGTCGAGATGAACAATCCAGGCGTGTGGGTGCTTGGTGAAGTTCGCAAGCATGTTCAGGCAAGCGGAATGGGCGTCGTCATCGAATACGCTAACTCTTCCAGCAAGTCGGTGTGGACGCAGCCGGAGGATCTTGTGTGGAACTATCGCCAATTCGCCGGGGCTGGCGATACCGCACTACGTCAAGACGCAAAAACGATCGAGTTGGTTTTTGACTCCAAGTTCAAGGGGCACGGTAACGAAGAGCTATGGCTGATCAACGGTCTGGGCTATCCTCAAAACTCGACACCAGCCAACTCCCCCATTCTGCGGACCGGACAGCGATACCGTTTGGTCATGAAGAACAAAAGCATGGACGACCATCCCGTGCACCTACATCGGCACACGTTTGAGGTCCGCCGGATCGAGGACAGCCCTGAGATCGCCGGTGTGCGCAAGGATGTGGTGCTGGTGCAAGCCGGTGAAACCGTCGAGGTAGAGTTTGTGGCCGATAAGCCGGGCAAGACACTCTTTCACTGTCACCAGCAAGATCACATGGACCGAGGATTCATGATGGTGTTCAACTATGCGTAACTCAACCGTAAAGCTCGCTGCCAACGCGATCCTCGCAGTGGCGTTCACCTTATGCGAAAGATCCGCTGTGGCACAAGGAAACTATGAGATCCAGGTTTACGGCGCAGACACGGTTACGCCGAAGACATTGATGACTGAATTGCACTCTAACTTCACTCCGGAAGGTCAGAAGCACTATATCGATGGCGTCATCCCGACCAATCATCAGGAGCATGAGACGCTCGAACTCACCGAAGGCATTACGAACTGGTCGGAGATCGGCTTCTATGTCTTTACCAGCGAACAGGATGATCACGGCGTGCAGTGGGTCGGCGATCACATACGCCCGCGCGTTCGCGCACCCGATAGCTGGCATCTTCCAGTGGGTCTAAGTCTATCTACCGAAATCGGCTACCAGCGCGCCGTCTATTCGCCAGACACCTGGACATGGGAGATACGGCCCATCATCGATAAGACCGCAGGCCGGTGGTATTTTGCAGTGAATCCGGCACTGGAGCGTACCTTGCACGGTCCAGATGTAAAGCAAGGGCTCGGCTTTTCTCCGGGTGTAAAAGTGAGCTATGACTTCACACGAGTAGTGAGCGGCGGTATCGAATACTACGCCGACTACGGACGCCTAGGAGCCTTCGATTCATTGCATAACCAACAACAGCAAATCTTCTTTGTCACCGATCTGAATACTTCGCCCAAGTGGGAGATAAACATCGGAGTCGGGGTTGGACCCACCGCAAGTACCGACCATCTCATTGTGAAGGGGATCCTCGGAAGACGCTTCGATTGGGGGCGTCACTCAACGGTCGAGTAACCCGACATGACGTCAAAGGAGAAGAGCTTGGCAGTTTCAGGCAATACAAGACTCTGTCTGCATTGGAGGCGATCTAGCAATCCAGCACACGCGGCCGCCCAGCCCAAGCAAGCCGCTGTAGCGATGATGATGCTGACAAGTGCGAGTGTAGTCATGACTGTTCAAGCGTGCTTGATTCGAACGGATTGAAAACTGGTGCACATCGTTGCAAACGTCCGCTCCAAGGCTCGGAGAGACAGGGCTTTCCGTGAAGTTCGGGTGACGGTCTCTCCCGAGACGCGTCACGAAGCAATGACGAGCTAAAACTCTGAGTTGGCTGATGCCGAACGCCCTTGTTCCGCACGAAAGCGAGTTTCGAAACAACCTCTTCGGCCCTCGCTACGCAGGGACGGACGGAGTAGCGGAGAAATGAAGGGAATAGTCCAGACGCTGTCTGGATCATTTTCGGGAATCGGCACGGATATCCGAGTCCTCGTCGAAGTTATCAATTCGGATTTCCCTGTAGTCGTGTTCCATGTGGACGCCCCCTACCCGCTGCCTCGGCTAGATCCTCGCGGGTCTGCACAATCTGCGATTGGAGATAGCCTTCTACGAAGGTGTCTCCGCCTTTGCGAACGGTCCTGAGATTCGGAGTACGACTTAAGATTTCGAATCCAAGCGCTTCCAGGTCGGAGAGTTGCGCCCAGCAGGGTCGCTCACCAAATTCGAGCTTATTCAGACGCGAATCCCGTTCAACTAGCAGCACTTCTGCTTCACGAGATTCCAAGCCTTCGTAGTCCTCGAAGAATGCTCGAGCCAAATGAGCTTGGGTCGCAAAGACAAACCAATCTTCGCTGCGATCATCCGGAACGGTGACCCAATACAAGTGAACCGGCTTTTCGACCCTCATTGCCTTCTCCAAATTTCCGAGTTTCCGAAGGACAGCCTGATAGACCCACTCGCGGATCGGCACTACTGCTGGGCCAGCCGCGAGGCACGCGCGAGGTGCGCGCTCGCACAGGATTTCTTCCCGAGCATTCTGGGACGCTCCACCATTGCGCTGAGCGGGAGCTCGACGGCGGTCGGCTCGGTAGCGCCGAACATCAACTTTTATCTGATGCTCGACGATTCGCCTTCGATGGCC
>Ga0208193_1001019_pt1 | contig 12862 bp, 8 predicted proteins | sample June2015DPH_17_2_FD_184716 | JGI IMG/M metagenome (GOLD analysis project Ga0208193, IMG submission 184716) | Peatland microbial communities from SPRUCE experiment site at the Marcell Experimental Forest, Minnesota, USA - June2015DPH_17_10... | ecosystem: Environmental > Terrestrial > Soil >...
CAATCATGCAGGGTCCCGCGAAGGCGCCCAACGTGCCAAGGGTGTTGATGGCTCCGATGGAGGCGGCGGCCGCGATACCGGCAAATGAACTCGTCGGCAAGCTCCAAAGGGGCAGTTTTGAGAGTGCTCACCCGGAACGCGGTCAGTGATAGTCCGGTAATAGCGAGGATTGCATATGAGCCAGCGCCAACTGCGACAGCTATTTCCACGGTCCCGATCAAGCATGCCAATAACGCTCTCCGGTGCGGTCCGAGTGGCGTGACCAGAGTACCATGCCGATGACCGCAATCAGGCGGCACGCCTGAGGGCATGACGACATCGTTCCCGCGGGTAGTGCTCCATGCGCTGTAGCAACCAAGCCTTATCCCGTCTTTGACGTGAATGGGATAACCCGGCGACAGGCCGCAGTTCGGATGTTGCGATGAGTTTGCGCTCTCGTAGAGCGCCACGAGTTCGCTGATGTGCGGGAGTCGCCAGTTGTTGTGGCCTTCAAGACTCAGGCCCTTGCAGAATTGATCCGCATGCTCGAAATCGACGTCGCGGCCACTATCTGTCGATGTCCACATCAGCCCGGTTGCCGCATCGACAAACGTGTTCATCCCGGGAGGAGCCGGAATCTCATTGACAGGCGCAACGGACCTTGGGATCTCGGAAACATCGCGCGGCGCAGCCGATTGCGACGGGGCGCCGTTTGACTCCGGCTTCGGAACCTCTTGCCTAGTTGTCTCCAGTGCAGGTTGAGTCGAATTCGCCGGCGGCTGCCGCAGAGGCAGGTCTTTCGCCGGCGCCGCTTTGGCGATGCCGGGTTTTACCAGAGCCGGAGCCGGAGGCATTTGTACAGTCGCTGACTGCGTTGAGGCTGGATTCAGGATCGCCGCATCACGGTGGCTCAACAAGTACCATCCCGTCGAAGCGATAACGACGAGAAGCGCGCCGGCGCCCCACATCCACCGCCCCACGACAAAACTGTTCTTGCGCTCTGAGCTGTCAAGCGGGATCTGATTCGCTGTCTTCAGCTTCATGGTCTCGTCCTCATTCGTATGAGGAATTGGCGGCAGAGCCCCCGACAGCGCCCGCTGCATCTCATCGACCGTTTGATACCGGTCAGCGGCGCGCACTGCCAGGCCCGTCAGCAAGACCTTCTCGATCATGGGTGGGAGATCGGCAACCAGCGCTGAGGGCGCTTCAAGCTCATCCTCGACGAGTCGGTCCGGCGCAGGCGGGGGAATCACACCTGTAATGCATTGGTACAGAGTTGCGGTCGCTGAGTAAACGTCCGTCCACTGGCCCTGTCGCCCTTTGCTTCGGTATTGCTCCTCCGGCGCATAGCCGGGCTTGAGAATCATCGACATGCTTTTGCTCTGTTGGCCCATAGCGGAGCGCGCCGCCCCGAAATCAACCAGCTTAACGGTTCCTTGCCGGGTAATCATGATGTTGCTGGGACTGACATCGCGATGAAGCAGCCCTTTGCTGTGCATCTCCCGCAGGGCCGACAGGACGCGACTCATGAGATCGATGGCAAGAGGACTGGAGATCCGGCCGCCATTCTTTCGTAGATACTCCCTTAGCGTGGTGCCGTCGACGAACGACATCATCAGGTAAGCCGTGCCGTTTTCCCTAGCGAAATCAGTAATGGAGATAATGTTAGGATGCCCATGCAGCTTGGCCATAGCTTGGGCTTCGTTTAAAAACCCTTCCAGTCCGTACTCAAAGATATCGGCCCGTTCTTTGTCGTTCGGTCGGACCGTGGTGCGGTTCGACAATCGCACGCACTGCTCAGAGGGAAAATACTCCTTGATCGTCAGCAGACGATTGAGACGAAGGTCGCGCGCCAGGTAAGTAATTCCGAAGCCCCCCTGGCCAAGCACCTTGCCGATGTAATAGCGCTCCATCAGCACATAATGGCGAGGCAGACTCGTCTAAATCTCCTGATCCGCCGCATCGCTCCAGGAGCAACGGGCGCAGCGGCGCTCGTCGTAGGGCGCATCGAGACAGCCAGCGCAATACCTGCGGGCGTCTATTTGAGAGTTCACCAAGCCGCCTCCAGGGGCACGCCGGCCGCGAAGAGGGTTCCCGCGTGGGGCGTCCTGACCCAAACTTCAACGTGCCAACAGCGCCCGGTAAATCCCACTTGCGGGATATTCCGGGCGGCTCTCTTCAGTCACTCCCGGCCACTCGACGGCGGAACGTGGGAGAGACTCAAATCCTATTCATGAATGCGCATACCAGAGAAAAAAACGGTCACAATTTCTCCGGTTTTCACGTTGCAAATCGCAAAAAATATGAAGGCGGAACGACAAGAATGGCACATTCCGGAGGTGCGCCCGCGTGCTCCGACTCGATGCACTCGATGCGCTACGCCACGCGCTGATCGAGCCAGGTCTTCTTCGCTTGTCTGATTTCGCCCGCAGTCACCCCGTCCTCTAAAATGCGGGACATTTCCTCCTGTGCCGGGGCATAGGGCTGGTTCGATTCAGAAGGTAGCGCCTCAGCCGGGAATTACCCCAGGGGCCGGGGGGCGGGGCCGGGGGTCCGAGCCACGGGTCCGGGCCACGGGTCCGGGCCACGGGTCCGAGCTGGATTCGTCGACGCCGATCCGTTCCTGGTGACTCGTTCACCCGTTGGGCCATTGCTGTGGTTACCCTGGCGCCTCGGTGGCCAGGCTCTTGTCTTGACATGGGGGTCGGCGCTGCCTACCATTAAAAAAGGCATCCTCTATCTGTTTGGCAGGACTAAGTAATTGCAGCACAATCGGTTAGTAGAGTGCTCATGGGGCGCGGGGGCGCAAGGCTCTTCGCTTAAATGGCTTGAGGCTGGGCAGGGGCTTGAGGCGGGCCACGGCGGAAGGCAGGGAAGCAATGGGGGATGTGCGCGTCAGCCCGCGTGAGCGGCTGGTGCTAACGGCCATCATCGAGCTGTACATTGCGACCGGGGAACCGGTCGCCTCGCAGGCGGTTGCGCAAACCTTTGCTGACCGCGAAGGGCTGAGTTCGGCCACGGTGCGCAACGTGATGGCGACTCTGGGCGATGCGGGACTGCTCGAACAGGCGCATAGTTCTGCCGGACGAATTCCGACCGCAGCGGCATTTCGCTACTACGTGGAGCAGATTACGCAGTCCGGACGCGCGACCTCCGGAGCGCAGACGGGGAGTTCGCCGAATCATGCCGGGTTGAATGCCAACCTGCTCAGCGAGGCGTGGCGGGAGCAGATTGAAGACAGTTTCGCGGGCGTCAACAGCTCGCATGAATACCTGCAGCGGACCTCGCACGTGCTGGCGCTGATTTCGAGCGGGCTGGGCGTGGCGCTGGCCAGCACCACCACCGGACAGATTCTGGAGCACATCCACTTTTCGCGGCTTACCGTGGGGCGGGTGCTGGTGGTGGTGGTGACGCAAACCGGCGCGGTGCTGGACCGGGTGCTGACGCTGGACCGGGAACTGACGCATCTTGAGCTGGAGACGGCGGCGCGCTATCTGAATGAGAATTTTCGCGGCTGGCAGATTGAGCGGATCCGCGCGGAGGTGTCGCGGCGCGTGGAGGTAGAGCGCGAGGCCTATGCGCGGATGCTGGCCTCGGTCGAACAGCTGTGCCGCAAGGGAGCGCTGGCGGAGGGCGAGTCGACGCCGGTGATCTTTGTCGACGGGATGGCCAACCTGATTACGGCAGACCTGGACCGGGAACGGCTGCGGCAGATGCTGCTGGCGTTGGAGGCCAAGCAGCGGCTGGTGGAACTGCTGACGGTGTATGTGGATGGCAAGCAGCAGGAGGTCCGGGTGGTGGTGGGGCTCGATGAGGCTTCGCCGGCCATGCAGGATCTGGTTCTGATTGGGGCGCCGGCGCGGCTGGGCGGCGCCCACCTGGGCACCGTGGCTGTGATTGCCCCGACCCGCATTCAATATCAGGAGATGATCCAGGCAGTTCGCTACATTGCGCGGCTTTCCGAGCGGCTTTTCGATGCCCCCGCAGAATAGGAAACGCTTGTCGATCTTGCATTTAACAGGCTTTGGACGGCGCCAGGGCGGGCCGGAGCCCGCCGGCGGCTCGCTCGCCGCGGACCCCGGTCCGCCTCCCCGGGGCAAAAGCGGGGAAGATGCACGGTTGGCCACAAAAAAATACAATGGAATCAGGCACAGTTGATTTTTCGGAGAAACCACAGATTTATGTCAAAAAAGAACACGGAAGTCCCCGTATTGGAACCGCAGGAACTGGCGCCGTCTGCCGAGGCCTCCACGGAACAGGCGCCCGCGGCAGCCGAGCTTGACGCCTTGGCCAGCCGCACGGAGTTCGAACAGCTCAAAGGCGAGCGCGACCAGCTGGTTGACCGGCTGGCGCGGCTGCAGGCGGAGTTTGAGAACGCTCGCAAACGCGCGGAGCGCGAACGGATGGAGTATCGCGACTACGCCATCGGGAATGTGGTCGAGCAGTTTTTACCGGTGGTCGATAATTTTGGGCTGGCGCTCGGAGCCGAAGGCACGGTCGAGCAGATGCGGCACGGCGTGGAACTGATTGTGAAGCAGATGGACGAGGTTCTGCGGCAGCTGCAGGTGAGCCCGATTGCGACCGTGGGCGAGGAGTTTGATCCGCGCGTTCACGAGGCGCTCGGATCGGTCGAACGAGACGACCTGCCCGACCAGCATGTGGCCGAGGAGATTCGCCGTGGCTACCGGCTGCGCGAGCGGCTGCTGCGGCCGGCACTGGTGCGCGTGGTGCATAACCCCAAACAGACGGCCGAATGAATCCCAACGGCAACGGAGTGAGTCAAAAGAGCCCCAATGAGTTCTAATACAAAAGTGAGCAAAGAAGATTACTACACGGTCCTCGGTGTGTCCCGGGAGGTGAGCGAGCAGGAGTTGAAGAGCGCTTACCGCAAGCAGGCGCTGAAGTATCATCCTGACCGCAACCCCGGCGATCACGCTGCGGAAGAGAAGTTCAAACTGGCCAGCGAGGCCTACCAGGTGTTGAGCGACGCGGACAAGCGCGCTGTCTATGACCGTTACGGGCATGCCGGGCTGGGCGGACAGGGCGGGTTCAATGGCTCCCCGTTTGCCGGCGGCGTGGACATCGGCGATATCTTCGGCGATTTGTTCGGCGAGATGTTCAACGGCGGCGGTGCGCAGCAGCGAGGCACGCGCCAGCAGCGCGGCGACGACCTGCGCTTCGACCTCACCATCGACTTTAAAGAGGCGTGCTTCGGAGTCGAGACCGAAGTAAAGATTCGCCGTCTGGAGACCTGTGGCACCTGCAACGGCAAGGGCACCTCTTCGGGCCGCGGTCCGAGTGTGTGCACGCAATGCCAGGGACGCGGACAGCTGCGCTACCAGCAGGGGTTCTTCTCCGTGGCGCGGACCTGCTCGGCGTGCGGCGGTGCGGGCCAGGTGATTGGCGACCCCTGCCAGAGCTGCCGCGGGCAAACGCGGGTATCGAGCGAGTTCAAGCTGCATGTAAAGGTGCCCCCGGGAGTGGAGGAAGGCACCCGGATCCGCTACACGGGCGAGGGGGATGCGGGACGCTCGGCCGGGCCGCGGGGCGACTTGTACGTGGTGCTGGCGGTGCGGCCGCATGACTTTTTCGAGCGCCACGGCAACGACCTGCACTGTGTGATTCCGATCAGCTTTCCGCAGGCGGCGCTGGGCGATGAGTTCGAAGTGCAAGGCATCGATGGGCCGGTGAGCCTGAAGGTTCCCGAAGGCACGCAGAGCGGGCGTGAGCTGCGGGTGCGGGGGCGAGGCGTGCCGTTTCTGAACAGCAAAGGCAATGGCGACCTGGTGGTGAAGGTACTGGTGCAGGTGCCGCGCAAACTGAGCCGCACCCAGCGCGAACTGGTGAACAAGCTGGCGGAGTCGCTCACCGTGGAGAACAAGCCGACGTCGCCGGGCCTGCTGGACAAGATGAAGGATCTGTTCAATTAGGTTCGCCGCTGGGGTTCGTCGAAAGAGTAATGGCTCTGGAGCTGGGAGCCAAAGTGGCCAGTTCCGAGCCGATCCCGAGCTTCTTTTTTTGAGCAGGATGGGCTGCACGAGGACGCGGCCAATCCCGGCCTCGGTGCTGCGGCCGTTTTCGGCGGCGCGGAGTTTGAGGGCGCGGTGTGTCGCTCGCCCAGGATGGCGCGCGCCGACGGCCTGGCATGGGGTGGTCTCAAGATCAGACTTCATTTGCCAAGGCCAGACTGCATCTGCTTTGATTCATCGCCGCCTGCGGGAAGGTTCCAAGCAGATCCTAGAGGGCATAGAGGGCGATCAGCAGGATAGCGACAGCGATGGCCACGCTGGCGAGGTCGGTGAGGGCGAAGGCGACGGGGTCTTCGTCGAGTTCGCCGCGCGAGGCGAGCAGCCATACCCGGTTCAGCCATAGGATCATGAGCGGAACGGTGAGCCAGAGCAGCCCGGGACGATGATAGAGCTTCACCACGTCAGGTCCGGTGATATAGATGGCGAAGACGACCACGGCGGCGTAGGCGCTGGAGGTACCAAAGCTGCGCAGCTGTTCGAGATCGGTGAGCAGGTAGCCACGGCCGTTTTTGGGCAGCGCGTTGGCGACGCGCAGGTTTTCAAGCTCCGCAAAACGCTTGACGATCGCCAGGGAGAGAAACAGGAACATGGACAGGCCGGCGAGCCAGTGCGAGATGGGGGTGTTCGTGACCGAGCTTCCAGCCAGAAGACGCAGGCTGTAAAGGCCGGCCAGGATCAGCACGTCGAGCAGCACGACGCGCTTGAGATAGAGCGAATAGGCCAGGGTGGTGGCCAGGTAGACGAGAAGCCAGAGGAGAAAGCCGCCGGGAAGCAGGGCAGCGATCGCCAGGCCGCCGCCGAGCAGCATTACCCCGATCAGCAGTCCGATCGCAGGGTCGAGATTGCCGGAAGCGAAAGGCCGCAGACGCTTGAATGGGTGGCGGCGATCGGCTTCGAGATCGAGCAGGTCGTTCACGATGTAGGTGGAAGAGGCCGTAAGCGAGAAGCAGACCATTGCGAGGAGAGCGGTGAGGAGTTTTTCCCCACTCAGCGCGTGCGAGCACAGAAGAGGAACGAAGACGAGCAGGTTCTTGGCCCACTGGTGCCAGCGCACGGCCTTCATGACGGACCGCAAGGTCGGCTCGCGCTCGAGGAACGATTGAGCGGGGCGGATGTCCTGAGCCTTGAGCCGGATGTGCAGTCCGAGAGTGGGATTGGCGACCATGGGCTCCTCAGCCTGCGCCAGCAAGGGCAGATCGGGCGTGTCATTGCCGATGTAGTCAAAGGCTCGCCCGCCTAGATGGCTGCGCAAGGCGTCGAGTTTTTTGCTCCCCGCAAGGTTCTGGACGCCATCGGAGCCGAGGGTGCTCGTGAAGATGCCGAGATGGTCGGCGACGCGGCGGGCAAGATGGATGTCGGCGCCGGTGGCGAGATAAATGTCACGGCCCCGGGAGTGCTCCTTTTGAAGGTATTTGAGGAGTTCGCCGTGATAGGGCAGATGTGCGACGTCGAGCGAGACCGTCTGGGTGACAAATTCCTTGAAGGCGGCTTTGCCGCGGAGCAGCGCTCGCGGCAGGCTGAAGAGGCGAGCAGGATGGGTGCGGGCCAGGACGAGGAGCGAGTCGATGAGGGTGTCGGATTTGACCAGCGTGCCGTCGAGATCGACGTAGAGGGGGCGTAGCATTCGATCAGGCGCTTCGGCCTGCGCGATGGTCGAGGAAGGGTTCACGCTCTACCCCTGCGAAGTACCCACAGTATACCTTCGCCTCCTGAGAGCAGGAGCGTTTGCGCCGTGGCAGTCCTGATCCGGATGAATGTCCGCGGAAAGGCCCCCGACGACAAGGAGGTAGGGCAGAAGGAATGCGCCATTCAGCAGGCTATCGAGGGCACTCATAAGAACGAGCGCTGCGAGCGCCGTAAGCAGAGAAGACAATCCGGGGGCCGCTCCCGGCATCGAAAAGTAAGCAGCTCTCACGATTGGAAGGGAAAACAGCAAAGCGATTGCCACCACGCCGACAGCGCCGTACATGCCAAAGATCAAAAGCCAAAGATCCCATGGCCTCGTACCTCCGCGCTGCCACCAATCCCACGTTCCAAAGCCCAGCAACGGCTTGCCGAGGGCGATTGCGGCCTGGGTCTCATCTCTCCCTAATCGCCAGCCGAGCGATTTGCGACCTAGGTCTCTCAAATTGTCCGCGATCGAATGCGCAACCGGGTTGGTCTTCGATAACTCTCTCCAGGGAATGTGGTGAGAGAGTTCAAGACCGGCATATAGAACCAACCCGAACAGGACCAGGGCGATGCCGACGCGAAGAGAACGTCGGCCGCTGAAGCAGGCCAATGGCAGCAGCAGTCCGAGCAATAGAATGCTGCCGACGGACTGACAGAGCAGAGCCACGCCGAGCAGATAGGCAGCTGCCCACGGCACCGGCAACCGGAGGACGCGGACGGCAAGACCGCGGGCCCAAAGAGCCGAGGCAATCAACGCGGAAGAGGCCATCCAGATTCCCAACTGATTCCCGTCTTCCAGAAATCCGACCGGACGAAATCGAAAGTAGCGAGTTGCGCCGATCCAGCGATAGGGTTGAAATCCGTAGAGATGAGCGTATGCCTGCGGGCCGGCGAACCATTCGAAAAGGCAGATCGGCGAGTAAAGGATCCCCGCCACCACAATTGCTCTGGCCGCGAGCCCTAGCGATTGCCGATCAGAAAAGCAATGACGTCCAAGAAAATAAGGTACTGCCCAGGCGAGGAACAGGTAGAGTACACCCCGAATTCCATCTCTCGGAGCCAAATGATTTGCGATGCTCGAGAGTAAGGGAACCAAGCACAACAGTGCGATCGGAATGTCAAAGACTTTTAACCGAAAACGTCTCAATTCGCGGCGATGAAAACACAAAATACCGACAAGTGCGCTAATGCCGAGAACTGTGGCTTTGTTGATGAAATAGGCTCCAGGCAGGCAGACGGGAAGAATCCAGTATGGAAATGCGACTGGCGTGGGCACATAATTGGCACCGGGAAGAAGTGCCCAGCCTGCCAGGAAATTGATTAAGATTGCAACCCGCAACGAAAGTCTCCGGAACAGGATGGCGCCAATCGGTATCCAGATCAGAAGGGCGACGAGAGGTGGCAGATGCATGCATGTCCTAACCGGGTGTGGCGATTTGAAGGGCGTGGACCTTCCTAATGATATCCCCCTCCGAATGGATCTCACCTACGCGCATGGTGGGGATGACTGCGCATCTGTTGGCTGCAATCGTCTGCGGTTTCGCCTGGATTCAAAATAAACCGAGGTTCTATAGCTTTCGTCTGGTGGCGAGTCTCGCGATGCTGGAGGTGGCCCTCTTTCTGGACGCAGCGTTTAATTGGCGATGGATGCTGCATGGGGTCCTGGTGAATTCCGCGGTGGCCAACGGGGTGTACGGCCAACGGAGGCTTCCCCAGGTGCTTGCGTTGCTGGCTCTCTCCGCTATGGCATGCTCTGTGTTGATCCTTGCTGGTCGGCGTCTGCGGCGAAGACCAGGAGCAATTCTTGCCGTCTTTGGCGGGGTATTCTCGGCTGCATTTTGGCTGGTCGAAGTGGTCTCGTTGCATGCCACCGATATTGCGCTTCAAGCCCGATTGGGTCCAGTGATGGTAGTCGCGGTTGTCTGGGTGCTGACCTCAGCCGCTCTAGCAACAGGCATCTATTGGGATGTGCGGTTCGGATCTGGCATTGCTCAAGCCAGTCCGCGAAGATCTCCAGATCTGCGATAAACGGTGACTATGCCTGAGTGCTTTGGGCATAGAGGCGCATCTGGTTCAGTGCACAACTTCTTCGCCGCAAGCGATTCGAGCAGCGGCACGTCGTCGATGAAAACGCCGTCCTGGCCGTTGCTGAAGAGGTCGGTGCGAACGGCGCCGCCGGCCTTCTCCTAAGCCGTGAGCGTCACAAATTGCACGCGCCGGTCCGAGGCGGTGACTTTGTGCTCGGTGAGCGTGTCGCGGATGACGGATGGGTTGTTGCTGATCCACCCGGGCAACCCACGCCAGACGCGCTCCTGGGCGTCGTGGTCGCCGGTGACGGCGAAGGCCTTGATGTGCTGGAGCGTCATCTTGCCCTTGCGGTACAACCCGATCAGCTTCGGGCTGACGCGCGCCATTGCTTGAGCCGCTGCTTCAGGACCGCTTCGGTGACGCCGAAGCGCGCGGCCACATCGGCTTCAGGCATGCCGTCATCGATCAGATCCCGGAACGCCTCGAGTTCATCCGCCGGGTGCATCGGCTCGCGCTGGACGTTTTCGGCCAGACTGATTTCGGCAGCGTCGGTCGCGTCGTCGAGGATGTGGCACGGGATAAGCTCGTTCAGCGCGACTTTTCCGTCCTCGGCGAGGCTCTTGAGGGCCAGCACAGCCTGCGCCGCCCGGCGACGACGGCGTATCTGCCGCGCTTGTCCTTGCGGATCACGAGCGATTGCAGCAAGCCGTGCGTGGCGATCGACGCGGACAATTGGTCGACGCCTTTGTCGGCCTCGCTCTTGCGGACGTTGCCCTCCCGGGCAAGGATCTAGTTGAGAGCGATGGATGTGCTGGTCGTCATGATGTGCCTCTTTCGTTTGAAGTGACTCCCACGGCGGGAGCGAAAAGGCACGTCCTGCCGCCGCAACCGAGCGCGGCCGTCATAGCTTTTTGGCAGGAACGTGCCCGAAGGTCAGGGGGGAGCCAAAAACAGCGTCATTGACGGCAAGCTGCGGCGGCTAAAGTGCCGCTCCCAGCCGTCGATCAGAGTCACGCGAATGAGGCAAAAGACGCCCAGGCGGGGCGAAAGCAACGCGCGAACGGGGAGGGCGCGGAGGAGGGGAGAGGAGGATGCGTCGAATAGGGCTGTTAATCTACGCAGATTTGCGTAGATTATGCCTGCCTTTGCGTCGAATAGGCTCTAGATTCGACGCAGATTGAGCGAAGAATAAAAGCCGGAGGTGCTGGTCAAGGATGCGGCAGGGGGCAGGAGCACGTCCTATTTTCTTGCAAAATCACGCTAAGCCGCCAAACGGTTTGCGTGATCAAAACAGCGCGAGCGAATAGCGGGCGGCTGGCGATATGATCTTGCTCTCTCCCGCAGTTTGCGATTGAGTCTGACGGAATCCATCGTGGGCTTTGCAGAGGCGCAAATGAGCACTGACATTCTCGTCCCATAGCGGAGTATCGGGCTGGGTAAGATTTAGCCTGATCAAAACAGCGCGAGCGAATAGCGGGCGGCTGGCGATATGATCTTGCTCTCCCCCGCAGTTTGCGATTGAGTCTGACGGAATCCATCGTGGGCTTTGCAGAGGCGCAAATGAGCACTGACATTCTCGTCCCATAGCGGAGTATCGGGCTGGGTAAGATTTAGCCTGATCGACCTTGCAACGCGCAATATTTCAGTCATCTCAAAATGCGCAGATTTTGGCCGGTTTTGTTACGACTGCACTAGCAACTGCTCCGCAATCGATCGAATTGGTGAAATCCCCAACAACTTGCGGCACTCGACTCCCGCGATGACGTTGGCGGTTTAGGCTCAAATGGCTGGGGGAATAAAATGAGAAATGCCGGAGGGAAAGACGCTTTGCCGATGACGGAAGAACAAAAAGCAGTGGAGTGTCCCTGATTGTTCCTTTGGGGCTTCGGTCTTTCTTATCGGTTCCGGATCTTCGGGATAAATTGTTCACTTTCATGGTGGAGCTGAGCGGGATCGAACCGCTGGCCTCCTCGTTGCGAACGAGGCGCTCTCCCAGCTGAGCTACAGCCCCACGACTTTTCCATTTTATCAGCGAGAGGGGAATCGGGAAAGTCCTGTCCTGAAAGTCGCATGTACGTTCTAAACCATGCGGCGAGTTCCGCCTCGGACTGTGCTGCCGTCAGCGACTGCAAGCATCCTGCGCATCAACCCCCGGTGCTCGGCCCCAATCTCCAAGCCGTTCAGAGGTAGAAAGACGCCAGCAGCGGCACAGCGAGAAATGATGATCTGTCTGCAGGCCGTTTCGTGCTGCCCATGCGCCTTGCCGTTAGAGCTGGTTCATGTTGGCCAGGAATTCGGCGTTGTTGCGGACCTTTTCCAGGCGGCTGACGAGAAGCTCCATGGCTTCGACGGGCGACAGCGGGTTGAGCACCTTGCGCAGAATCCAGATGCGCTGCAGGTCTTCCTTGGGGATGAGCAGCTCTTCCTTGCGGGTCCCGCTGCGCTGGATATCGATCGCCGGGAAGACGCGCTTGTCGACCAGCTTGCGGTCAAGGATGATTTCCATGTTGCCGGTGCCCTTGAATTCCTCGAAGATGACTTCGTCCATGCGTGAGCCGGTGTCGACCAGAGCCGTGGCGATGATGGTGAGCGAGCCTCCCTCTTCAATGTTGCGGGCTGCGCCGAAGAAGCGCTTGGGCCGCTGCAGGGCGTTGGAGTCGACACCGCCGGAAAGCACTTTGCCAGAGGGTGGGACGATGGTGTTGTAGGCGCGGGCGAGACGGGTGATGGAGTCGAGAAGGATGACGACGTCGCGCTTGTGTTCGACCAAGCGCTTGGCCTTTTCAATGACCATTTCGGCCACCTGCACGTGGCGCGCGGCTGGCTCGTCGAAGGTGGAGCTAATCACTTCACCTTTAACCGAACGCTGCATATCGGTGACTTCTTCAGGGCGCTCGTCGATCAGCAGAACGATGAGCACCACTTCAGGATGATTGGTGGAGATGGAGTTGGCGATCGACTGCAGCAGCATCGTTTTGCCGGTGCGGGGCGGCGCGACGATCAAGCCGCGCTGGCCTTTGCCTACGGGGGTCAACAGATCCATGACGCGGCCGCTGATGCCTTCGCGGACGGTCTCCATCTTGACGCGTTCCTGGGGATAAAGCGGCGTCAGGTTATCAAATAGAATTTTATTGCGGGTCTCTTCAGGCGACTCG
>Ga0208193_1001020_pt1 | contig 12851 bp, 10 predicted proteins | sample June2015DPH_17_2_FD_184716 | JGI IMG/M metagenome (GOLD analysis project Ga0208193, IMG submission 184716) | Peatland microbial communities from SPRUCE experiment site at the Marcell Experimental Forest, Minnesota, USA - June2015DPH_17_10... | ecosystem: Environmental > Terrestrial > Soil >...
CCGGGGAAAGAGTAGGTCGAGCCATTGAACTCGCCATCGTCGCCGCTTGCACTGACGAAAGACTGGCCCTGTGCCGCAAACTCCTGGAATATCGGGTCGTCACTCGCTGCATCTGCCGGATTCCAGCCCCAGGATGAACTGAGCACCTTGGCAACATTGTCGGTCGCCATTTGATTGAGGATCTCGGTGTTGCTCGAGCCTTCATAGAACAGAATCTGCTTGATCCCCGGGGCCATGCCGATTGCATTCACGATATCGAGCACCTGCTCGCCGTCATCGCAGGAAGAACTCGTGGGAGAGCTCACCCCGGTGCAGGCACCGCTGAATCCGCCGACCAATACATTCTTGATCGGAACGTTAGAAGACATGCCTGACTTCGAGTAGTAAAGCTGCACATCGCTTGCGAGATATCCGTCAAACGAAAAGATGCCGATTGTTTGGCCCGCGCCGGTGAGCGGACCGTTACCGTAGTAGGCCGCACGCATGTCACTCGGCAGATATTCGCCGGCAGGTCCGGAGCCGGTGGCGTTCACCGGACCGGTGACGCTCGACACCGCCCTGTGCCGCAGCATCGATTGGGGCAGAACATAGTTGTTCATGCCGGTTATCTGTAGCAGCGGCACACTCAGTCCGACGACGGTAGGCTCGCGATCCGGCGAATAAAAGGCTCGCCCGTCGGCCGGTCGCCGGTAATAGTTTATCTTTACGTGGAAGGCCCGGTTGACCGTAGCCACCGAGCCCTCGACAGCGAGCAACCGCCGGTTGGGAGTCTGGGCAGTTACGGTGAGGCCGTTCGCTTTCGCCCAGGCAACCACCGTGCTGTAGTCCCGGGCCGTCGCCGCAAAGCGCGTGGTGAACTCGGACACGCTCAGGTATTTGTGAAACTGTGGACTCTTCGGGTCATAGAGATCGTGCAATAATTGAGTCAGTTCGGCCTGATTGCGCAGCGGCAGATGAATCGCAAATTTGAGACGCTGCTGAGGGCTCACTGCACCCGTCATCGCAGCGTTGCCGTTAGCGACCGCACGGGGAAGGTGTGGGGCCAGCATTGCATGTCCGACGGCGCCCGCCGGGGTTGGGGGGACGCTGCTACAGGAGATGCTTAAAGAAGCTAAAATGGCCAGATTGGCGACTGAGACAGCGACCATAAGGTGCTTCATAGTTGCCTCCAGTGACATTACATGCCCGGACTCTCTGGGTTGAGTCTACGCCTGCGTCGCGTTCTTGTCAGAACTCGCGCCGTCTTCGCGGCGATGCGGCAAATGTCGCCGGCCGAATGGCTCGACTCACGGAGAATATCGGCGACGACTAGCGAGAGCCGAGAATGTTTTTTGTCGCGGCAACCACCCGTTCGACGTCAGATTCATTCATGGATGGAAAGAGCGGTAATGTAACAATCTGGCGACAGATTCGTTCTGCCACGGGAAACATTCCGATCTTAAAGCCACGTTTGCGGTACATAGTGAACAGGTGAATAGCGGCGTAGTGGTAGCCCAGTCCGATGTTTTGGTCGAGCATTTTTTGCATGAATGCTGCACGCGCGATGCGATCTGGCAAGACCAAATGGAACATATGCCAGTTGCTGTGGTGGAAATCGGCAATGGGCAATTCCGCACCATATGTTGCTTCGAAGTCTGCGCCGAAACAGTGGAAGTAGTGCCCGGCCAGCGCCAGCCGTTTAACATTGAATTCTTCCAGGTGTGCCATTTGTCCGAGTCCGATGGCAGCGGCAATCTCCGTCATGTTGTATTTCCCGCCCAATACGTCGACGTCGATACCATCTAGACCGCTGCGGGTGACGCCTTGCAGGCGATACTTCTCCGCCAATAGCGCTTCCTCGGCATTATTGACCACCAGGCAACCGCCTTCGGCGGTTGTGATGTTTTTGTTTACTTGAAAACTAAACGACGCGAAATCGCCGAATGCCCCAATGCGCCTGCCTTTCCACGTCGACCCGATGGCCTGCGCTGCATCCTCGACTACGCGCAGCGAGTGGGTTTTAGCGAGCGCATACAGTTTGTCCATGTCACAAGGCAACCCGCACATATGAACAGGGATGATTGCCCTGCTGCGAGGAGTAATGGCCACCTCTACCTTGTCGAGGTCGATATTGTGAGTGCGCGGGTCAATGTCGGCGAATACAGGCGTCGCTCCGACTTCGATGATCACGTTCGCTGTAGCGACCCATGTATTCGGAGTCGTGATCACCTCGTCGCCCGGCCCGATACCGGCAATCCGCAACGCTATTTCCATCGTGCAGGTGCCCGAGTTGTACGTACGGACAGGTCGGCCGCCAAAATAGGCGGACAAGTGCGATTCGAAGGCTTGTACTTTTAGCCCGTTGCTGGTCAACCAGCCAGATCGCAGCACTTCGCCGACTGCAGCGATGGTGGCTTCGTCAATGCTGGGCCTGGTAAATGGAAGGAAAGGTTGCACGGATGTTTGGCTCATAAGCTATCTGCTAGGACGCTTGCGGTGTCTAAAACGATGCAGTTTCGTAGGTACGGCATCTAAGTGCGGTATAGCATTTCTAAGTCAACTATATACGTCACTTTTGAAAAATCGCCTGACGAGACTAATGCGAAGCAGCAGCTTCCTCAGCCTCCGCCTTCAATGTGGACGCTGCCGGGAGCGCCGAATTGGCCGCATCGTCGGCCGCAATGCGGCTGCTGCGGCCATTCACATCGGCGGTGACGTCAAAATAGACATCCTCGACGCTCAATCCGTTCCATAGTGCGATCCCATGCACCACATCGTAGAACCGGCCGTTGCTGCCCCGCACTTCGGTATCTCGCGTTTTCAGCACAACGTGTTTATCCTTGAGGATATCGCGCTCTTCGTGCAAGGACATCACCGGATAGGCGGTAAGTTCGCTCTTTCCGTCACCTCCGCTCTTGAGTGAATCCATCAGACCGTCAGCGATTCTGGCCTCGATATGAGACGCGTTGCCCTTCAGGCAATCACTGCGCACTCGATGGGCGAGTATCAGGGTGTAATCGGTCTTCAACACTTCGTCGATTTTTTCCAGGGCGGTGTCGCAGTCCTTGCCTTGCGCGGCTGCGCTGGCCTGCTCCATTATAGGAGTGGTCGTTTTGCCAAATGCGTCCCACTGCTCAGTGAAGGGATAGTTTGCACGCAAGGCAGTGAAGTCCACGGACTTGTCGCCCGCGGCAGCCCTTGCAGTGAGGTCGTCGTACGTGGCCTGGGCTTGTTTGCGCTGAGCGACCAGCGCCACGGTCTGCGCCGCATCCGGTGCGCGGTCGCCCAACGAGTGCCGCTGACAGTCTCCGCTGTTCCAATTCGCATCGAAATGAGCGGCGCTGAATTTTATGGTGCCAGAATGCTGGTATTGCGTCGTGAACGTGGCATTACCGTCGGCATCGACCTTGCCGGTGAAGGATCTGACGTTGGAGATGTTGTGAATGACGCCCGATAGCGTGTCGCCGGATACCGTGATCGTCATGGTCGCGACGGCATGACACTGACCCGACGGGGGTATTTGCCCGATCCAGTTCCCATCGAAATTACCGGCCATGGCACGACCGGCCAGCGGCACCAAGAGCGCTATGAGGAATCCCATGCGCGTTCGCATTTCATGCTCCTTTTATATTATTGGCTGCCGAGATCAGGGCGTGTCACGGCATCGTGGACGCCAATGTCTCTATCGCCGCCATCCGGCTCTTTCTTCCATTTACATAACTGCTGATATCGAAATACACTGTCTCGAGGCGCTCGCTGCTGCGGGTCGAAGTGGCCTGCACCTCATCGTAGAACCGACCGTCCTCGCCACGCACCTCCGTCTGCCGAACCTTCAACAGAAGCTGGCGATTAGCCAACACATCCATCTCCTCTCGCTGGGTCACGATGACGTAGGCGGTGGCCTCGGAATTGCCATTGCCGCTGTTCATCAAGGAACGGATCAGACTATCTGCAATCTCAGACTCGATCTTGGACTCCCCAGCATTGCCTGTTGCTGCCAGACAATCGCTCCGCAAGGCGTGCGCCGTATCGATGGTGAAGTCGAGCTTCAAGATCTCCTCGAGTTTGACCAGGGCCGTGGCGCAATCCTTTCCCTTGGCCGCCGCCGCGGCCTGATCCAATAGCGCAGCCGTCTTGTTGCCGAATGGATCCCACTGGTCGGTATAGGGATACGCTGCGCGCAGTGTGCTGAAATCGACGGACTTGTCTCCCTCGGTTGCCCTCTTTGTCAAATGAGCGTAATCCGACTGCATTCGCTTGCGAGCTGAAAAAGCCGCCGAGGTTTCCACGCTCGTCAAGGCTCGGTCGCCGAGTGCGTGAAGGCTGCAAACCTCGTTATTCCAATTGGCGTCGAAATGATCGCCGGCAAATTTTATAATGCCCGGGAACCGCGGATATACCAAAAATGTCCCGTTGCCCTCGGCATCGATTTTTCCGCTGAAGGCCTCGGTAGACGACGGATAGCGTGTTTGTCCTTGGAACGTGTTGCCCGACAACGTCAGGGTCATTATCGACGTGCGGCTACACTGGCCCTGGGGAGGTATCAGCGCGACCCAGTTGCCGTCGAAACTGCCCGCCAGCGCCGTCGATCCGACACTGAGCATGAACGCGGCGGTCGTCATCGTTCTCAGCTTCTGCACGGCATCTCCTAAATTTTTTGCGGCGCGACTGCCTAATGCCCGGGGTAAGTCCGACGACCCGTCTCGTCAGTCACGGTGACCTCTGCCACGGGCCTTTCGCTCGACCGGATATAAAAGCTCCTTCCCGCGTGTACGACACTGGAGGGAAGAACATGGTCAGGTTTTGGTGCGTAGATGGGATCGAGCAGCGCTCTGGGATTATAAGTCACGTCATCGTCCTGCTTTTGCGCCATGTCCGCCGCTGCATGGACCTGGTGCGTCGGCCGGGCGATGGCGGCGGTCGTCGAGGTCGCGGCCGGCTTCACCGATAAAATTGGCAAGGGTCGTTTCGCGACGCGAGGAATGAGCGGGTCTTGCGGGGCCGCAGCCCCTGGACTCTCGGCCACCGCTCTGGCTCCCGCCACGGCGATCGCAAGTGCCGCCAGCACCGCCACAGTGACCACCCGAAGCGGCAAACTGAGATGCCGGTTGGGTGTCTCCGAAAGGATATGTTCAACGCGCTGTTGGATCAAAGGACCCTTGGCCATACCGGCGATCAAGGGCGTCTTCTGTGCGCACCGCGAGACTTCGACCAATATCTCAGCGTAGGTGACAGGGTCGTTGAGCTGCTGGATTGCCGCCTCGTCGCTGGCGTTCTCGGCAATTTCCGCCAGCTTTCGCTGCAGCCACCAAGCGAATGGGCTGAACCAGAACAGGGCGCAATGGATCAACGCGGCAAGTTGAATGAAGAAATCTCCCCGCGCGATATGAGCTTCCTCGTGCGCCAGCACGGCGTCACGCTTGACAGAGCTCCATTGCTCGTAGTCCGCCGTCACTAGGATTGCGCCGGCAAAGGAAACCGGACTTTTCAGTTCGTTGCTGACGCGGATATTGCGCCCCTTCGCCCAGGTTGCTTTCACGGGCGTGGCGCGACGGTAGAGGCGCACGGTCAGCAGCAGGCCGGTGGCGATCCGCGCGAGGCAACCAAGGACACCTATCGCGTAAGCTACGAGTATGGCGACAGATGCATGCCCTAGTAGGTCGCCGCCATGCGTAGATGAGGCCGCAGAGGGGCCAAGTGCCTGAAGGGCGGGTAGCGGCAACGAGTTCGGTAAACGCGGCACGGTCAGAATCAGCGCGGGAACGTAGCGGCTGAGGATCGGCATGGACAGGGCGACAACCAGCACGCCAGTCCAAACAGCCGTCTCGGTACGCGTATCACACAGCCGCGCCAGCTTCAGCAACGCCCACACTGCAGTCCCCAGTAGTAGTGAACGCAGCGCGGAATCGAGCAGCAAGGACAGCATCATCTCTTTCGTGCCTTGGCTTTGGCGATTTTTTCCGAGAGCAGCTTAAGTTGCTTGGGATCGAGCGCAACGTTGTCCACCATGCCGTTCAGTACTTCTTCCAGCGACCCGTTGCAAAACCAATCTACAATGCGCTGCACCGCCTTGGCTGCGACGGCACCCCGAGCTTGGACAGCGGCAAAATGATAGGTGCGGCCCTCGACGGTGTGAGTGACATACCCTTTCTCCTCCAGCCGCCGCAGGACCGTGCGAACGGTGGACTCCTTGAGCGGCCGCGCGAGTTCTTCGCGTGCCTGCTCGGCAGTGAGGGTGCCTCGAGCCCAAACGAGCTGCATTACCTCATGCTCGAGTTCGCCAAGATCGGGAAGATCGTTTTTCAAGCCGCTCTCCGTAACGCTACGGATCGTAGCATATAGCGGTGGCCTGTCAACGGTCGGAGCTCGATACCGCGCGGGCGGATGCATTCGAGCGGGCGGTTCCGCTTTCAGCCGAGACGGGGCGGTCCGGGGATGCACGAGATGCTGCATCTGACCAAAATGCAGAGGACACCACGAGAATTTGCGCGAATACTATGTATTCGCACTGGGCCACTAATTTGGCCGTCCGGCCGAATTGAACGCCGCCAACGCGACGGCCCGGAACAGTCTGCAGCGAGCGGGCGGGCGGCAAGGCGCTGGGCCTCACATCGTTCGAACTCGTTAAAGAAATAGGGAAATATGAAAGCCACAGTGACTGCGAAGCTGATCGGGACGTCCTTGGCGCTGGCCGGCCTTGGGATGACGGCATTGGTCAGCGCGGCCTTCGCAGGAAAGATGGATGCGTTGCGCGGGGACTGGGATCTGAACGTTGCGAAATCCAAGTTCGAGCCCAGTCCGCCCATGAAAAAGTACACGATGAAGGTGGTTGATGCCGGCGCCGATCATTTGCTCATCAAGAGCGACTGGATCGACGCCGACGGCACCGTCGGCCACGTGGAATACTCCACAGCACTCGACGGCAGGCCAATATCGATCATCGACTATCCCATCGCAGATACTGTGACCGACACGATGATCACCGCGACCACATGGAAATCCGTTTGGACGAAGAACGGCAAAGTAGTCGAACGTGAACTCGAGACCATTTCAGCTGACGGAAAAACCTTCCACGAAATTGATCAAGGAAGGGACGAGAAGGGAAAGAAATTCAGAAATCGGTTGGTTTTCGAGCGCCCATGAAGGCTTCGTGACCCTCGTTGTTCCCGGCGTTGAGCATTACGCAGTCGTGCCGTTTGAGGTCCGCGGGCTCGAGAGGAAGCGTGCGGCCTGGCAGGTATTCGGCGGCAGCCACGACATAGCGAACACTCAGATCGAGGAAGAGGTTCGTGATGAACAGGTCGATCCGGGCTGCGGCCCGAGTTCCGAACAGAAAGCAGGCACCGAGATCGCCTGATTCACCAACGATTCGCCATGATCGCCGCGATTTATCGCCGCCCTGTGTTCGCGACCGTTGGCGTACAATGCCTGCTGGCGCGTATTGAAGCTCAAGTCTCATGCAACTACGTAAAAATAATCTCACGAAGCTATGCCACCATCGCTTTGACGTGCTGATCGTCGGCGGCGGCATCAACGGTGCAGTCAGCGCCGCCGCCCTTGCCGGCAAGGGCGCGCAAGTTGCGCTGATCGATCGTGGCGACTTCGCCGGTCTGACCAGCATGAACTCATCCAACCTCGCCTGGGGCGGAATCAAGTACATGGAGACCGCGGACTTCGCACTGGTGCGTAAGCTCTGCATGAGCCGTAACCACTTGATGCGCAGTTACCCGTCGACCGTGCAGGAGATTCGCTTCTTCGCGACCCTGACGAAGGGATTCCGCTATCCGCCGTGGTACCTGCTCATGGGCGCGTGGCTATACTGGTTGATTGGCAACGGGTTTACTCGTACGCCGCGATTCCTCGCGCCGGCGCGCATCCACAAGGAGGAACCGATCGTCGACACAGATAACACAGCCGGCGGCTTCGAGTATTCCGATGCGTATCTGCACGACAATGATGCACGCTTCGTCTTCAACTTCGTGCGGGCCGCGCTGAATCGCGGTTGTGTCGCTGCCAACTATGTCGAGTCCCTTGGTGCTCGGCGCGAAGGGGGATGGTGGGTTGCACGTGCCCGCGACGTCATTGACGGTTCCGAATTCGAGATCAGCGCCCGGGTGCTGATCAATGCCGCCGGACCCTACGTGGATGCGCATAATTTGCTGACGGGTGAAAAGACGGAGCACCATCACGCACTGTCGAAGGGCATCCATCTGATCGTCGACCGTCTGATCAAAGAGCACCGCGTCCTGGCGTTCTTCGCCGACGACGGGCGCTTATTCTTCGTGATCCCGATGGGCAGCCGTACGTGCATAGGCACCACCGACACGCCCGTGACCGACCCGACAGTCGGCATAACGGACGAAGACGTCGCCTTCGTACTCGACAATATCAACAAGCGGCTGAAGCTGGCTCGACCACTCACGACTGCGGACATCATTGCCACACGCTGCGGCGTGCGCCCACTGGCGGTAAAAGGTGAAGCAGGAAAAGGCCGGGATTTTCTGCACCTATCCCGAAAACACGTGGTGGAAATGCGGCGTCAGGACGCGCATATCAGCATCTTCGGCGGCAAACTGACCGACTGCCTGAACGTCGGCAATGAAATCAGCGAGTTGGTGCGTTCGCTCGGCATTACGCTGCCGTACCCCCACTACAAATGGTACGGCGAACCGCCCGGTACGGTGCGCGAGGAGTTCTTCCATCAGGCAAGATTGCTCCGGCTGGACGACTACACGGCACGCGAATCATCCGAGCCTCTGAGCACGCGGCTGTGGCGCCGCTATGGTGGTGAGGCTCTCGGCCTGCTCGAGAACATCCGCGAGGATCCCCGCCAGGCCGAGGTGCTCATCAAGGGCACCGAGTATCTACGCTGTGAAGTTGCGCAGGCGGCTCGGCGGGAAATGATAACCAAGCTCGAGGACTTTTTGCGGCGCCGCTCGAAGATCGCTCTCGTCGTGCGCAAGGACGACATTCGACGTTCGCCCGGACTGGCGGAGGCTTGCGAATTGCTGTTTGGTGACCAAGCTGCAGCCAAGCTGGCCGAGTACTTCGATGAAGATCCACGGTATGCGGATATCCCAAGCGTGACGCATGGCCAAGAAATTTGATTCCATCATCGTCGGCGCCGGTCAAGCGGGACCTTCGCTTGCCGGACGGCTTACGCAATCAGGGCGTAAGGTTGCGATCGTCGAGCGCAAACTCTTTGGCGGCACGTGCGTCAACACCGGATGCATTCCCACCAAGACGCTGGTAGCAAGCGCCTATGTCGCTCGAAAAGCAGCTCAGGCCGCCGAATATGGCATAGTCACGAGAGACGTTTCGGTCGACATGAAGGCGGTGATGGCACGGAAGGACCGTGTATCCGCCGCATCCCGCACCGGCGTGGAAGGCTGGCTGCGCGGCATGGCGAGTTGCACCGTTTACAACGGGCACGCACGCTTCGAATCTGCGCACGAGCTGCGCATCGGATCTGAAGCCATCTCGGCGGACGAGATCTTTCTCAACGTCGGCGGGCGGGCGATTGTTCCGGATTTTCCGGGCGTCGACACCGTCCCGTTTCTGACCAATGTCGGCATACTGGGACTGGATACTTTGCCCCAGCACCTCATCGTGGTTGGCGGCAGCTATATTGGTTTGGAGTTCGCGCAGATCTTCCGCCGTTTTGGAAGTGAAGTGACGATCGTGGAGAAAGGATCACGCCTTGCTTTCCACGAGGATGAAGATGTCTCGGCTTCCATTAAAGAATTCCTCGAGCAAGAAGGAATACATATCCGGCTGAACGCGGAGTGCATCCGCCTGGAACGGCACGGCGCCGAGGTTGCGGTTGCGGTCGATTGCCAGGAAGACCCGTCAAAGACGGTGGGTTCGCACCTACTGCTAGCCGTTGGCCGCCGGCCGAACACGGACGACCTTGGCCTGGAGCGCGCCGGCATAGAAACAGATGGGCGCGGCTATCTGCGCGTCGACGACCAACTCCGCACCAATGTGAGGGGCGTTTGGGCGATGGGCGACTGCAACGGCAAAGGTGCGTTTACGCACACTTCGTACAACGATTTTGAAATTGTCGCCGCCAATTTGCTCGATCATGATCCGCGGCGGGTGAGCGACAGAATTACGGCATACGCACTTTACACCGATCCTCCACTTGGCCGCACGGGTCTGACCGAAAAAGCCGTCCGCGATTCCGGTACACGCGCGCTAATCGGCACCCGGCCCATGACCAAAGTCGGGCGGGCGGTTGAAAAAGGCGAGACTGCAGGTTTCATGAAGATTCTCGTGGATGCCGCCACAAAACATATCCTTGGTGCTTCAATTCTCGGAACGGGAGGCGATGAAGCCATCCATTGCATTCTGGACGTCATGTACGCGCGTGCGCCCTACACCATGCTGCAAAGGGCCGTTCACATCCATCCCACAGTTTCAGAACTGATCCCGACCGTATTGGGGGATCTCAAGCCGCTGAACTTCTAATTCGACCAATGCCGGCGTTGATTTATATCCGTAGCAGGTGCCGCACGGCACGAATGCCGCTCATGTGGTGGGCGCAAGTGCATCGGCAATCGTCTTGTCGGCCATCGAGTGCCGCCACAAAACCTCCTCGACGGCATGCGAACGGCCTTTGCGCAAAATGACGGTGGCACGCTCTCGCGTGGGTTGTATGTTTTGCAGCAGATTGGGCAGATTGATGCTGCGCCAGATTTTACGCCCCGTTTCACGCGTCTCCGCCGGTCGCAAATCCTTGTAGTGATGAAAATAGGACGTGGGTCGCTGGAAAACCGTTTGCTGCAACACAGAGAACCGATCGATGTACCAATTCTCCACATCATTGGGATCCGCGTCGAGATACACGCTGAAATCGAAATAATCGGCTGCCACAACCACACTGTCTTTTGATCCCTGTAGGACATTGAGACCTTCGAATATCAATAATTGGGGCTGATTGACGGTTTGAAACTGGTCCGGGACGACGTCGTACACTTCGTGAGAATAGACCGGCACTCGAAGATCACGCTTCCCCGCCTTCAAGTTCGCGAGAAAGCTCAGCATGCTTTCAAGGTCGTAGCTTTCAGGAAACCCCTTGCGGTGCATGAGATCTCGCTTCTCCAAAATCGCCGTCGGCCACAAGAACCCGTCCGTAGCGATGAGTTCAACCGTTCGGTTCGATTGGGCAAGTAGGGCGCGCAACACCCGAGAGAAAGTGCTCTTCCCGACGGCCACGCTGCCCGAAACGGCGATCACATAGGGCTGCGCGGGATTCGCGGCCAATTGCTTATCCAAAAGACCACAAAGGGGTCCCACCACCTCGGCCACGTCCGAGACCGACATCGGTTCATTGATGCCCTTGAGGGAGGCCAGTGCCTCGGCCGACAGGCGATAGGGTCCCGCGCCAAATCGCATCCACTGTGTGCGCGAGAACGAATCGTAGAAATACGAAGACCAGTTGCGGTTCAGCTGGCTCATCTTCCAGCCAGAGTGCGGCGATATAACGCAATGGCCTCGGCGAAAACGCGATCGGTCATCTCCGCATCGTAACGTGCGCCCTCGTCGCGCATGAAGGCATGCTCGCCGGGCAGTTCGAGATAGGTATGCCGCACGCCGGACGCTTGTAGTGCTGAGCGGATGACGTTGCGGGCGGGTCCTGGGACATGCGGGTCTACATCGCCGAACGCGAGCAGCAACTCTCCCTTGATTTCGGATAGTCGAGCGAGCGTGCCGGCATCCGGGTCAGCACCAAGCTCCCCATTGTGCAGGCCTGTCGGATATGCGCACGCCGCTGCGCGGCACCTCGGATCGAATGCCGCTCGAAGCGCAAGATGTCCGCCGATGCAAAAGCCCAAGGCGCCGAACGCGGGACCTGAGGGGCTATGCATCACGTCGTTGCGTGATTCGAAATGATCGAACACCGCGGCAGCCGTTGCATCGAAGTGCGCCACCGGGGTGGTATGGGCAAGGTAGCTGCCATGCATGCGACCCGGGTCGTCATAAGCGATCACCAGGCCGGGCGGGCACGTTCGATGATAAATCTCGGGTACCGCCACCACGAAGCCGTGTCCGGCCAATCGGTTTGCCGTTCGGCAGATCGGTCCAGTCAGCTGAAATATCTCGGAGTACAAAAGGATGCCGGGATATTGGGCGCCTGACTGCGCAGGCTTGGGCGCTGCGACGTAAGTGCGACAGGGGAACCCGTCGATGCGTAGCTCAACGTTCGCGGTGGTGATTTGCATCCGCACAGCCTAACGCAAAGCGCATGGGGATGGAAAATGCGAACGACCCCAGCGCGCGCAACACCGCGTTGCCGCCCAGGTGGCCGCGGCTATCGTTTATTTTCGGTCGCAAACAGACTGTCCGTCCGCGGTCTTTCCCCAGATACCGGCGTCTTCTTGGCAGGAAATCCCTGCTGCTCAGGCTCTATCGGCCGTTGCAAACCGCCCGACGCCGATCGGCCGGGCGCGGCGCTGCCGCCAAAGGTGACGGACCCAGCGGTAACCAAGGAGCGTCGCGAACACGGCGGCGTAAGCGAGTGGGGGTCGGATATCCTTCTTGACGAGCCACCAGTAGTGCCAGACCCCGAGTCCCGCCACGACATAGACCAGGCGATGTAGCTGCGTCCATCGCCTGCCGAGGCGGCGCTGGGCCTTCGAGGTCGAAGTGGCGGCCAAAGGTGTGAGCAGCAGCAGTCCCAGCATGCCGAGCGTGATGTACGGACGTTTGACGATATCTTGCCAGATCGCGCCGAGCTTCCCGTCCTGGTCGAGAAACAGGTAGGTTGAGAAGTGTAGCAGCGCATAGAAGAATACGAACAGTCCGAGCATGCGCCGAAAGCGCAGCCAGCCGACCCAGCCGGTGAGATTTTTGAGCGGCGTCATCAGGAG
>Ga0208193_1001021_pt1 | contig 12838 bp, 11 predicted proteins | sample June2015DPH_17_2_FD_184716 | JGI IMG/M metagenome (GOLD analysis project Ga0208193, IMG submission 184716) | Peatland microbial communities from SPRUCE experiment site at the Marcell Experimental Forest, Minnesota, USA - June2015DPH_17_10... | ecosystem: Environmental > Terrestrial > Soil >...
CCTCGGCGATTGGTTCGAGGATTTCCTGGTCGAATTCTGCGAAACCATGCAGATTCAAGAATCCCAGATCGGCATGCATGAGGATTCGGGCGCCTTGGAGGTGCGTTTCGACCCGAGCCACCTGCGCCAAGTCGTTTGGAATCTTTGCGAAAATGCGCTCAAGTACGGCGAAAGCCGTGCGGGGATCAGCCTGGAAATTAGAGTTGGTCGGCTGAGCCCCAGCAATCGGCCGTTCTTGGAAGTCGCGGATCGCGGGCCAGGCATTGAGGCTTTGGCAGCCGACCGCATTTTTGAACCCTTCTTCACCGGACGCAAGGGCGGCACGGGCCTCGGGCTCTTCATTGCTCGAGAACTATGCCAGCTAAACCGTGCAACCGTGCTGTATGAGCCGCGCGGCGCTGATGGCAGCATCTTCAGAATCGTCTTCAGCGATCCGCAGCGTTGGGAGGAGTAGCGCGTGCGCGATACAATGAAGTCATGACGAAACCTGCAGTACTTGTCGTGGACGATGAGCCCGACCTGTGCGAGCTACTGTCAATCACCTTGCAGCGCATGGACCTGAGTCCTCGCACCGCAAATAACGTTGCCACCGCACAACGTATGCTGGCGGCGGACCGGTTCGACCTATGTTTGACGGATATGCAGCTCCCGGACGGCGATGGACTCGATCTCGTAAAGTGGATGCAACAGCACTCACCGAGCGTTCCGGTCGCAGTGATTACTGCTCACGGCAATATGGAGACCGCGGTGCGCGCGCTTAAACTTGGCGCGTTCGATTTCGTGTCCAAGCCCTTGGATCTGGCTGGTCTTCGCAAGCTTGTGGCGACTGCGATCAAGTTATCGAGTCCGTCGGATAGCGACACCAGTGTTTTTGGACCGCGCTTACTCGGCGCATCGCAGGCGATGCAGGACCTGCGCGAAATGATTGCAAGGGTGGCGCGCAGCCAGGCGCCGGTACATATTTCAGGCGAATCAGGAACCGGCAAGGAGCTGGTGGCGAAGCTCATCCACGAGTCTGGGCCGCGCAGCGACGGGCCGTTCGTACCGGTCAATTGCGGCGCCATTCCGACCGAACTCATGGAGAGCGAATTGTTCGGCCACAAGCGCGGCAGCTTTACTGGTGCCGTCAGCGACAAAAAGGGTCTGATTCAGTCGGCCGAGGGTGGAACGCTGTTCCTCGACGAAATCGCTGACTTGCCCCTGCATATGCAGGTGAAATTATTGCGGGTCATTCAAGAAAAGGCGGTCCGACCGGTAGGAGAGCAACTCGAAGTAGGCGTCGACGTTCGCGTATTGTCGGCCACCCACAAGAATCTCTCGAACTTGGTTGTTGAAGGGAAGTTTCGAGAGGACCTATTTTATCGAATTAACGTCATTGAGTTGCGCGTGCCGTCGTTGCGCGAAAGGCCTGCGGACGTACCCGAACTGGCCGAATCCATTCTCAAGCGCCTGGGGAGGCGGATGAAGGTCATACCGCCGATGCTCGGAAAAGATGCCGTGGCGGCGCTTGAATCATATGCATTTCCAGGAAATGTCAGAGAGCTGGAAAACATACTAGAAAGGGCGGTAACGCTCACCACGAGCGGGGAAATCGGTCTGGGCGACATCCAGCTTCGTACATCCGCCGCTCGTGGCTCCCCTGCCGGCAATTCCTCATCCGCTGCGCCGCTGGGCGATCATTTGGAGGAAATCGAGCGGGACGCAATCATCAAGGCATTGGAACAGACTCGCTACAACAAAACCGCGGCGGCCAAGGTCCTCGGGATGTCGTTCAGAGCACTTCGATACCGGATTAAGAAGCTCGGCATCGAGTGATCGATTTATTGCGGAGTCACGTCACACAACCCGATCTCTGTACAAGACATAATGCGGCTAGCCTTACATTGCGAAGTCCAACTTTTGAAGACAAATTCAATCCAGACGGGCCTTTTGTGTCTGCTGCTCGCCGCGACCTGGGCGCTTACGCATCACTACGCGCTTTCCGGCGACGGCGAGTTGTACGCATTTCAAGCGATGGCGCGAATTATCCCAGCGTTGAAAACTGACGTTTACCTGGCATCTACTTCGCAAGACCAATACACGCTGTTTTCGCCCCTATTCGCTTGGGCTATTCGTTGGTTCGGATTACTGAACGCGGCGGCGGGCCTGTTTGCACTGTGCTCGGTTTCCTTTCTTGCCGCCGCGTGGGCGATGGCAAGAGAGCTATGGGACGACAGGATCGCGTGGCTATCGGTGGCAATGCTGGTAGTGACCGTTGCGGGCTACGGAGCATATGGCGTCTTTCATTGTGCGGAAAATTATCTGACCGCGCGGTCAATGGCTGAAGCGCTGGTCGTTACGTCGTTGGCCGCGCGGTATCGGGGGCATGCCGAGCTGAGCTGGGTGATCGCAGCGCTGGCGGCCTTCATTCACCCTCTCATGGCGCTGCCGGGCCTGCTGCTGCTGACTTGTTTGACCGTCTCATGGCGTTTTTCCTTGCTAGGCGCCGGCGCCGCCATTGCCTTGGCGCTGGCGATCGAAGCATTCGCGTCCATCGGCACGCACCCTTGGGAGGCCTTCTCGATAATGGACGGCCGATGGCTGGAGGTCGTTCGAGACAGGTCTCAGTTCTTGTTTTTGAAGTACTGGCGCTTGGGCGATTGGGAAATGCACGCACGGATCTTGCTGTGTCTCGCCATAGCCTTCTGGAGCTCAGATGATGCTCGCTTGCGGCGGCTCTGCGTCGCAGCCGCCATGGTCGGCATCACGGGATTAATCATTGCGCTTATCGCCGGCAGCTTGGGCCCGGTGCCAATTCTTCTTCAGGGGCAGGCCTGGAGATGGTTTTGGGTCACGGGATTTGTGAGCGTGCTCGCGATTTTGCCGACCGCACTTCAATTATGGAAATTCGGAGGCTGCGGCCCGGTGTGTGCGACCCTGCTCGTCGCTGGGTGGACGTTCTCCCCTGTAAATGGGCTCTTTCTCGTCGCTGCGGCCTTGTGCCTATGGAGCTTACGGGGCCATGTTCAGCCGTCCGCGCAAAAGGTCCTCGAGGCGCTCTCCTTTTTGCTCATCGCGGCTATTCTCGCGTGGACGGTCGCGATGATCTGGTCGGTCTGTTCAACGCCCTTGGGCACAAAAAGCGATGAGCCGGCCCTAATCGAACGCCTTCGCAGCGTGTACGCTCTGCCAACCGCCGCGTTGGCTGTGTATGGCTTGTTGTGGAGATGGATGCATACCGGCCATTCGGCGTATGTGACTGCCGCTGTCGGCGTGTTCTTGCTCGCCGTCGGTGCCTTTGCCATGAAAGGCTCGTTCTCACGGCCTGGCACGGTTGGTACGCGCGCCGAAGCGGAAGCGTTTTCGGACTGGCGCGACGCCATTCCGGCCACGAGTAATGTACTCCTGGTGCCAACCCGAAATTCCGCTGGATTCATGTGGTTTTCACTGCAGCGGCCAAGCTACCTCAGCGTCAATCAAGCCGCAGGTGTGGTCTTTTCTCCGGTTACCTCGCAGGAGATTAGGCGTCGATCACAAGTATTGTTGCCAATCATGGAACCCGATTGGAAGTTGCTTTCCCAAAACACTCTGGTGAACCAAGGCAAGAAGCTCGAGGGTCAAACGCGCCCTCTGACGGCTGAGCGTTTGGTCGCGATCTGCGCCGACCCGCAACTTGGGTTCGTCATCGCCCGGGAATTCCTTGGCTTCGGCGCGCGAACCCACATGCAACCTGGCGAGTGGAAGGGCTGGAATTTGTACGATTGCCGCCGGGTTCGCCAATCAGACTTGATAGGATGAAAGGTCTTACTCTGGAGCTTGCGGGATATGGCGTTGCCTCGATCTGCGCGCTCGCAGTTGATATGACGTTGCTGTGGATACTTGTGCAATATCTTTCGGTGGGCTACGTCTTGGCAGCCACTTTGTCGTTTTTGGCGGGCGCCACTGTGGCCTATTCTTTGTCGGTGCGCTTGGCGTTCAAGGAACACCGCCTGAGCGACCGACGTGCTGAATTTCTAAGCTTTGTAGCGCTTGGCACCGTAGGTTTGGCGATCAACGCCGCGATCGTAGCGGTCTCGGTCAAGTACTTGGGTCTTCACTATCTAATAGCTAAATGCGGCGCGGCTGGCTGTACGTTTATATGCAATTTTGCGCTGCGCCGACAGGTGTTATTCGTCCGACCCGCCTATGCGCCGGTGAGAGACTAGTTTTATGACCCAAAGCGGGGGTGCTCCAATAACTGCGGTCATCGCGGGCGCCGGCCCCGCCGGCCTGACCTCGGCTTTAGAACTGCTGCGCCGCTCGAATATTCAACCCTTCGTATTCGAATCCGACGCGCAAGTTGGCGGCATCTCCAAGACCATCAATTACCATGGCAACCGCATGGATCTCGGCGGGCACCGATTTTTCTCGAAATCGGATTGGGTTATGCGATGGTGGCAGGACATTTTGCCGGTAGCAACGGACCAGGTAAACGCGGAAGGCGCGCTGCGGATAACCTATCAGCACCAGTCGCGGGATTTGTTGCCGGAACGGCCAACCGCCTCGTCACCCGATGCGGTTATGTTGATCCGCGAACGCTTGTCGCGCATTTTCTACCGTCGGCGATTCTTTGATTATCCATTGAAACTCAACGCAAGCACTCTTCGGAACATGGGGTTTCTCGAGAGTCTGCGCATCGGATTGAGCTACGGTCAGGCAAAGGTCGTTCGGCGCACGCCAGAAAATTCGTTGGAAGATTTCTTCGTCAATCGATTCGGCGAGCGCCTTTATCGCACGTTTTTCAAAGACTACACCGAGAAGGTCTGGGGCGTCCCTTGCACTGAGATCTCGGCGGAATGGGGCGCGCAACGCATCAAGGGTCTGTCTGTCACAAAGGCAATATCGCACGCCGTAGCGAGTCGATTTCGCTTGCACGGAGACACCGCACAGAAAAAGACGGAAACCAGCCTCATCGAGCGCTTTCTTTATCCCAAATTCGGGCCTGGTCAAATGTGGGAAGAGGTGGCGCGCAAGGTCAGCGCGCTAGGGGGCGAGATTCATCTGCAACACCGCGTAGTGGCGGTGGAGCGTAAGGGCAGTGAAATTACCGCTGCGGTGGTGAAAGACGAGATTGGCGGTTCGGTCCGCACGATCCCCTGCGATTACTTCATCTCGACGATGCCGGTGCGGGATTTGACGGCAATGCTGCAACCCTCCGACGACCACGTCGCGCGCATCGCGGACCACCTGCCCTACCGAGATTTCATGACGGCTGGTTTGCTGCTGAATCGCATGAATCTCCATGGTCCCGGCACGCGTTCGAACGGCATGCCTGCGGACAATTGGATTTACATTCAGGAGCCGGATGTGCGCATCGGCAGGCTCCAGGTCTTCAACAACTGGAGCCCGTCGATGGTTGCCAATTCCGACACCATCTGGCTCGGCCTCGAATACTTTTGCGGAGTTGATGATGACCTTTGGTCCATGGCGGACCCGGTATTTATCGATTTCGCGGCTTGGGAGCTCGAGAAGATTGGCATGATCGACCGCCGTCAGGTTATCGACGGCACGGTCGTCAGGGTTCCCAAGGCGTACCCAGCCTATTTCGGCGAGTATCGTGAATTCAACAAAATTAGGTCTTATTTAGACTCGTTCTCAAATCTCTACCCGGTTGGGCGTAACGGAATGCACCGCTACAACAATCAAGATCACTCGATGCTTGCTGCCCGTGCTGCGGTGTCTTCCATCCTTAACGGCGGCGAAGGCAAATCCGAGATCTGGGACATCAACACCGAGGGCGAATACCACGAGATCATTGAGGAGGTGGCGTGACAAAAATTGTCAATGGCTGACCGCCCGGGGCTTGTTGCGCCTGCGTGTTGCGACACATTTATGTTACCCCGAGAGTTTGTTTAAGAATCTTACGAATAATTTCATATAGTTATAGATTCATATTCTCTTGGCATGACACTTGCTGTCTCTCTATCACGGGCTCCCAGGCCGTTGTTTCAATACATGTATTTGTGCGTTCCATTTCAGGAGTTATAAATGCTTAAGCAAGTCCAAAAGGGATTTACCCTCATCGAATTGATGATCGTGATCGCGATCATCGGTATTTTGGCCGCGATCGCCATTCCGGCGTACCAGAACTACACCATTCGTGCCCAGGTGACGGAAGGTTTGACGTTGGCTGACGGTTGGAAGACGGCGATTTCCGAGTACTACGCCAACACCGGCAACATGCCCCTCCAAACCAACCTGACCGGCACCTGCGTGTCCATCGGCAAGTATGAAAGCTCCGTGACCGTAACAACCGGCGGCGTGATTCAAATCACCTACGGCGGCACTGCGGTCAACCAAAAGATCAACGGCTGCACTCTGACGCTCGTGCCTTACACCAATGCCAACAACGACATATTGTGGGTATGTGGTTCGGCCATCGCTCCCGGGACGGCCAGCGCGACGGTTGCGGGCGGGACCGCTAACACCACGGTCTCGGCGCAATACTTGCCGACCTCCTGCCACTCGTAAGGAATCGGAGAAGCTTCTGGGTGGCTTGCGCCTAGAAGCTTCTTTGACAGCATTAGAAGCCTCTCATCTGAGAGGCTTCCTTTTTTTAGTACAACAGCCAGGAACCTGCTGCGCTGCGGCAGACGCTTCGAGGTGCCCCTATTGTGCTCGTGGACATCGCCGATAGTGGGAAGAAAATCACGTCAATTGCACTTGGCACTGTGCCACTATCGGTCATTAGCATTTGACAATTGATCGCCTGAATACAGGCTGTAGACTATTCGAGTTTCGAAAGCTGGGATTCTCCTAAGTACATGAATGACAACGCAATAGCGACGGCGAGTGGCACCAGCCGAGCAGCTCTGGGCGGTCTCGCACAAAGACTCGTCCAGGATGGCTTGGTCGAGGAGGCGCCTATGCAAGACGCCATCACCAAGTCCAAAGAAAAGCGCGTAAGTCTAGTCACGCAGTTAGTGGCTATGAACTTGGCGACCGCGCGAGACATCGCTATTTCGGCCTCGAATGAATTCGGGGTTCCCCTGCTGGATCTCGACGCCATCGCTCTCGATGTCGAAGCAGTCCGGTCGGTGAGCGAAAAACTGATGCAGAAGCATCGCGTTTTGCCGCTGATGAAACGCGGCAAGCGTCTGTTTTTGGCCGTCGCAGATCCGACCAATTTACATGCGTTGGATGAAATTCGCTTCCAGACGTCCATGAGCATCGAGTTTGTCGTCGTCGAAGACGACAAGCTGCAGACCGCCGTCACCAAGGCTATCGATCAAGCCGAAGCCGTGATGCCAAGTCTCACCGATGATGACTTTGACCTTGAGAATCTCGAAGTCACCAGCGGCGATGATGACGCCAATCCCGATGCGCTTGCTAGAGACGATGTGGAAGATGCGCCCATCGTACGCTTCGTCAACAAAGTATTGCTCGACGCGATCAAAAAGGGTGCATCCGATATTCATTTTGAGCCCTACGAGAAGCTGTTTCGCATTCGTACGCGCCTGGACGGCGTGCTGAAGGAAGTGGCGCTGCCGCCCGTGCAGTTGGCGGTAAAGATCGTGGCGCGCCTCAAGGTCATGGCACGCTTGGATATCGCAGAGCGCCGCGTGCCGCAAGACGGCCGGATCAAGATGCGGCTGTCGAAGAATCGCGCCATCGATTTTCGCGTAAGCACCTGCCCGACGCTGTTTGGCGAGAAGGTCGTCACGCGTATTCTCGATCCTTCCAGTGCCATGCTCGGGATTGACGCGCTGGGGTATGAGCCGGTACAGCGCGAGTTGTATCTGAGGTACCTCGGCAAGCCGCAAGGCATGATCCTGGTAACTGGGCCCACCGGCAGCGGCAAGACCGTGTCGCTCTATACGGGGCTCAATATCCTCAATACCGAGGATTGCAATATCTCCACAGCAGAAGACCCTGCGGAAATCAATTTGCCCGGCGTCAATCAGGTCAACGTCAACAACAAAGTCGGCCTGACGTTTGCGTCTGCACTGCGCGCGTTTCTTCGCCAAGATCCAGACGTGATCATGGTCGGCGAAATTCGCGATTTGGAAACGGCTGAAATTGCCATCAAAGCCGCCCAAACGGGACACTTGGTGTTGTCGACCTTGCACACCAATGACGCGCCACAGACACTCACTCGTCTGGTCGACATGGGCGTAAAGCCGTATGCGATCGCAACATCGGTAAGCCTCATCATTGCGCAGCGACTCGCCCGCAAGCTCTGTAATAACTGCAAGCAACCGATTGACATACCCGCGGAGGCTGCAAAAAAGGAAGGCTTTGCAGACGAGGATATCGCCAAGGGAATCAGAGTCTATCGAGCCGTCGGCTGCAGTCAGTGCACGGACGGCTATAAAGGCCGCATGGGCATTTATCAGGTTATGCCGGTAACGGAAACCATTGGCCGCATCATCATGGAAGGCGGTGGCGCAATGGACATCAACGACCAAGCCACCAAGGACGGCGTCTGGAACCTTCGGCGCTCGGGACTAAATAAAGTCAAAGATGGCATTACGAGCTTGGAAGAAATCAATAGCGTCACTATCGACTAGTTAAATTGGGATAAGGATTGATCATGGCTGTATCCGCGACTGTTGCGAAAAAAGACACCCAATTCATTTGGGAAGGCAAGGACAAGCGCGGCCACAAGGTTCGCGGCAAGGCGCTTGCAGCCAACGAAGCGGCCCTGCGCGCGGATCTGCGGCGACAAGGTGTCGCCGCCACGCGCGTCAAAACCCAGAGCAAATTGTTCCGCAGCGGAGGCAAACCCTCAGCCGAGGACATCGCGATATTCGCCCGCCAACTGGCGACCATGATGGCCGCCGGAATACCCATGGTGCAATCGTTTGAGATCGTCGGCAACGGGCACGAAAAACCCTCGATGCAGAAGTTGATTCTGGACATCAAGGCCAACATTGAAGGCGGATCCACTCTGCACGAATCGTTGGCGAAATTTCCCCTGTATTTCGATGACCTCTTCGTCAACCTAGTCGAGGCAGGTGAACAAGCCGGCGCCCTCGAAACTCTGTTGGATAAGATCGCAACCTACAAGGAAAAGACGGAGGCACTGAAGAAGAAGATCAAGAAGGCGCTCTTTTACCCCGCCGCCGTCATGATTGTCGCCGTGGTTGTAACCATTATTTTGCTGATCTTCGTGATCCCGCAATTCGAAGAGTTGTTCAAGGGATTCGGCGCAGACCTGCCGGCATTTACTCAAATGGTCGTTAACTTGTCTCGCAACGTTCAGCATCAGGGTTGGTGGATGGGCTTGTTGCTCATCGGCATCGGCTTCGGGTGTACCTACTTCTACAAGCGATCCAGAAACCTGCAGCGTGGTCTGGACCGCGTGATGCTCAAATTCCCGGTCATAGGGCCCATCCTGCAAAAGTCCGCTATCGCGCGCTTCTCTCGCACATTGTCGACCATGTTCGCTGCCGGTGTACCGTTGGTTGAGGCCATGGGCTCGGTCGCGGGCGCCACGGGCAATATCGTTTACGAGGAAGCCACACTTCGCATGAAGGATGAGGTCGCGACTGGTCAACGTTTGCAGAAAGCCATGGAAAACGTGGGATTGTTTCCCAACATGGTCGTACAGATGATCGCCGTCGGCGAGGAATCAGGTTCCCTCGATACGATGTCGGGCAAAGTGGCCGAATTCTACGAGGCGGAGGTCGACAACGCGGTCGACAGCATGTCGAGCTTGTTGGAACCGTTGATCATGGCGATTCTTGGCATTCTGGTCGGCGGCATGGTAATCGCCATGTATCTACCGATCTTCAAGCTCGGCCAAGTCGTCGGATAAGGGGCTAGGGCCGCTCGGCGAGGGGCGGGTTCGGCCATGCTGAGCGAGATCAGCACGCTTTACGCCGTGAACCTGCCCTTTTTTGCGGGTTCGGTATTTGTACTTGGTTTGGTCGTCGGCAGCTTCTTGAACGTCGTCATCTACCGCGTGCCCATCATGCTGGAGCGCGAATGGCGGGCCCAGGCTGTGGACATGCTGTCGACATCGGGCGATGCAGCATCGGTCGAGATGAGCGCGCCGCCGAAGCCGACGCGGCCTTTTAATCTGAGCACACCTGCCTCCGCCTGTCCGACCTGTAAAGCGCCGATCAAGGCGTGGCAAAACATACCGGTGATAAGCTGGCTGGCGCTGCGGGGCCGCTGTGCCGCCTGCAACGCAAAAATCTCGATCCGCTACCCCTTGGTCGAACTGACCACTGGTCTTCTGTCCGTCTGGGTGGCCTGGCATTTTGGATTCGGCGCCCCCGCGCTCTGCGCCCTGCTTGTCACGTGGACCCTGATTGCGTTGACCGGTATCGACATCGATCACCAACTCTTGCCTGATACCCTGACTTTACCGCTCCTGTGGGCCGGTCTTCTGGCGGCGATAATCGTGGGGCCGAAGTTCGGCGTCGCGCTGCCGGTATCCCCGCGAGATGCCATCATTGGTGCTTGCAGCGGCTATCTGAGTCTCTGGCTGGTTTATCAGGCATTCAAGCTGGTCACGGGTAAGGAAGGTATGGGCTATGGAGATTTCAAGCTGTTTGCCGCCCTTGGCGCCTGGCTGGGCTGGAAGGTGCTGCCCTTGATTATCCTGCTGTCCGCGGCCACGGGCGCCGCTCTGGGTCTCTTCATGATTGCCATGCGGGGGCGCGATAGGGCAGTTCCCATGCCATTCGGGCCTTACCTCGCGGCTGCCGGGTGGCTCGCCATGATGTACGGCGATGCGCTCGTGAGCGGCTACTTGCGCATATCCGGTCTGAAGCACTGATATGCCCCAGCGCCTGCGAATCGGGCTTACCGGCGGCATCGCCAGCGGCAAGAGCACGGCGGCACAACGATTCACGGAGCTCGGCGTCCCGGTCATCGACGCGGATCATGCCGCCCGAGCGGTGGTCGCGCTCGGGACGCCCGGCCTCGGGCAGGTCATGCAACGATTTGGCTCCGGCGTAATCGCTGCGAACGGCGAGTTGGACCGGCGCGCGCTCAGGAACCTGATCTTCAGCGATGCCGCGGCGCGCGCCGACTTGAACGCTATTCTGCACCCGTTGATTGGCAGCTATATGGAGCAGCAAGCTGCCTCTGCCATCGGTCCCTATGTGGTTCTGGCCATTCCGCTGCTGGTCGAGGGCGGCAGCCGACGCGACCGAGTCGATCGCATCGTGGTGGTCGACGTGGACGAGTCCGTGCAGCTAAAGCGCTTGACGGAGCGCGATGGCAGCACGCTTGAGCAGGCTCGCGCGATTCTCGCCGCCCAGGCGAGCCGCAGCGCCCGATTGAGCGCTGCGGACGACATTCTGCCCAATACGGGCACCGTCACGGATTTGCGACAGGCAGTCGACCGCCTGCATGAGCGCTATCTACACCTGGCGCAGCAAAACCAAGGTTTACCCTAGGCCTTCGGTTGGATCAGAATAGGCGGATGAATTCATACCCTGATCCGCAACAGCAAGCGGAAGCCGAGGCCGCCCCGGTTGTTTACGAGCAACCTCTGAATGAGCGCATGCGAACCTTCCTGCGCCTCGAGTTTCTCTACACCCAAGCCTCGTACCACAGTGAGTCGGCAAATCCCTGGAGCACACGCTCCGCCGTGGCCAGCCTGCTTGAAATTCTTGCAATCACGGCGCGGGGCGACTCGCGCAGCGATGTGCTCAAGGAATTGGAGCGTCAAGTCAACATTCTCAAGGAATATCAGACCAAGACCGGCGTCGATCCCAGCCGCCTGAAATCCCTCATGGCCAATTTGGTCAAGCTGCGCAACGACTTATCCACAGTCGGTGGTAATTTCATGGGGCCGCTGCGGGATTCGGAATTCTTGAGCGCGATCAAGCACCGAAGCGCGATTCCCGGCGGTACTTGTGATTTCGACCTACCCGATTACTCGTATTGGTTGAATCGCCCGGCTGAAGTGCGCGCCGCCGAGTTCGGCAGCTGGCTGGCCTTGATCCGACCGCTGTGCGACGGCATTGCTGAACTGCTGTGGCTGACGCGCCAAAATGCGAAACGCAAGTCGGAGGTCGCACAAGGCGGTATTTTCCAACTGCAATTCGATCGTGAGCATCCCTGCCAACTGGTGCGAGTGACCTTACCGCCGAGCACGGACCTGTTTCCCGAGATCAGCGGCAGCCAACACCGATGCACGATTCGTTTTCTCAACTGGCTGGATGCGACCAAGCGGCCTGTGCACGTTGAAACGGATATCCCGTTTCTTCTGACCTGCTGCGCCTAGGCGGTCGAACGCATGGCGACGGTCGTCAAATGTCCTCAATGCAGCCGCCCGGTGCCCTGGTCGCCCGAATCGACGTACCGTCCTTTCTGCAGCGATCGCTGCCGATTGATCGATCTAGGCGCGTGGCTCGCTGAGCAGCATAAGATTCCAGATGAGTCCACGTCGGCCGAAGACGGGCCGAGCCGGGACGAGGAACGTTAACCTTGAACTCCGCCTTTTGCTATCAGCGATTGCGCGCAGATCAAATAGGAATTCGAACCAATTCCGTGCTACAGAATTAAAGATGCCTCCAGAGTGCACACCGATGTGCCCGAACACATTACAACTGAAAATTCTTTAGTCCTCGTCCCGAGCGATGTCGCAGAGGGCGCAATCCGATCTGATGGCGTCTATTTTCAGCGGATTGACCCGGTCGATCGAACTGTACTCTATCGGGATCACGTCAACCCAAATGCGCTATTTTAAGATTGTTGAGGCTCTTGACCGGGGAAGTACCGCTTGCACGTAAGAAGTTGCTCGAACTAGGCAGTCGGGTTGATGTGAGCTTAGCAGTGATGCTGAAACAATTGAATCCGTCCGCCAATCCGCGTATTTCGATCTTCGACGTGATCAGCCAGAGTTCGCTCCAGACAT
>Ga0208193_1001023_pt1 | contig 12833 bp, 9 predicted proteins | sample June2015DPH_17_2_FD_184716 | JGI IMG/M metagenome (GOLD analysis project Ga0208193, IMG submission 184716) | Peatland microbial communities from SPRUCE experiment site at the Marcell Experimental Forest, Minnesota, USA - June2015DPH_17_10... | ecosystem: Environmental > Terrestrial > Soil >...
GTAGGCGGCTACAATCTGATTCATGAAATCCAGAAACTCTCTCCGCCGCCGGCGATGGTAATGGCCTGCGATGACCTGCCCGGTAGCGATGTCGAAAGCCGCAAACAGGGTCGTGGTCCCGTGCCGCGGACGCCCTTTGCGGTCTGCGTCCCGCAAACCGTCCAACCTCCGTTCGCCGAAGCGTTGGCGCCACTTCGACACCCGGGCGGGCCTGGTCTTCAATTGCTCGGCAATCTCCAAGTTGGACTTTCCCTGATGGGCTAACAGGATCACCTTCGCCCGGTCCCGAAGACACAAACTGAGAGGAACCGGTGCGCTACTTGAGCAGATCTTCGACGCTCTGGGCGTCCAGCAAGCGCTCGCTCAAGTCTTCGAGTTCTGTCGCCGATCGGGCTGCCAGCCGCTCCTCCGCCCAAGCCGGCATCGGGCCGAAGCGCTTCGCGATCAGCCTGCGAAGGACGGTCAACTCGCCTTCCCTGTATGCGGGGCCCAGGACCTTATTTTCCGAGATGTCGATGTAAACCGGCATTTTACGTATCTCCCTCTCCACTGTTTCTTCCAAGCGCCTCAAACCGGCCAGGATCAGCAACTGGCCCAAGGCGGTTTCCCGTTTGGATGCGTCCAAGTAAGCAATCCTGCCGAGGATCTTCCGGATCGCAGCTTCATGGTCCCGCAATCGCGCCAGGATTGCAATTACATTATCCCCGGTTTCCTCGCTCTCCAGGAGATGGTCGCCATCCAGATTGCGAATGTCGATCGCGCGATACCGGAAAAACAAGTCGGGACCGCGGATCTCGCTTTCCATTCGAAGCGGCGCTTGGCCCACGTACAACAAGACCTGGCGCGGCAGTTTGCCGAACAGCCGATACACTGCAAGGCAGTATTCAGCCATCCTCAGCGGCATCGCAGAGTCGTTTCCGCTCTGTAATTCTATGTGGAACAGGCCGCCCTCGGTTGTCTCGCCGAGCAGGTCCATGCGGAGATTCCTAACCTTCGGCAGTTCTATATCCAACCATTTCTCGATAGAGCCGCCGGTCAACTCGCGCATCATGAGCCTGGCTGGCCCTTGCAAGAGCAGCTTCAATGCTACGTCGTATTCCTGCATCGCTCCGTTGCCCGCATCAGTCTCTGAGCTTTATCTGTCGATCCATTGTGACTCGGTTTTCCTGGTGTGTAAGAATATTTCCAGACTCCATGAAGACTCCGCTCGCACGCATCGCCCACACGCGCTCCGGCGACAAAGGCGATACGTGCAACATCGGCGTGATCGCCTACGACGAGCGCCATTACCCCATTCTGCTGCGCGAAGTCACCGCCGAGCGCGTCAGGCGTCACTTCGGGGAGTTGGTCCAAGGCGAGGTCATACGATTCGAGCTGCCCAACCTCGGCGCGCTGAATTTCCTGCTGCATCAGGCGCTCGGCGGCGGTGGAACCGTCTCACTCCGGACCGATGCCCAAGGCAAGACATTCGGGGCAGCCCTTTTGAGCCTGGAAATCGACGCCCCTTCCGAACTATAATCGAAGCGGCGCGAGCTCCGCGCGCCATGGCAGTCGATCTCTGGCCTTCCGTATTTATATCCTCAATGAGTGACATCCTCGAACTTAATCAACACGGCCGGGTCCTTCGCATTGCGTTGAACCGGCCCCAAAAGCATAACGCCCTCAGCTCCGATCTGTGCCGCGATCTGGTGGACGCCATCAGTCGCGCCAACCGCGACACCCATATCGGCGCCATAGTGCTCACCGGCAACGGCGATTCCTTCAGCGCCGGGATGGACCTCAAAGAACTCGGCCAGGTTTCCATGGAAACCATCAACAGCGTTCACGAGCAGCTTTTCACGCTCTCCATGCGTCTCAGCACGCCGATGATCGCCGCGGTGAACGGCTTGGCGCTGGGCGGCGGAACGGGTTTGGTGGCCAACTGCCACATTGCCGTGGCCTCGGAACGGGCCAAATTCGGCCTCACCGAAATCAAACTTGGGCTTTGGCCGTTCCTGGTCTTTCGCGCCGTCCAAGCCGCGGTCGGCGAGCGCCGCGCCATTGAGCTTGCCCTGACCGGCCGCACCTTCGGCGCCAGGCAGGCGTACGATCTCGGCCTGATTCACGAAATCGCGGCGGATTGCCACCAGCGCGCCATGGAAATCGCCGAAGCAATATCCCGCTCCAGCCCCGCCGCCGTGCATAGCGGCCTCGATTTCGTCAATGAAGTGCGCGGCAAGGACTGGGAAACCACGGCCTTGATCGCGCGGCGGGTTCGCCAGGAAGTGTTCGAGAGCGCCGATTTTCAAGAGGGCTTACGCGCCTTTCGCGAGAAGCGGGAGCCCAAGTGGCCAAGCCTCGAGGAATAGTGGCGCGGGCCAAATTTATCAGCGTCGAGCGGGACGGCAAATTCGGATACCAGCCCACCATATGTTGGGGCAGCTCTTCAAAGACATCCACCAAATGTGGCCCAGGTACTTTACTTTTGCCTCCTGGCGGGTTTAGTATGGTTGCAACTCCCCCATGACGCTGTCGAGGTGAAGCTTTGCTGAAACTAAAGCGCGTAGAACTACAGGGATTCAAGTCTTTTTGCGAGCGCACCGAGCTCCGGTTTAACGGCGAGGGCATCGCGGCCATAGTCGGCCCGAACGGCTGCGGCAAGTCGAATATCAGCGACGCCATAAGCTGGGTGCTGGGAGAGCAGTCGGCCAAGAGCCTCCGCGGATCGCGCATGGAGGACGTGATTTTTGCCGGCACGCGCGACCGCAAACCGCTCGGCATGGCATACGTCACCATGACGTTGATCGACCCCGAAGTCTATAAGGACGGCGCCCCGCACAAGCTCCAGGCTGTCGACCCAACCGCGCCGGCGAAGCCCGCCGAGATCACCATCACGCGCCGCCTGTTTCGCTCCGGCGAAAGCGAATACCTGATCGACGGCCGCGCTGCCCGCCTCCGCGATATTCAAGACCTGTTCATGGGCACGGGTCTCGGGCCGGAAAGCTACGCCATCATCGAGCAGGGCCGCATCGGCCAGATACTCAGCTCAAAGCCGCAGGATCGCCGGGCGGTGATTGAAGAAGCCGCCGGCATCACCCGTTTCAAGACGCGCAAACGGCTGGCTGAGGCCAAACTGGAGAGCGCCAAGCAGAATCTGGCGCGCGTGTACGACATTCTGGAGGAGGTCACGCGCCAGGTCAATTCGCTCAAGCGGCAGGCGTCCAAAGCGAAGCGCTATAACGAGCTGAACGCCGAGCTGGAAACGCGCCTGCGCGTCGCGCTGTCGGGCAAGTACCGCCTGCTGGAGCGCGACGCCGCGCAGTCCGCCATTGAGTTGAGCCTGGCCGCCGGCGAATTGAAAACCTTAAGCGAGCAGGTGGCGGAAAAGGAGCAATCGCACCAGGGGCAGCAGCTTTCCTGTTACCAACTGGAAGAGCAGCTCACCGATGCTCGGCAGCGCCTTGCCGAGCTCAACGTCGAGGCCGAGCGCACGCGCGGCCGTCTGGCATCGCAGGTGAAGGAGAGCGGCGCCATTGAAGAGCGCATCGCGCAAGCTGAGAACGAAACGCAGCAACTGGGCGCGCGGCTGACCGCGCTCGATGGCGAGATGGCCGCGCAGAAGCAGGCCGTGGAGGCTCTGGAAGCGGAGATCGCCCAGGCGCGCGCCCGCATGCTCGAAATCAACCAGCAGCGCGAGGCGTTGCAGACCAAAGTGCGGGAGCGGGAAAAGGCCATCGAATCGGGACGGCAGGTGATTCTGCGCCTGCTCGGCGAAGCCTCCACCCTCAAAAACCAGCTCGCGCAGATTGAAGAATACCTTGCCGGAATCGACCGGGAAACCGCGCGGTCCACGCGGGAAGAGCAAATCGCGGCATCCGAAATCGAGCGGCTCGAAATCGCCCGCAAGCAGCTTTCCGAAACCCAGGCGCAGCGCCAGATGGAACTGGAAGCGGTCACGGGCGAGCGCGGCAAGACCGAGCAGGAGTTGGCGGTGCGGCGCAGCAGCGCGGTGGAATTGCGCCGCGAGATTGACGGGCTGAAGAACGAAGTTTCGCAGATCCGCGCCCGCAAGGAGTCGCTGGAGCAGGTGCTGGCGCATCGAACCTACACCACCGAATCCGTCAAGCGCCTGTTTGCGGCCATGGAAAAAGGCAGCGCGTCCGGCATCGAAGCGCTCGGCGTGCTGGCCGATTACGTAGAAGTCGATCCGCAATTCGAAAAGCCGGCGGAAGAGTTTCTCCACGAAGAGTTGGAGTACGTGGTGGTGGAGAACTGGCGGCAAGCCGACAACGGACTCGATTTCATCCGCGCCGAATTGAACGGCCGCGCCACGTTCCTGGTACATCCGGAACCCGACGCGGCTGGGAAGACGCCGCTGCCGGAGCCCGCTATCGGCCCGGAAACCGGCATCACGGCGCGCTTGAGCGATTCCCTGCGCCTGACCAACGGCTTCCGCGACCGCGCCACGGATCTGCTGCCGCGCGTCTCCCTGTGCTTCCTCGCCGAAGATCGCGCCTCGGCGCAGCGGCTTTCCACTTCGTACCCGCACCTCTATTTCCTGCTGCCGGATGGCGTCTGCTACCACGGTCACACTGTCACTGGCGGTAAGAAAAGCGGCGCCGGACCGCTGGCCATGAAGCGCGAAGCCCGCGAGCTGGGCGTCAAGCTGGCGCAGTGGCAGAGCAAGCTGGAAGCGCGCGCGGCGAACCTGGATGCGCTGCATCAGGAGATTATTGCGCTTGAAGCCGAGCTGGAGCGGCTGCGCTCATTACAGCAGTCGCGCGAGAAAGACCGCGTGGCGCTCGATCACGAAATGCGCAAGCTGGGTGACGACCTGTCGCGTTCCAATTCGCGCCTTTCGGTGGCGCGTCTGGAGCTGGAGCGTTTGCGCCGCGACGCCGAAAAATCGGCCGCGCAGCGCGAGACCAATCGCGCTGCCGTGGATGAGAAAGAGCGCCTGCGCGCCGAGCGCGAAGAGGCTCTCGACGCGGAACGGCAAGAGCTTGAGAAGCTCGAGTTGCAGGCTGCCGCCATCGGCGAAGAGTACGCCGCCACGCGCGCGGGTTTGGCCGGCATCGAAGAGCGGCAGCGTGGCGAACGCAACGCCATGGCCCGGCTCGATCAGCAGTTCCGCGAGACCGTCAACCGGCGCAACACAATCGCCGGCGAAATGGAGCGCATGGGCGAAGTGCGTGCGCGCCTGCTGGCCGACAACATCGAGCTCGACCAGATGGCCGCGCTGCTGGGCGAAGAGACCGGCGCGGTTGAAGCGCGCGTCAATGAAATGGCCGCACAGGACGCCTCCATGCGCGAAGCTCTGCGCATCGGGGAAGACGAGCTCAAGTCTCTGCGCATGTTCGTCGAAGCTTGCCGCGAAAAGCGCTCGCAGATCGAGCTCGACCTGGTTCGCAAACAGGCGGAGCTGAAGTTCCTCGACGAAACCAGCCGCAAGGAGTTGAATTGCCCGGTGGAAGAGCTGGCCTCGGCCGACGGCCCCATCCCCGATGCCGAAGCTATCGCCGAAGCCGAGCAATCCTGCAGCGAGGTTCGCGCGCGCATCGAAGGGCTGGGCCCCGTGAACGCCGCAGCTATGGAAGAGTATCAGGAAGCGCAGCAGCGCCACGAATTCCTGAGCGCGCAGCGTCAGGATCTGATCGATTCCATCCGCGACACGGAAAAGGCCATCCAGGAAATCGAAGTGGTTTCACGCCAGAAATTCGCCGAAGCTTTCGAGGCGATCAACGCCAATTTCCGTCTCGGCTTCCAGACGCTCTTCGGCGGCGGCTCGGGCGAGATGCGCCTCACCGACCAGGAAAACATCGCCGAATCGGGCATCGACCTGGTCTGCTCGCCCCCGGGTAAACGCCTGCAAAACGTGCTGCTGCTTTCCGGCGGCGAAAAGGCGCTGGCCGCGGTAGCCCTGCTGATGGCCATCTTCAAATATCAGCCGAGCCCGTTCTGCATCATGGACGAAGTGGACGCGCCGCTGGACGAAGCCAACATCGGCCGCCTGACGCGCCTGCTAAAAGAGATGTCGGCGGAGACGCAATTCATAGTGATCACGCACTCCAAGCGCACTATGGAAGCGGCGCAGGCGCTGTATGGAGTGACCATGCAGGAGCTAGGCGTGTCACGGCTGGTGTCGGTTAGATTCAACGGGGCGGCGGAAGCGGCAGCGTAAAGGGGAGTGGGTCGCCAGAGGGCGGCGCGAGTGGGGCCGTCAGGCGAAACTTGTGCTGCTTTTCTCGGCGTCGACCATCGATAGTGCGACATAACCGGACGTTATGTAGGACTATCTGGAGCGATGATAGTTTCCGGATTTGATTAGCGGCCACGCTTCCCTATACGGCAAGACGGCTTCATGCCTAGCCTAGCCCGCCAGTGAGCGTCGATCCCATCAAAACCGTGACCCTTAAACTGATGTCCACATTCGGGACACACATTTGCGACCCTGCCGCTTTGACCCTTTGTGGGCGGTGGCTGTATGATCCCCGATTGATACGGGCGCTTTCGCTGCCGCCGCGTGCGGCTTCTCAGGTGACGTCGCTATGGACTCTACCTTGTGCACAACGTCGGCTTTGCATTTCTCGATCTCGCTAAACCTGCTTGCAAATTGCTCCGCTCGCTCGATCAACGCGTCGTCGGCATCGACAAGTGTAAACCAGCGAACGAGCGGAATGCTCTGCAGCACGCCTCCCTTGTTTAGAACCCCTACAGAAACACAGGTGCGCACCGTGACTGCCGTTAAGGCGCCCGTTTGAGTCACCAGGGATCTGTGATATTTCTCAATCTGCTGATCGTGCTTCATGCCCCACTCCGGAAACTTGATCAAGACCACAGCCCGGCCTGACTGTCTGATCGCGGCGACTTCCGCGACCGTGGCGTGCTGCTCGCTCGCGTTGCCAACACCGTTATCCGGATCGAGAAAGACGATGCTGGCGCCCTGCAGAACAGTCGCCATATTGCTGGCCCACGACGCACGGCCTACGGCACGTGGGACGGGAATACGATGAAACCGCGTATTCGTGGGCCAAATCGGCAACTTCTCCAACGCATTCACAGATCGTTCGGGTAACTCCTTCAATGCGCTCCAAACGGCTCGGTCCAACGATTTCCATTTCGGCTCGTCACAATGCTCACGATGACGGCCATCTTGAAGCTTGTCGTGCGTGGGGTTGTAATACCAGCCGACACCGATGGTCTTGTCGTCTAACGCAAGTGCGCGTAAAAGCGCGAACTTCAGTAAATCAGACAGATCGCCAGCATATTGGTCGCGCATAGGCTCAGGGCATTTGTTAGGATTTCAAAACCGTTTGTGGCGCCGCGCGGGCGTACCTCTTTCGGAGCGCGGGCTGGGATCGATTTCATACCGTCACGCCGCTTTCTCCACACCAATTAAGAGCCTGCGGCCGAGAACGGCAAACGCAGCCTCCAGAAGTTCCAGCCGGGTGTTGTGATGCAAATCGAAAAGCCGGTCGACGTTCCCCCTTGATATCCTCAATCGGCGCGCCAACTCCGCCTTGCGTACCCCCGAGTCCTTGATCGCCCGGTGCAACTCCATCTTGACGCCGGCCAGTGCCGGCAACTTGATCCAGCGGTATTTCCCGCCCCGGCGAGTAGTTGCCTTCGGAATGTCCTTGCCCTGCTTGATCAGATCGCCGATCGCCATCACTAGAAAATCCTCCGCCATTTCCAGCGCTTCGACCTCCGTGGCGCCTTGCGTGGCGCCATATCCCACGTCCGGGAAAGTCACCACGATTACGTTGCCTTCCTGTTTGAATTCAGCTTGGTATTCGGCCATCTCCTACTTTCCTTTCAGTCCGAGTTGCTTGAGGATTGCGTTTAGCGTCCCGTCTGCGATCTCCTTCGATGGGTGGCGCGGCATCATTGCCGAGCGCGCGCCGAGACGAACCATGGTGTGCTTCCTGCCCTCTTCGAAGGTACATCCCTGCGCCCTCAAGAACCGTCTCAATTCGCCGATCGACACACCATATTGTACCCACAAAAGAGTACGTCGATGCGTATGGCGTGACCATGCATCAGAAACTCAGCGACGCAACCGAAGCCCCACACAAGGTGAGAGCGCGCGGGGCAAACGCTGTTACGATGAAGAGACGATGTCTTCCCAGCCTACAAGCTTCGTGAGCCCAGAGGACTATCTGGCGCAAGAGCGGCTGGCTGAGCGCAAAAGAAGTTCCCACCGAGGATTCCTGGCGCTAACACTAACAGCCAACCAGTGACGCTGCCGCCGCCTAATTAGGGGATGGCCTTGAAGCGTGATCAATCACGAGCATCTCGACCGGGCCTTTGGTCCGTTCCAGTTTGAGACCCATCTCCGACAGAAAATTCAGGAAGGATTCCGATTGGTCACCGCCATACTTCGGCTCTGAGTCTGGTACAGCTTGCCGGTAATGGTACAGACCGTTCAATCCTGTTCGGTCCGAGACTGGAACGTGGAAAATGAAGTTGGTCGCGAATTTCGTTAGGTACTGCATTCCGGCGTTGGAAATGTCCCATCGTCCGCCGGCATATCCAATACTCTCAAACCCGCTGTTCCCAGTCGCGTCGTCCTCCGCATCCGGGATCTCCACTGGATGCAGCCTGAGAGTTTTCCCACTTCTTTCCAACAGGTAAACATCACCCGTCCTGGTTTCACGATGGAATTGCAGCTGAAATCGATTGATCAATAGCGCCTGTAGCATCGCACGCAAGTGCTCATCCCTGATTTCATACCAGGAATACCGGAGACTCCTGATGCTGGCCCGCAGGTCCTCTGGAGGCTTGGCCTCGATATCGTAGTTCTCTTTTTCGGTCCAGGCCTCGCCGCCCGATATTTGCCAATAGGCCAAGCCAAAAGCGGTGGCAACCAGGCTTTTGAAATTGGCAGCGGCGACCTCGAGCCTGCCTCCAGGATAGATGTGGGCCCCCGTCATGTGTGGAACGCTGGGATCAGTAGGTTTTACACTGGCAACGTCGAATTGAGGCAACTCCGCGGCAGTAGTCTCTTGCGCCGGCCGCGACTGCTGAGAGGCCTCCGCCGCAGCTGGCAACGGAGTTGCAGCGGAAGGCGCCGAGGGCGATTCGGCCGGCAGCGGCGGCTCGACGGACGCCAGTTTCGCGCCCGCCGAAGTTGGTGCGGCTGGAACTGCAGTGGGAACCGGCTGCGGAGCGGTTTGCGGATGGGCCGCGGCTGCCAGGTACGCGAGCGGCGCTCCAAGCGTCACAATCGCAATCAAACCCCAGCGCGGAACTCCGCGCGCCATGTCCGTGGAATTCAGGACGCGCCGGATGCGCTTTTCCGGCCGATCGTAGCGCGCCATCGCCACTCGCGGCCAATTCGTCTCCCCCACACCGCGCTGCATGAACTCGAGCAGAATCTCGGCATACAAGACGCGATCACAGGCCGCAGCCACTGCGTCATCATCGCTGACTTCCTCAGCGGCGCGCACGATACTCCGGTGCAGAAGCCAACTCGCGGGGCTCGCCCACAGCAAAGCGCGATGAATTGCAGAGACGAACTGCACGGCAGGATCGCGCCGGCGGATGTGCGATCGCTCATGCGCCAGCACGGCGTCCAGCTTCGCCGAGTCCCAGGCGCGCCAGTCCACTGGCAGGAGCACGGCTGGCCGTATGATGCCAACCGTCGCGGGCGACGTGACGTGGCGGGATTCGCGAATCTCGATCCCATCCTCCGTAATCCCACTGTCGCGGCTCTGGCGCACAATACGGAGGCTCACGATCAAGCCCGTAAATAGACGCAGCAGCAATGCGGCCGCCGTCAGCCCGTAAACTAAGGCGGCAAACCGTGTCCAGTCGAAAGGCTTCGCGGCGACACTCCGACCTGCCGCGGGAATGGCGCCGAGATCCGCGGCCGGCGCCGCAAACTCGACGGCCTCACCTTCACGCGCCGTTGGCGGCGGGGCTGCCGGTGGCCGGCCAAGTGATCGCATGATAGCGATCGGGACTTTCGGGAGCACCGTCATGAGTGCGGGAATCGCCATCGAACCGGCGAGCAGCGCCGTCCAGGCAGTGAGGCGGATGGCAGGATTCTTTACCCGCAGCAGCCACACCAGCGCCGCCCCGGCGAGAATCAGGATCGACGAACGGACCGCCCATCCGACCAGGAACTGGATCGTAGTCATGCTCTCCTCTCTTTTCGCGATGCGATTTCATCTGCCAATTGCCGCAAGTCGTTCGGTTTGATCATCTGATTGTCCACCATGCCGACCAGCAGTTCCCGCAAGGAGCCGCCGCAGAACCGGTCGATCAGTTGCTTGGCGGCTTCCACCGCGACGCTGCGTTTGCTATCCACGGCACGGTAGAAAAAGGTGCGTCCGCGGACTTCATGCGTTACGTATCCTTTCTTTTCCAGGTTCTTCAGGATCGTCCGCACCGTGGATTCCTTGAAGCCTCGATTGCTGAGGGGGGCCTTACGGCACATCTCCGCCGTGCAGTCCGGATGTTTCCAGACGTAGTCCATGAACGACTGCTCCAGCGGGCTCAGGCGTTTTCGTTGGGAAATGCTATGCATCGTAGTGCTATAACTTATAGCAGCTAAGATTCCGGCAGTCAAGCGTCGCTTTCCAACCCCTTCCAACCTATCGCTTCCAAGCCCCCGGTCGTGATTACTCGCACGACTAAAACATAAGGGTTCGGCGCGCGGTCGGACGCTCAAAACCGCAGGGCCGTCCGATGTACTACCGGGCGCCAAAACGGAGAAGCCTGGAGGGCTGGCGGAACCACAAATTGGGGCGAAACGTCTCCACTGTTTGGAGTATTCGTAGGGTTCGGTCCTCATTGTGGCAGGCGGATTGCAAAAGAAAATAGCCTAAAAACATACGTGAGGTAGGATGCGAAATACCGAGCTTGTTTACAGTCCACCGCCAGTTGAGGGGAAGACGTGTGGTCCCATCTACCGATGGGACGCCCCGGACGGCTCCTGTTCTGTGACACTGAGTTTTCACCTGATGGATAAACTGCGGCGCCAGGCGATTGAGGCGTACCTTTCGCTGCCGAAACGGGGGGCGGAAATCGGCGGCCTGCTTGTCGGAACTGTCCGGCAGGGCGGCTTGATCGCGTTTCACATAGATGCCTGCGAAGACTTACCCTGCGAATATCGCTTCGGGCCCTCATACAAACTGTCGGAGACCGATTACGTTCTGGTCAGCGAGCGGCTGGCCCAACATCAATGCGAGGGATCACAGCCGGTCGTCGGTTTGTATCGCAGTTACACGGGAAGAGAGGCCGCGCTCGATCAGACGGACCTGGAATTGATGCGCAGCGTGTTGGCGCAACCGCACCGTATTTCGCTTCTGTTGCAGCCCCTTTCGGCGGAGAAGTGCATGGCGCGATTTCAATTGGGAGGCGACGACGAAACTGCCGGCCGGCTGTATGAGCCGTTCCTACTCGAAGCCGGGCAACTGACGGTGGAAGCTCCGGTCGAGCCAGAGCTCCCCCACGCAGCCGTGAGGCCGGCTGTACGGTTGGGGGAGGCGCCTGTCGAAACGCCCAGGCCCACTGCTGTTCTGCCCGCATCGCACGCACGACGTCGCCGGTGGGAGGAAGACGAGCCAGCGCGCACGCCGCGAGGGTCCCAGATCTGGCTGTCGGTTTTGTTGTGCGTCCTGGCGGCCGTCGCCGGGGCGGCGGCTTACGGGTTTTGGACGCTCCAACGCCAGCCGCGCTGGGCCCCTATGGGCCTTGATGTCACAGCTGCGGCGCGAGAGCTGATGTTGTCGTGGGATTCCACGGCTCCAGCCATCGAACAAGCTTCGCGCGGCGTAATGAGTGTCACGGATGGATCCGCGCAAAAGCAGTTCCCACTGACCGCCGCTCAACTTCGTGGCGGCAAGCTCTCCTACGTGCCTTCCAACACCTACGTCCTGTTTCGTATTCTCGTGTATGACGCCGACAATCGGGCATCCGGCGATTCCTTGCGGGTTGCCAACCTTCACCTGACCGAGGAGACACCGACGCCGGCGCCTGTGGCGGCGCACCCAGCGCTACCGCCGCCAACCACGTCGCCGGACGAAGCGGCTCAGGGCGGCACTCCCGCGGTGCCGCGCCGGGAGGTGCAGCCCTATGTTCCGGCGGGAATCCGTGCGCGAGTTCGAGTGCGAACCGTGGTCCCGGTGCAGCTGCACATCGACGCTTCGGGGCGCGTGACGGACGCAGCCGCTAAAAGCGCTGGAGACGGACTCGACCGATACCTGGCGGACCAGTCCGTCACAGCGGCGCGTCACTGGTCATTCATGCCCGCGCAATCGAACGGACGGGCCATCGCTTCCGTTAAGATCGTTGAGTTCGTTTTCCTGCCGGAACACTATTAGCGGTGAATAGCGGCAGTTCGGTCCCGGGCCGCCGAATCACCGCAATCAACTGATTGGAACGCGTTGATATGGCGCCCCGGAGAGAGGCGCACTCACTCCAAGACAAACGGCCCACGCGCGCTGGAACGTACGCTCTTGACGAATCGGGCGGGGGTTGTGGACAGAAATTCCCCCTTTCTTGCGTTGACCATTGTGTGGACCGATGTCGCACAGCGCTTCGCACTGTTTGGAAAAGGGCCGCCCTCCCAGCTTTCAAGCCTTCGGCCGCTTCGGCTCACCGTGAAATTTGCGCGCATCCAGCTCGCCGTGAGAGTGGCGCCGCAACCCGCCGCACAGCATCCCCCGGCGGGCGCCCACGCTTAAGCTTCAAAGTGCCCCGTCGTCGCTCCACGTCGCCGTGACTTCGCTATTCTGAATTGGCCCACTTCGATGCTCTGATTTGGCCCCCCTGCACGAACAGAAACCGATTATCCTGTTTTGGGCCTTGCGGTCCAGAAAGGAGGCGGTTTGGACAGGAGGAAGAGC
>Ga0208193_1001025_pt1 | contig 12825 bp, 13 predicted proteins | sample June2015DPH_17_2_FD_184716 | JGI IMG/M metagenome (GOLD analysis project Ga0208193, IMG submission 184716) | Peatland microbial communities from SPRUCE experiment site at the Marcell Experimental Forest, Minnesota, USA - June2015DPH_17_10... | ecosystem: Environmental > Terrestrial > Soil >...
GCGCTCGTGCCCGACGGGAGTTGGCCGATCTTCTCGGTACTGCGTGTGGTGGTGGGTGCCGGACTGGGCGGCATCGGCGCGCTTCAGCTCGTCATGATCGTCGAGATCACGCCTACGCCGATGCGCATGAAGCTGCTCGGATGGCCGATCATGCTGCCGTCCGCCGGCACGCTGCTGGCGGCGTTGACCAGCGCGAACCTGATGGAGGTGTTGGGCTGGCGGGGAGTGGCGGCCTTCGGTCTTTTGCCGTTGCTGCTATGCGTCCCCCTCGCGCTTGTGATGCCGGAATCGCCACGCTGGCTGCTCCTGCGAGGTCGGTCGGATGCGGCGCGGCTATCGATTGCCGCCCTCGCAGGCCGCAAGGTGTCGCACGTACCCGTAGACGCAGACGTCATCGCGCGTCAGCCTTCCGCTTCACTGAGAGAGCTGTATCTCCGGCCAGGTCGCTTTTGGTTCACTTTCCTGATCTGGCTGACGATGAGCACGGCCGGTTATGGGGTTTATCTGTGGGGGCCGACCATCACGTCCATGCTCCTCAAGATCGATGTCGGAGCCGCCGCGAAATACTTCGTGTGGATATCGCTTGCAGGTCTTCTGGGCCGCGCCATGTTCTCCTATCTGCCGGCAAGGATCGGGCGGGTGTGGTCAGGCAGGATTCTCGGCCTCGGCATTGCCGTCTTTCTCGGCTTCGCGGCGCTTTTCCACGATGCCTTCGTGCTGGGTATGCCGGTCTTCGTGCTGGCTCTTGCGGCAGGAGCCCTCTTTTACGACGGCGGCTACTGCACTCTCAGCCCGTACATGGCCGAGATTTTCCCGACGCGGCTTGCGGCGCGAGGCTCGGGTCTCGCGCAAGGGGCGAACGGACTCGGCAAGATTTTCGGCCCGCTATGCCTCGCGCTGATCGCAGGTTCCAACAATCTGGTCTCCGCCAAAGCGACGGAGGCCGCCGTTCTGCCGGCATTCCTGCTCCTCGCCGGATGCGGTTTGGTGTTGGGCGTTTGCTTCTTCTTTGCGCCGGAAACGAAAGACGCGGCGCTCTCCCTCGATGACGACGCAGCCGTGCCCGCAGTTACGAATGCACCCCTCTACGGTGCGGACAAGGCGGCCGCGCTGTGACTGCCGTCTCACGCGTGGCGCTCCCGGCTCCGCCGTCGTTCCGGCTCGACGGGCGGCGCGCGCTCGTCACGGGGGCCGGAAGAGGGATCGGCCTCGCCGCGGCCGCCACCCTGGCGGATGCCGGAGCGCACGTCCTGCTGTGCGCCCGTACCACGGACGAGATAGAGGCCGCGGCCGCCGCGATTCGCGGGGCAGGCGGTACCGCGGAAGCGGTGACGCTGGACGTCACCGATCTGGACGCCGTCGCCAAGGTGCTCGCCGAACGGTCGCCGGTCGACGTCCTCGTCAACAATGCAGGCGCCAATCGGCCCAATCTCTTCACCGACGTGCCGGTCGGGGATTTCGACGCAGTCATGGCCCTCAACGTTCGCGCGACCTATTTCGTGGCACAGGGCGTAGCCCGCGGCTTGATCGAAGCGGGCCGCGGCGGATCGATCATCAACATGTCGTCTCAGATGGGCCACGTCGGCGGTCCGCACCGTTCGCTCTATTGCGCCAGCAAGTGGGCAATGGAGGGGTTCACGAAGGCGATGGCGATCGATCTCGCTCCGTACGGGATCCGGGTCAACACACTCTGCCCCACTTACATCGATACGCCGCTGACCGAACCCTTCTTCCGCGACGCGGACTTCCGACGGTCGGTGCTCGAAAAAATCAAGCTCGGACGCATCGGACGGGTCGAGGACCTCACCGGCGCCATCGTCTATCTCGCCAGCGATGCCTCGGCGCTCATGACCGGGAGTTCGATGCTGATCGACGGCGGCTGGACCGCCGAATGACCACTCACTGTAAAGGGACCAAGCCATGAAGAGCGGACTTACGCGCCAGGACATCTACGATGCAGCGAAAAAAATCTCCAATTGGGGCCGGTGGGGTGATGACGATCAGATCGGCACGCTCAACAACGTCACTTCGGCCGACATCGTCGGCGCGGCGGGCCTGGTTCGCAAAGGCAAGGTCTTTTCCCTAGGGCTGTCGCTCAAGGAGCCGATTCAGTCGGGGTTGTTCGGCGGGCGGTGGAATCCGATCCACACCATGCTGGCGACCGGAACTGACGCTGCTGCGGGGACTCAGGACGAACCTTTTCCCTATCTCCGCTATGCCGACGACGCGATCAACATGCCATGTCAGGCGTCTACCCAATGGGACGCGCTCTGCCATGTCTTCCTCGACGACAAGATGTACAACGGGTACGACGCGCGGCTCGTCGATGTAAGGGGCGCGAAGAAGCTCGGCATCGAGCATGTTCGCGACAAGATGGTGGGACGAGGCGTGCTGCTCGACGTCGCGCGCTTCAAGAGCGTGCCTTCGCTTGACGACGGTTATGCCGTCACCATCGCCGATCTCGACAACTGCGCTGAGGCGCAAGGCGTCAAGGTCCGTAAAGGCGATTTCGTGATCGTCCGGACCGGGCATCAGGAACGATGTCTCGCGGCGGGCAACTGGACGGGCTACGCCGGCGGCCCCGCCCCGGGTTTTGCGTTCGAAACTTGTTTTTGGCTGAAGGACAAGGACATCGCGGCGATCTGCAGCGATACTTGGGGTTGCGAAGTCAGACCCAACGAGACCAGCGAGGCGAACCAGCCCTGGCACTGGGTGGTGATCCCGTCGATCGGCATCTCGATGGGTGAGATCTTCTATCTGAAGGAGCTCGCCGAGGACTGTGCCGCCGACCGCGTCTATGAGTTCTTCTTCACGGCGCCCCCATTGCACCTCCCTGGCGGTGCCGGTTCTCCGATCAATCCCCAGGCGATCAAGTAAACGCGCGAGAGAGCGTTTCGTCGGTTCGGAAAGGAAAAATGAATGAGACGAACGTTGGTATGCATCACAATCGTTGCCGCCATCGTCGGTTGCCTGAGCCGGACGGTATGGGCTCAGGGCGTTTCGGCACCACAGGCCGGTAGTGCGACAGCCACGCTGGAAAATGCGGTTCTTCTGACGATCTTCCTTCGACACGATCAATCCCGGCCGCTCTCGGAGTTGAACGCTCAACTGGCGAGGCAGGGTTTCTACAAGCAATTCCCGCCGCCCGGCGTCGAGGTGGTCAGTTGGAATGTCGTCATGGGTATCGGCCAGATCGTCACGCTGCGATTTCCAGCGGGCCGGATCCGCGAAGTCAACAGAGTGCTCGAGGATACCGCCTGGGGGGCATACCGCACGGAATTCTACCCGACGTATGACTACAAATCCGCGGGCATGAGCGAACACGAAAGGGCGCAGTAGAAATTCGGCATGGTTGGCGGGAGCCGACGCTGATATCCAACACGATTTCTTTCGCTTCTGCCGAGCGAAGTTACGATCTGACGGAAGGCATAAAATGGCTACCAAGAAAACCATCACTATTATAGGTGCTTCGCGCGGCCTCGGTTTGGCCCTGGCTCAGGAATACTGCGCCCGAAACTGGAGCGTAATCGCCACCGCGCGCGGTAAGTCCGCCGGTCTGGACGCGTTGCGTGAACGTTATCCCTCTGCACTTGAAATCGAGAACGTCGATATCGTGGATCTTGTCTCGGTAAAGGCACTGAGGGAACGGCTCGCCGGCCGCAATCTGAACACGCTGTTCGTCAACGCCGGCATCAGCAAGGCGAACGAATTGACGCCACTCGCAGTGAATGACCGGGATTTCCTTGACATGATGTTGACCAACGCGCTGAGCCCGATGCGCGTGATCGAGGTCTTTCACGACCTTGTCGCGGAGAATGGGGTAATCGCGGCCATGTCGTCCGAGATCGGCAGTATCACCAACAGCTCGGGCTTCTGGGAACTATACAGTTCAAGCAAGGCTGCACTGAACATGCTGATGAAAGCCTTCTCCGAGCGGCACCCGAACGATCCGCGGGCTCTCCTGCTGGTCGCCCCGGGCTGGGTGCGGACGGAAATGGGCGGCGAGGAAGCTGCTCTGGAGATTTCCGATAGCATTCCGCTGGTGGTCGACATGGTCGAGCGCAATGCCGGGATCCCAGGGCTTCGTTTCACCGATCGTCACGGCGAAGTTCTCCCTTGGTGAATTGTTTGGCGCATACGACTGGATGCGGATCGCTGGAGGACCCCTCAACGGCAATCCACCAAAAATCGCCGTTGAGCGCGACTCGATTGTTCGAATCAAGATTGCCGGCTTCGTCGAACGGCTTACGGTTCCAAGCAAGAAAGATAGAAAAATCGACGGCATCGATCCTTGGCTTAAAAGCAAGAGCGGGCGAGCGGGCGGCCGCGCGATGGAGTCAGCGACAGGGCCAGAAACGTAATATCGGGCCGCCGTTTCAGTCCTGACGCTAAGGCGTACGATGCGCATGAATGATCGCAGCAGCTCACATCCCAAGGATGTATTTTTTTTTGATCCGTTCAGCCTATTTGCGGCTGAGAGGCTGCTCAAGAAGGCTGACGAGCCGATACCGCTCGGCGGCCGTGCGCTCGACATCCTGATCGCGCTCGCGGAGCGAGCAGGAGAAGTCGTCCCTCACCAAGAGCTAATCTCGATCGTGTGGCCGGGTGTCACTGTCGAGAACGTCAATCTCCGCAGTCAAATCGCGGCCATTCGGAAGGCGCTTGGCGACGGAGGAGAGGGTACCCGCTACGTATCGAATGTTTCGGGTCGTGGTTATTGTCTTGTCGCGCCGGTGATGCGCTCGAGCGCCGGGCAGCCGACTGCGGTTGGCGGGATTACCCCCGCAGAACGGGTTCGAAGGCTGCCGCCGCGGCTAACGCGGATGGTCGGCCGAGACGACACTGTTCGATCGTTGGCGCAGCGACTTCAGATATCGCGCTTCGTCAGCATCGTCGGTCCCGGCGGTGTCGGCAAAACCACCGTTGCGATCTCGGTCGCCCATGCGCTGGCCGATGGATTCCACGACGCGGTGTTCTTCGTAGATCTGGCTGCGCTGACGGACCCTGAACTGGTTCCGACGGCGGTCGCGTCGGCACTCGGCCTCATGGTGCAAACCCAAGATCCGCTCGCCGGGCTGGTGGCCTTCATCGGCGACAAGAAGATCCTCATCGTGCTGGACAATTGCGAGCACGTGATCGGCGTGGCTGCGGCGCTGGCCGAGCGCGTCGTCGGCGAAACGCCGCGAGCGCACATCCTGGCGACCAGCCGCGAAGCGCTCCAGGTAGAGGGTGAACTCGTCCACGTACTGTACTCATTGGATTGTCCACCCGATGATGTCGGCCCGACTGCTACGGAAGTGCTCCGATATCCCGCTGTTCAGCTTTTTATGGAGAGGGCGGCCGCGAGCGGTTGCGTCATCGCGTTGAACGATACCGATGCGCCGACCGTCGCCCGGATCTGCCGCCGGCTTGACGGAATGGCACTTGCCATCGAGCTCGCGGCGAGTCGCGTCGGTCCCCTTGGGATTCGCGAAACCGCGAAGTTGCTCGACAGTCGCTTCGGCATGCTCTGGCACGGCCGCCGCACCGCGCTGCCACGGCACCGGACGCTGAACGCGATGCTCGACTGGAGTTACAACCTGCTAACGGAACGCGAGCGGATGGTCCTGGGCCGGCTGTCCATCTTCGTCGGAGATTTCACGCTTCAGGCCGCTGGCTTCGTTGCGTCCGAGACGGAGGTGGACGAGGGGGGCGTTATCGACGCGGTCGTAAGCCTCGCCGCCAAGTTCTTGATAGCCACGACGGTCACCGAAGAATCGGCATATCGGCTACTCGACACCACCCGCGTCTACGCTGCTGCCAGACTCACAGAGCGCGGCGAAGCGGATAGTGTCGCTCGGCGCCATGCAATTTTTTATTCCACGCTGCTCGAACACGACGAGCTCATCCAGTCGATGTCCAGCGAACAGATCCTTTCGGTATACGGATCCCACATCGGCAACGTACGTGCGGCACTTGGATGGGCGTTGTCCGACCATGGCGACGTCGCAGTCGGTATCGAACTCGCCACTTGGGCGACGCTCCTGTTCGTCGGCTTGTCGCTGCTCGATGAATGCAGGGTCTGGTGCGAACGGGCGCTGGCCGCGCTCGACGACGCGAGCCGCGGCACCAGACAGGAGATGATTCTTCAGGAAGCCCTGGCTCAATCGTCTATGTTCACGAGGGGGCACACCGATGAGGTTCGCGCCGAATTTGAGCGTGGACTTGCGCTCGCGGAGGCGTTCCAGGACCGTGCACGTCAACTGCGCCTCCTCGCCGGCCTGAATCTCTTTTTAACGCGGCGCGGTGACATCCGCAGCGCCCTACCGGTCGTCGAACAGGCCGCTTCGATAGCGCAGGCTGCCAAGCACCCAGCCGGCACCGTCTGGGCGGAGTGGTGGAGTGGTGTTGCCCGCCATTATCTCGGTGACCAAGCCGCGGCGCAACTTCACCTTGAGAACGGCATGGCACTCGCGGCCGAGCTCGGCACTTTCAACGCCAACTTCTTTGGTTTTGATCAACGTGTCAGTGCGCTCGTCGGCTTTGCCCGCACCTTGTGGCTGCGTGGCTTCTCCGATCGGGCAGTTAAGATCGTGCAAAAGGCGAAGGATGAAGCTGCGAGTGCTAATCATCCAGTTCCGATCTGCATTTCGCTGCTGTTTGCGTCGGTGGTGTCGCTGTGGACCGGCGATTTGCCAGCAGCCGGCGACCTCATCGAGCAGTTGATTGTATACGCCGGAAGATACTCGCTGGAGCCGCACCGTGTTTTGGGCCTAGCGCTCAAGGGCGAACTTGCCATTGCCCGCAATCATCCGGAGGACGGTCTCAATTTACTACGGAGCGCGCTGGGGATCCTGCGCGATCAACAGTTCAATCTCCTGATCCCAGGTTTCATCGGGGCGTTGGCGGAAGGCCAGCGCAAGACCGGGCAATTCGAGGAGGCGCTGTTCACGATCAATGGAGCCGTTGCGCGCTCAAAGAGCAGTGGATTGGAATTCTGTTTACCCGAACTGCTTCGGATCAAATCGCAGATTCGCTCTGCGCAACACGATCGTGAAGGAGCCGTCGATTGCCTCACCGAAGCGCTCGCTGTCGCCCGCGCACAGTCTGCGCTCGCCTGGGAATTGAGGTCGACGATGGGCCTGGCCCTTCTGCTCCGCGAAGGCGGGGAGCGTGATCAGGCTCGCGATACGCTCGCTTCCGTGTACGAGCGCTTCACGGAAGGATTCGAGACCGCAGACCTCAAGTCCGCGCGCACGCTCCTCGAGGACATGCGGTAGGTGGTAACCGCTCTACACCAAGCTTATAATCTCCGATCGGAGATCCGGCGGAATTGGCGTGCCACCGTCATGCCACACCTCTTTTTTCATCTTTTCACGGAATACAACACGCCAAGGTATCGATCGTCAGGCATGCTCGCTGCGTGTATTCGCCCAACATCGTTCAAAGCCGGCATCATGATGAAGCCTTCTGTTTCGCCGAACGGTCCGGTCGCCCTCCCACCCCTCATTACGGCCTACGTCGAAGCAACTAATAGCTTCGACCTCGAGCGATTGATGGAAACGTTCGTGGAGGATGCGCTCGTAAACGACCAGTTACGAGACTTTTGGGGAAAGCCCGCCATCAGAGAATGGGCGAAGCGCGATATCATTGGTGAGAGACTGACGATGAACGTAACCAAGGTAATCAACCACCATGGGAACTTCATCACGACCGCTATTGTCGACGGCAACTACGACAAGCGCGGCCTACCCGATCCGCTAGTGCTCGCTTTCTATTTCACCGCCCGGAGCGATTCGATCGTCCAACTGATTATTCTTCGCAATCGATTCGATATTTGAGAGCGGCGTGTTTGTCGGTCATTTCCAATCGATGCAATCAGCGGACCTCCTCGGTGTTCCGCCCGAAGCGAGCGCGCTCGGCAGCAGACTTAACGACCATTTCACAACTTGAACTCACCTACGTCGGGAAGGCGGGGTTTGGCCGGTCCTGTTGTCGCCCTCGAGGAAGATTGGATTAAGTGCGCTTGTCTCATATAATTCTTGATGAATTGTCAGGAACTGGAAATGGCGTTCGACGGCAGGATCTTGTCTGGCGTGAGCGTGCTCGCGGCGGTGGTCGAGGGCGGTAGTTTCGTCAAGGCGGCGGAACTGATCGGCATCACCGACTCCGGTGTCAGCCGGGCCATCGGCCGCTTGGAAACCCGTCTCAATGTGCGCTTGCTCGATCGCACGACGCGTTCGCTGACGATGACCGACGCGGGACGGCGCTTCTACGAAGAGGTGACGCCGCATCTCAACGCGATAGAGGATGCGGCAACAGTCGCTTCGGGCGCGACCTCGGCCGTGCGCGGTCGCCTTAAGGTCGACGTCGACCCGTTCTTTCTGCCACTGATCCTAGCAGGGCGGCTCGGCGCCTTTTGCGAGCGCTATCCTGAGCTCGCGATCGAGTTCGTCACGAGCGAACATGTCGGCGATTTGGTATCGGAAGGGATCGACCTCGCGATCCGCTTCGGCAAACCACGGCTCTCTACACTGGTCTCGCGCAAGCTGATCGAGGCGCCGATCCTCACGCTGGCATCACCGCGCTATGTCGAGCGATACGGCAAACCCAAGCATCCTTCGGATCTCGCCCAGCATCGCTGCCTGCAATTTCTCGATCCTTATACGGGACGGTCTTTCGATTGGGAGTTCATCCGCGGCGAGGAGATCGTGACCGTTGCGACCGGCGGCCCGCTGACCTTCACCGATCCGAAGTCGATGCTGGAAGAATGCATCGCCGGCACGGGTATTGCGCAGGTCATCGGTTGGGGCGTCAAAGAATTGCTGGCGAGTGGAGCGCTTATCGATCTTTTTCCTCGTTGGCACGGCGAGCGTTTTCCGCTCTTCGCCTTCCACCCATCGCGCAAGCATCAGCCCGCCAAGGTCCGCGCGTTCGTCGATTTCTGCGTCGAGATTACTCTTATGCGGGGTAAGAGGGCGGACGAGCATGCATGATCGCCGCAAATTCGAAACCGCGGATCTCGAGTCCGCGCGCACGCCCCTCGAGGATTTGCGATAGGTGGTAACCGCTCGCATCAGGCCTAGAATCTCTAACCGGACTTCCGGCGGAACGGGCATGGCCTCAGTCATGCCATACCTCATTTTTCATCTTTCCACAGAATACAACGCGCCAAGGCATCGACCGTCAGGCATGCTCGTTACGTGTTTCGACCGCGTTGTCGCGGTGATGTGGTCCGTGCTGATATGCATGAAAAATATCGAACACAAAACCTTACGCGGTGGGCTCGCTATGGTTGCTTCTGGTCTCCTCGGTAATTGCCCAGTCCCGAGCGGACCGGATTAGCCCCGCCACGTCCTCCCCGTGGCGGGGCATTTTGCTTTGAGGTTTTGGCAGATTTCCAATTTAGAGTGCCGCGGATCGCCTTTAGCTTTTGAGAATACCGAGTAATGCGTCCTGTAATCACGCAAGCGCCCAAGATCGTCACCGCCGTTACAGGGATCGTGCCAATAGATTGGCCAGGAAGCGTGGCTATCGCGGCGATCTGTTTGAAGTAGAGGCGCTTCTGCTGTTCAGCTACGGCCTGTAAGGAAGCCATGATCTTCGCCTCCTAGAAGTCCTCAGTATTTCGCTGGGAGCGGCCCCTTACACGGCAACCGGGGTACTTCCGCACCCAATTTCTCATTTTTTCACAAAATACAACACGCCAAGACGCCGGCCATCGGGCATCCAGCAGCTTTCGAACCGGCAGACGCGCTCCGGTCGCTCTCCCGCCGCTGAAAAGTTATGGATGACACCGAGCAACGTACTGTAGGGAAGGCGCGGCAGAAGACTTTCGTCGAAACAGAGCGATCCGAGGATCGCCTTCGGCTTGTCATCGACACGATCCCGAATTTAGTCTGGCGCGCAGGACCTGATGGCAGTCCTGACTTTCTCAATCAACCCGCGCTCGACTATACCGGCCTGTCGCTGGAGCAGGCCGCGCTCGGTTGGCCTCGCGCTTTTCACCCTGACGATAAAAAGCGGATGTTGATCGAATGGAGCGCCATACGGGAGTCTGGTCGACGAGGAGGGCTCGAAGCACGCCTGAGGCGCTTCGACGGTGAATATCGCTGGTTTTTGTTCCAAGCCGTGCCGCTGCGAGACGAGGCCGGCGATATCGTCAAGTGGTACGGATCGGCCACCGATATTGAGGACCGCAAGCTGACCGAGGAGGCGCTACGCGAGAGTGCGCAACGCTTCCGCGATTATGCCGAAACAGCTTCCGACTGGCTGTGGGAGAGTGGACCGGACCATGAGATCACCCGCATATCTGATCAGCCCGATTCCGCAGGTCTTGCCCTTTCGGCCTCAACAGGCCTAGCTCGTTGGGACATCGCAACCGATGTCGAAACAGAACCCGAAAAGTGGCGGCAGCATCGTGCGATGCATGACGCGCATCTACCATTTCGAAATTTCGTCTATCGCACCATGTCAAGCTCCGGAGCTCCGGCATACATCCAGACAAGCGGCAAACCGTTTTTCGATGCAAAAGGAAATTTTCTTGGATATCGCGGGACTGGAACCGATATCACCGCGGCGATACGCGCAGAGCAAACGGAGGAGGCGCTACGCAAGACGGAGATGGAACTCGCGCATGTAACTCGTGTCACGATGCTAGGGGAGATGACGGCCTCGATCTCTCATGAGGTAAACCAACCGCTTACGGCCGTAGTCAGTGCTGCGGGGGCCTGCCTGCGTTGGCTCGACAGAGATATCCCAAACCTGGACGAAGCACGCCGCGCCGTGGACTGGATCATCAAAGAAGGGAATCGCGCGAGCGAAGTGATTCGGCGCGTCCGGGCGCTCGCGAACAAGACAAGCGCAGAAAAGATTCCGGTCGACGTCAGTGACGTCGCCAAGGAAGCTGTCGAGCTTATGCGGCTTGAAACGGTCAAGCATGGCATATCTTTACGAACGGAGTTCGCATCTGCTTTACCCTTCGTCCTTGGAGATCGGGTTCAGCTGCAACAAGTCCTCATCAACCTTATGATGAATGGCATCGAGGCAATGCAAACGGTCACGAACCGGCGACGCGAACTGCTAGTCCGGTCTGAGAGCGACCAATCGTATGGCGTGCTGGTCTCCGTGATGGATACCGGTCCCGGAATCTCCTCCGAGGACGCCGACCGGCTATTCGATGCCTTTTTCACCACTAAATCGAGCGGCATGGGCATGGGGCTGTCAATCTGCCGCTCGATTATCCAAGCCCACGGGGGAGCGATGTCGGCGGTTAGCAGCGTGGGGCAGGGTGCGCGGTTTCAGTTCACGTTGCCGTTGCATCGAGAGGATAAGTAGTGACTGGGCGCGAAAAATCACCAGGCGATCTCGCAAAGGCGATGGGACGAACGGTCTTTGTTGTTGACGACGATTCGGCCGTGCGTGAGACGCTCGGCAGTCTCTTCCGATCGATAGGGTTACGGGTCGAGCCGTTCGGTTCTGCTCAGGAATTCACGCGAATCAATATGCCGGATGCCGCAAGCTGTTTAGTTCTCGACATCAGACTACCGGGAATCAGCGGTCTTGATTTTCAGTCGCAGCTCGCTGAGGCGGGTATTCACATTCCGATCATCTTCATGACCGGTCATGGCGATATTCCGATGTCGGTCAGAGCAATGAAAGCCGGGGCTATCGACTTCCTGACGAAACCCTTTCGCGATCAAGACATTCTCGATGCCGTGGTCAAGGCGCTGGAGCGAGATGAAAAAAGACGCGAGGGCGAGAAGACCGAATCGGCGGTTCGAATCTTGTTCGAGTCGCTGACCTCGCGCGAACGCGAAGTGATGGCACTCGTCGTTCAGGGTCTCATGAATAAACAGATCGCGGCCAAACTCGATATCACCGAGATAACCGTAAAGGTTCATCGTAGCCATATGATGCAAAAAATGCGGGCCCGGTCGTTGATCAATCTGCTCGAGACGGCTGATCTGCTCGGCATACGTCGTTCGAAACTCTAGAAATGATGCTCGGTTCGTCGCGGCGAAACTTCTCTAGCCGGGCGAACGCTACTCGGATTCGGTTCAGCAACCTGACGCAGGCCGGACGCCAGGCGTTGCCTTCGCGCCCGTCGCATTGGCTGGCGGCATCATGCCGGGATTTGCGAGGTTCATCGTCACGTTTTCACTGCATGCCGCCGAATTCGGTGTCGGCACGACCGTGAGGTCCGGATCGATGCTGGTGTCGGCAAGCCCCGCGACCGCGGGCGGAATTGTGCCAGGTGGAGGGCCGCTCGGAATTTCCGGAGTCGAGAGCGGCAAATCCGCGCCGTTGGTTGGCGCCCCCCCAGCGTCGAACTGCATCCAGTGGTCGACGAACTGCCCGGCGGAGACGCTGGCGATACGGTCCCGGTCGTGCTGCCGATCGGCGAGGCAATGGTCCCCAGTGTCGCAGCAGCCGACAGCGTCGACGGCGTCGGTGGCGGGCAGGTCACCACCGTTCCCGGTGTCGTGGGGTCGGAGGCCAGCGGCACCGGTGCCAGCGTCGTGTCGGGAGCATCCGGCTGGGTTGCCGCCGAAAAAGGACTCGGGCCATTGAGCGGAGACGAGACGATCGCTCCGGGAGTCGACGGAAGTCCCATGGCCGTACTACCCATGGTCGAGGTCTGCGCGAGGGCATTGTTGCAACCTGACAGCAGAACGGCGGCTGCCGCGAGCATCTGACGTCGCATGACGATTACCTCTTTTGAGCTGACCCTAGCTGGTCCGCGCCTTGTTGCGCACCGCCACCTTGCTGCCTTCCGTCAGGGTCGCCGTCGGATCGAGGATGACCTGGTCGCCTTCCTTGACGCCATCATGCACTTCGACTTCC
>Ga0208193_1001027_pt1 | contig 12815 bp, 12 predicted proteins | sample June2015DPH_17_2_FD_184716 | JGI IMG/M metagenome (GOLD analysis project Ga0208193, IMG submission 184716) | Peatland microbial communities from SPRUCE experiment site at the Marcell Experimental Forest, Minnesota, USA - June2015DPH_17_10... | ecosystem: Environmental > Terrestrial > Soil >...
CACAAGTCAGCCCCCTTGCTCATTGCCGCAGCGACGATCCTCGGCCTGATCGTTATCCTCCACCACTAGGCTCCTCCAGGGGCCGCGCCGCGTTCAGGGAGATAACATCCTGTCCGGCGGCCATGACGTGTTCCCGACAAATCTAGGCAGGCACTGTCTTGGCGGTTGGCGATGCGAGACGAATCTCCGGCAGAGTACGGTCAGTAAGGGAGCGTAGTTCTTCTAGAGCATGAGCGAGCAGCGTGCCGGTTGCTCCGCTTATTCCTATATTGCCGGTCTTAACTGCAGCGAGTGACTGGATGGCGATATCGATTAGCCGCTGGTGCTCGACGGCATAAACAACTAGACGTTGTTGTAAGGTCTCCGCTTGGCGATCAATCGATGTCTGGTGGGCGGACCCAAATGATGCGACGGCGTCCGCAATCGCATTGTCGAGACAACGGTTCAGCGTGCGAAACTCGTCGGTGGAGATGGGTACCTCCTGTTCGACCGCTAACGCCGTAACGCTTTGGCACACATCCCCATAGTCGTGCACCACTTGGTCGACGCTGAAACCTTGACGCAGCAATTCCGCGCCGTGTAGGGCCGCCGCGCGACCGATCTCCGTAGGCGCCGGCGCTGGCTCCGAATCGACACTGCGGATGTCTGTGTTTTGCTCTTCTCGAAGGGTCTCGACAAGCTGTTGCAGAAATAGAGGCACGCCGTGATCTACGGTTGCCAGGGTCTCAGTGGGCTCGAACCTTTTGGCGACCTTTTCCCTACAACGACTGATTAATAGCTGACGATTCGAGGTTAAAAATTCGTGGAGCATCCTGGGAGGCTACCCCCTCGAGATGGGCCTGTCTGTGCGACAACGTACATGAACTTTGTCGACGTCTATTGTGCAAATGCAAACCCGGATTTGCTCGCTTTGGCTCCATACATGGCTTCGTCCGCGCGGTTGATCAACGCAACCGCACTAGCGCCGTCTTTCGGGAACACCGAGATTCCAATGCTGGCCTCAAGACATGGACTGACGATGAGATCACCTACTCGCAGGCAACATGGCGCTTGAATCGCCTTGAGAATCTTCGCGGCGATCATCGCAATTTCGTCTTGCTCATGAAGCTCCGTCAGCACGCATAGAAATTCGTCGCCCCCAAAGCGGCTGATCGTATCGTCGTTGCGCATAGTATGCTTGAGCCGCATTGCAACCGTATGCAGGACAGCGTCGCCTGCCAGATGGCCATACGTATCGTTGATGCTCTTGAATTTGTCCATATCCACGAACATAACAGCAAGATTCCACCGATGCCGTTTCGCTTGCGCAATTCCATGTTCAAGCCGATCGCTGAATAGCACGCGATTCGGTAGGGTTGTCAACTTGTCATGCAAGGCGGCATTGCGAGAACCTGCCTCTTGTTCGAACGCCGCGGCCAATCGATGATCGACCATGGTCCGATCTCTGATTTCAATTTGCAGCGCCTGAGTCACCGCCGTTAGCTCTTCCGAGGCATCCTGCAATTGCCTTACGACGGCCGCACTTTTGTCGACCGTGCTTTTCACTCCCGGCAGTGGGTCGCTGCTGGCAAGTGCATGCTCAATATCGGCATTGACCGAAGATAGCTCTTCGGCTGATTGCTTTATTTGCACATTTATATGCTCGCTGCGCCCAAGCACTTGTGCGAGGAGTTCACCCGACACGGTTTGGAGCTCCGCGTTCGGATTTGATCGTCATTTGATGTCCAGGCGCCGGTGACGCCTATAGCCGAGAGACTTTCAGGTCCGAGATTTCGCCAGCCAGGTCACCGAGGCGATCTACCCCCTATTGTCCGCTTGCCTGGTATTCCGTTCCGTGCCTTAACGTACATAAGCAGCTGAGCGACTGCGACGTCGCGGCCATCAAGCGCAGGATGGCCAGTCGCCCGCCTCACTTGACGCGATTCGCGGAGTCTAGGAGTTCCGTGGGGACACCAGCGCCAACTGCCTCCCTCGCTGGCGTGCATGCAGGCCGTCCTGGCAATGCGGAATTTTGGCTACAGCCGAAGATTCTGCCAGCAAGTCTGGCAGCACCGAGCGGTGTGGCGATCTAAGTAGTGGAAAACCAAGGCTTTTTATTGGTGGTGAGAGAGGGACTCGAACCCTCGACCCCGGCATTATGAGTGCCGTGCTCTAACCAGCTGAGCTACCTCACCATCGATTTTGACCCATCGAGCTTCTGGGACCCCGGCGACCCAAAGAGCGGCGGATTTTGGGCAGCGCCACCCGGCCTGTCAAGGCGCCGCCAAGGCCCCGGCCCCGGGACGCCCCAAGTACCACCCCGCAGCCCCCGAAGACGCCGGCTAGCCGCCCAGCCGCCACCCATCCCTAAACATTGAACCTAAAGTGCATCACATCGCCCTCCTTGACGATGTATTCCTTCCCCTCCAGCCGCAGCTTGCCCGCCTCCTTGGCCCCCGCCTCTCCGTTGCACTTGATGAAATCGTCGTAGGCGATCACCTCGGCCCGGATGAACCCGCGCTCGAAGTCCGTATGAATGACCCCCGCGGCCTGGGGCGCCGTGGCGCCGGCATGCACCGTCCAGGCCCGCACCTCCTTCACCCCCGCCGTGAAATAGGTCTGCAGGCCGAGCAGTGAATACCCGCCCCGGATGACCCGATTGAGCCCGGGCTCATCCAGCTTCAGCTCCGCCAGGAATTCCGCACGGTCCGCCTCCTCGAGCTGGGCGATTTCCGCCTCGATGGCCGCGCAAATCGGCACCACGATGGCGCCCTCCGACGCGGCAATCTCGCGCACCCGATCCAGCCGCGGGTTGCCGGTGAATCCACCCTCGTCCACGTTGGCCACATACATCACGGGCTTATCCGTGAGCAGATGCAGGTCCCGCAGCAGCGCATGGTCATGAACGTCCAGCTTGAGCAGCCGCACCGGCTTCGCGAGGTTCAATTGAGCGCGCACTTTCTCCAGCAGGTCGCGCAATTTGACGGCCTCCTTGTCCGCCGCCTTCGCCGCCTTCAGCGCCTTCTGGTACGCCCGCTCCACGCTGTCCAGATCGGCCAGCGCAAGTTCGGTGTTGATCACTTCGATGTCGCCGGCCGGATCGATTTTTCCGGCCACGTGCACGATGTCGTCGTTCTCGAAGCAACGCACCACGTGCGCGATGGCATCCACTTCGCGAATGTGGGCAAGAAACTTGTTGCCCAGTCCCTCCCCCTTCGATGCGCCGGCCACCAGCCCCGCAATGTCCACGAATTCCACCGTGGTCGGCAGAATCTTCTCCGGATGAACTATCGCGGCCAGCTTCTCCAGCCGCGGATCCGGCACCGGCACCACGCCCACGTTCGGGTCGATGGTGCAGAACGGATAGTTCTCCGCCGCAATTTGCGCGCGCGTGAGCGCATTGAACAGAGTGGATTTCCCCACGTTCGGCAAACCGACGATTCCGCAACGAATAGGCATCAAGTCTTTCCCGCCCGGCTGTGCAGCCGGGTCATGGCGCGTTCCGCGCCTTGTTCAAGTAGTAGAGGCATGCAATCCGCCGCGGTGCCGACCGCTTCGAGGATGAGGTCCTCTTCGGGCCGCGGCGCGCGCGTCAGCACATAGTCGATGACTTCGGCCTTGTTGCCGGGATGTCCTATCCCCAGGCGCAGCCGCCAGAAGGTCTCGCCGATATGCGCGATGGTGTCGCGCAGGCCGTTGTGGCCGCCGTGACCCCCGCCCTGCTTCAGCCGCACGCTGCCCACGGGCAGATCGAGTTCGTCGTGCGCCACCAGAATATCCTCGGGCGCGATCTTGTAGAACTCGCTCAGCTGGCGCACCGACAATCCGCTGCGGTTCATATAAGTCGTGGGCTTCAACAGAACGATTTCCTGTTCGCTCAAGGTAATGCGCGCGGTCTCCCCCGAGTATTTCCGATAGTCGCGAAATTCGCCGCCATGACGGCGCGCAAGCAGGTCCACGAACCAGAAACCCGCATTGTGGCGGGTCACCAGATGCTCGGGACCCGGATTGCCCAGGCCGACGATAATGCGCAACGGTAATCCAGACATGAACGCGCCCATTGGTCGGTAAGTAAAAAAGTAAGGGCCGCCCTTCCGACGGCCCCACTGATCCGAAACGCGGGAAACGCTATTTCTTCGCGTCTTTCTTTGCCGGCTCCTTCTTGGCTTCCTCTTTCTTCGCAGGCTCGGCCTTCTTCGCCGCATCTCCGCCGGCCGCAGGCGCAGCAGCCGCCGCAGCAGCCGCTCCCTCCGCAGGCGCGGCACCCGCCGCCGCCGCCGCAGTCGGCTCGGGCTCTTCCGCACGCGGGCTGTGAATGGCCACGACCGCCGCGTCGTCCTTCACCAGATCGACGAGAGTGACGCCCTCGGGAACCTTCAGCTGCGACAGATGGATGCTTTCATTGAGCGACAGTCCGGAAATGTCGACTTCGATGAACTCCGGCAAATCCTTCGGCAGACACGAGACTTCCGTCTCGTTGCGCATGTGAGACACGATACCGCCCTGCGATTTGACGCCCGGGGAAACAGCCGCTCCCGTGAAATGCAGCGGTATGCTGATGCGGATCTTCTCGTTCTCTTCGACACGCTGGAAGTCGACGTGCACGACCGCATTCTTGAACGGGTGCCGCTGCACGTCCTTCAAGATGGCCGCCTGCGTCTGATCGCCCACCTTCAAGCTCAGGATGGTCGAATAGAAGCGCTCGTTGTCGAGCATGATCAAAAGTTTCTGATGGCTCAGGGTCAGGGCGCGCGCATCGGCGTGTCCGCCATACAGAATTGCCGGTACTTTTCCTTCGTGACGCAGGCGGCGGCTCGCACCTTTGCCTTGCGTCTCGCGGAACTCGGCAACGAGTTCGAAAGAGGTTTTCATAATCTTCTCCAGTTACGACACAAACACGGCGCCCACGCATCGCGACCAATTGCGAGGGTACCGACCAATTCAATCAATCAATATACAGCGAGCTCACCGACTCTTCATCGTTGATCCGGCGCACGGTTTCCGCGAGCAGTCCCGCCACGCTCAACTGCCGAATCTTCTTGCAAGCCCTCCCGGCCTCCGACAGAGGGATGGTGTCGGTCACCACCAACTCGTCCAGTACCGACTTCGAAATGCGTTCGATCGCCGCACCCGACAGCACGGGGTGCGTGATATAGGCGACCACCTTGAGCGCGCCCTCGTCTTTCAGTGCCTGCGCCGCCTGGCACAATGTGCCCGCGGTATCCACCATGTCATCGATCAGCACGCAGGTCCTGCCCTCCACTTCGCCGATGATGTTCATGACCTTCGATTCATTCGGCCGCGGCCGGCGTTTGTCGATGATGGCCAAATCGGCATCATCCAAGCGTTTGGCCAGCGCCCGCGCCCGCACCACGCCGCCCACGTCCGGCGAGACCACGACCATGTCCTTGTACTTCTGCTTCCAGGCGTCGCCCAGCAGCACCGGCGACGCATACACATTGTCCACCGGTATGTCGAAAAAGCCCTGAATCTGATCCGCGTGCAAATCTACCGTCAGCAGCCGGTCGACGCCCGCGCTCGCAATCATGTTCGCGACCAGTTTCGCCGTGATGGCCACACGCGTCGCGCGCGGCCGCCGGTCCTGCCGCCCGTAGCCGAAGTACGGCACCACCGCGGTGATGCGCTTCGCCGATGCACGCCGGCAAGCATCCGTCATCATCAGCAATTCCATCAAATTTTCCGCCGGGGGATTCGTCGATTGCACGATGAACACGTCGCGCCCGCGCACGTTTTCCATCAACTCGACGCTCACCTCGCCGTCGCTGAATCGACCGACGTCGGCCCTGCCCAGTTGCACGTGCAGGTGCCGCGTAATGTCGTGCGCGAGCGCGGGATTCGCCTTGCCGGTGAATACGGCAATCGTCAGTGTATCGAACTCTTTGCTCTGCGACATGGACTCAAGCTCTAAAGCCGACAAACCGTTCCAACCGCAACAATATGGCTGGGGTGGAAGGATTATTCGGCCCTGCGGGCCTCACCCCTCCGGGGCCGCCCGTTCGGGCGTTATCCTTCCTCTGCTAACTCGTCCCTAGGACCATTTCCAACCGACTAACTGCTGCCACCGCGAAAATATGGCTGGGGTGGAAGGATTCGAACCTCCGTATGGCGGGATCAAAACCCGCTGCCTTACCGCTTGGCGACACCCCAGTGGAATCAACAATCAGCGAACTCGCTTGAGCCGGTTCTCAGCCTGTCGCTAATCTTTCAAGCAAGGGCGAGTCGTTCAATCCGCGAGCCAAAAATCCATCCAGCTCCGGCGGTAATCTCCGCACAATTTCCGATCCAAGCTCAATCGTCTCGACAGCCAAAAAAACACAGGCCCCGGTTCCCGTCAGGCGCGCCGGACCATAACGCGACAGCCAGTCGAGCGCACGCGCGACCTCCGGAAATCGGCGCCGCACCACGCCCAAACAGTCGTTTCGTCCACCAGACGCCAGGAAACCGTGAATTGTGATGGGCGCGGAATTTCTTGTCAATTCAGGATCTTGAAATACTTCCGCCGTGCTGACTCCAACATTCGGCTTGAGAATCAGGTAGTTAGCCTCCGGCGGGGCCAGCGGCGGATATAACGGCGTCAGGCGTTCCCCGACTCCTTCCGCCCAAGCCACACGGCCTCGAACGAATACCGGCACATCCGCTCCCAGCTTCAGTCCGAGTGCCGCCAGATCGTCCACAGGCCAGTGCAATTTCCACAAGTGATTGAGCGCCACCAGGCACGTCGCCGCATCGGAGCTGCCGCCGCCCAGACCGCCACCCATGGGTATGCGCTTGAGCACGCCGATGTCCGCACCCAGTGCGGTGCCGGCGGCTGCTTGCAGCGCGCGAGCCGCGCGCACGCAAAGATCAGCTTCCTCGGCTACATCGGCGATCTCGACGGCGCGCCGAATCCGTCCGTCGGCACGTACGTCGATGGTTATCTCATCGCACAGATCGATGAACTGAAAGCAGGATTGCAGCTCGTGGTACCCATCGGGACGCCGGCCCACAATATGTAAAAACAGATTGAGCTTGGCCGGCGCAGGCCAAGTCCGTGGTGCGTACGAGTTCATCAAGGCGGAAATTCCCAGCGCTCGACGGCGATGCGCACGCGCACACCTTCACGGTTCAATACCATGTGCGCGGGCAGGGAATCTCCCCCGGCAGGCATGTAGCGATCGTAATCGATGGTCCAATCAGCCTGGGTCAACTGCAATGCACGATCCTGATCGTTGCGCTTGAGCGCGAACGCCGCGCTTGGATCCGGCACGCCGAGCAGCCAGAAACGCAGCCGGTCGATCGGCAGGTCGAATCCCAGCCGTTCTTGCAATTGCGCCAGCACCGCATCGCTCGGCGGCGCGCCGTTCAATGAAACCCCGTCGGGCGAGCGCTTCAGTACCAGCGCACCGATGCCCAGCGGGCCCGACAAATGAACCTCCGCCGAATTCTGGCGTTCCCGCCAGTTCAAGCTGGCCTGCCAACCCTGAGTGCCCACGGCGACGGCAGCGCGGCCATCGAGCTGCCAGGACCCGAGTTTCTGCAAGGTGGCTACCCGCTGATCCCATGCTGCGCCGGCGGGAGCCGGTGGGAGCCGAGTCGTCACGCAGGCGCTGAGCGCGGCAGCGAGCACGGCGCACAGAAAGATCGGTACTAGGCGGCGCACGCGGAATCAATTCACGGCGGTCGAGGAGCGCATCGTCACGGGCGGCGGCGGTGGCGTCGGCGGCGTCGGCGTCACGGGCGGCGTCACGGGCGGCGTCACGGGCGGCGTCGGTGCGGGGGGTGACGTCCCCTGCAATCGTTGCCGCGTCGCCTTGAGCAAGTGATTGTCGCCATCGACGGCGGCGGCTTCGGACCAAATGTGCTCCGCATCGTCGCGTCTGCCCAGATTCCACAATACTTCGCCCAGATGCGCCGCGATGTCGCCGCCGCGATCATCCAGATAGGCGGCTCGCAAATACGTCTCTGCCTCCGCGGCGTGACCCTGGCGGAACAGCACCCAGCCCAGGCTGTCCAGAATCGCCGAGTTCTTGGGCGCCGCGTCATGGGCGCGTTCGATGAGCCGGCGAGCGCGGTGTAGATCTTGTGAGTGATCGGCCAGCGTATAGCCCAGGGCGTTCAGAGCCGCCGGATCGTCCGGACGTGCCTTTGCCAGCTCGGTCAATTCATGCAAGGCGTCGGAGATCCGTCCCTGGTCCTCGTATGTCGACGCAACTGCATAGTGCAGGTCCACACTGTCCGGATACTCCACGATGCCCCGCTCGAGCAGCGTGGCCGCGCTGCGCAGATCGCCTGCGTCGGCGGACATGCGGGCGCGCGCGATGATGATTTCCGGCACGCGCTGCGGCTGATCCTCGACGAGCCGGTCGAGCAGCTCCTCGGCAGCCGCCGGAGCGCCGTGCGTCTGTAATATCGCGGCGGCACGCAGCAATGCCGGCATCGCGTTCTCGCCGCTCTGCACCTGGGCGTACAAGCGCAACGCGCGTTCGGGATCGCCCTGGCGATCGGCGATCAGCCCGAGATAATAAAATGCGTCGTCCAGAAATTTATTCGTCCGCAGCAGCTCCGCAAATTTCGCGGCGGCCGAGTCGAGATGCCCCGCCTGAAATTCGAGCAAACCCTGCAAGCGCAGCGCCACGGGCGAGAATTGGGGGTCGTGGGACAAAATCTCCAATTGCTGCGCCGCCGCCGAGTCGCGCTGCGCGGTCATGAGCAACAGGGCAAGATCCAGGCGATTGTCGGCTGTGGCGTTGTGGTCGACGGCTTCCTGCGCCTGCGCCAGGGGCTTTTCGACATCGCCAGCGAGGATTCGCGCACGCGCCAGCGTCTCCAGCAACTCGCGCCGCGCGTTCGAATCCGCTTCATGATCGCCGGCGGCGGGGATCGCCAGTGCGGCCGTCAGACTATGCACGGCCGCCCCCGGGTCGTCCGCGCGCAGCGCGGCGAATCCCTGCATTCGCAACGCGGCCTCTGACGAGGGGAAGGACGATGCCAGACGATCGGCGAGCGCGTGCGCGCCGAAGATATTGTCGTTGCCGGCGAGAAAGGTCTCCAGGGCCGCGAATTCCGCATCGGTGCCGGCGGGCGAGTTCAGGAGCACGGCACGATAGTGCGCAGTGGCCTGATCGATGTGGTACAGCGCCAATGCCGCTTGAGCCGCCGCGCGCTGCGCGTCCACGGACTTCGGATCCACATCGGTCCAGCGCACCGCAATCTTTTCGACCAGGGATGGCTGCAAGGCATCCGTCGCGACCTGCGTAGCCCGTTCGAGCAGCCCGACGTCCGAGTCGTGCTCCGCGGCGGCCGCATATTGGCGCGCGGCGACCCGCGGTTCGTTCCGTGCAAGCGCTAACTCGGCCGTGACGGTATAAAATGGCACCGGAGCGGCGGCGGTGTCGGTCCTGCTGCCCATGCCGGCACAAGCGGCGCAGACAGCGAGGCCAAGCCCCACCGAAGTCCTTGCGAAGATTGAAATCGAGAACACGGCTCCACTATATCTAAATGATCACCCGAGCGCCGCGGATTCCTGCTTGATCCCGCAGCGCCTCTTCCACCAGAATCAGAGGGTTACGACCCAAAAGCGCTTCATGGCAATCAACATCCTCGGTATCAATCACAGAACCGCACCGGTCGCCCTGCGCGAAAAGGTGGCGTTCAGCGAGGAGCGGTTGCTCGCCGCGCTGCACGCATTGCAGCGGGAAACCGGTATCGCCGAAGTGGTGATCGTATCCACCTGCAATAGAACCGAAGTGTACTGGGCAGGTTCCGCGACGGGTACGGAATTGTCGCGATGGCTCGAGCAGCACCATGGGAATAGTCTCGATCTTGCCTCGAGCGTGTACGTTCACCAGGAACGGGGGGCCGTGGAACACGCCTTCAGCGTCGCCTCGGGACTCGACTCCATGGTGCTGGGGGAGGCGCAGATTCTGGGGCAGCTGAAGGACGCCTACCGCGTGGCGCAGGAGGCAGGCAGCACCGGTCCCTCGCTCAACAAGTTGTTCCAAGCGGCTTTTTCGGCCGCCAAACGCGTGCGCTCGGAGACTCGCATCGGTGAGAACGCCGTGTCCATCGCCTCCGCCACCGTGAGCTTGGCTCGGCGGGTGTATTCCAACCTGAGCGCCCATACCGCCCTCATGGTGGGCGCCGGCGACATGAATGCGCTCGTGGCGCGCCATTTCATGAGCGCAGGAGTCAAGCGCATGGTCATCGCGAACCGCACCTTGGGAAGGGCGCAGGCTCTGGCCGCCGAGCTCAAGGCCTACGCCACCGGACTCGAGGACCTCGACAACGAGCTGACCCAGGCGGACATCGTCATTACCTGCACCGCGAGCACCGTCCCGCTCGTTACCAAGAGCGCCGTGGAAGCCGCCATCGGCGCGCGGCGTCGGCGGCCGATATTCATGGTGGATTTGGCGGTGCCGCGCGACATAGATCCGGCCGTAGCCGACCTGGAAGACGTCTACTTGTTCTCCGTCGACGACCTGCAGCAGGTGATCGACGAAAACCGACAGCAGCGCGCCGCGGCGGCGGGTGGAGCGCGGCTCGTCATCGACGAGGAAGTCGCGCGATTTCTGACCGAATCACGAGCCCACGATGCGGGACCGGCCATCCGCGCGCTGCGCCGCCAGGCCGACGAAATCCGTACGCAGACCGCGGAACAGGCGCGGCGCCTGCTGGCGGCGGGTAAATCCGCGGACGAGGCCATCGATTATCTCGCCAACACCCTGACGAACCGGCTGCTGCACACGCCGACGCAGGCCCTGCGCCAGGCCGCCGAGCTGGGGGACACCGACCTGGCCGAGGCCGTGACGAAGCTGCTGACCGAAGAACGCGGCCGGCAATGAGCGGTTTGGCCGCTATAATTCGCCGCCATGAAAGAATCCATCCGCCGCAAGCTCGAGAAGCTCGATGAAAGATACGAGGAAGTCAGCCGCCTTTTATCGGATGCGGGGGTCATTTCGCGCCAGAATCAGTTCCGTGAATTGTCGATGGAATACGCGAGATTGGGGCCGCTGGTCGAGCGCTATCGGCGTTTCATAACGCTCGAGGGCGACCAGGCCATCGCCCATGAGATGGCGTCGGACAAGGATCCGGCCACCCAGGCCATGGGCGAGGAGGAACTGGCGGACCTGGCGCCGCGCATCGCGGCCGAGGAGGTGGAGCTGCAGCGCCTGCTGGTGCCGAAGGACCCGCACGACGACAACAATATCTTCCTGGAAGTCCGCGCAGGCACCGGCGGCGACGAGGCCGCCATCTTTGCCGGCGACCTGTTTCGCATGTACGCACGCTATGCAGAATCCAAGCGCTGGGGGGTCGAAATCTTGAGCGAGAGCCCGGGCGAGCATGGTGGCTACAAAGAGATCATCAGCCGGGTGATCGGGCGCGGCGCCTATTCGCTGCTCAAATTCGAATCCGGAACGCACCGCGTGCAGCGCGTACCCGCCACCGAGGCGCAGGGGCGCATCCATACCTCGGCCTGCACCGTGGCCATCCTGCCTGAGCTCGAGGAAGTCGAGGCCGTCGACCTGAACCCCGCGGATCTGCGTATCGACACCTTCCGTGCCTCGGGCGCCGGCGGCCAGCACGTCAATAAAACCGACTCGGCCATCCGTATCACGCATATACCCACCGGAGTGGTGGTCGAATGCCAGGACGAGCGCTCTCAACACAAGAACCGTTCACGGGCAATGTCCCTTCTGAAAGCCCGGCTGCTCGCCGCCGAGCGGGATAAGCAGCAAAGTCAGCAGGCGCAATCGCGCAAACTGCAGGTCGGATCGGGCGATCGTTCCGAGCGCATCCGCACCTATAACTTCCCGCAGGGCCGGGTCACCGACCATCGCATCAATCTCACGCTGTACAAGCTCGACGATGTGATGAACGGCAATCTCGAGGAGTTGATTCGTGCATTGAATCAGGAGCACCAGGCTGAAGAGCTGGCGCAGCAAGTAGAATGACGCCCGCGACGCACCTCGTGAGTACGGTCGCCGAAGCCCTGAGCGGTGCCGCACGCTCGCTTCACGGCTACAGCGACTCGCCGCGGCTCGACGCCGAATTGCTGCTCGGCAAAATCCTCGGACTGCCGCGCTCGGGATTGATCGCGCGCGGCCACGAGCCCGTTGCGCACGAACACGAACGAGCTTACGCAGGTCTCATCAGACGGCGCATTGAGGGGGCTCCGGTCGCCTATTTGACAGGCACCCGGGAATTCTGGTCGCTGCCGCTGTGCGTCACTCCGGCCGTGCTCGTGCCGCGGCCGGAAACCGAGCTGGTGGTCGAACTCGCCTTGCAGTTCCTGCCCCAGCATCCATTGGACGCATCAGCGGAACCGGTTTTCTCCATTCTCGACTTGGGGACGGGCAGCGGAGCCATCGCTCTGGCCATCGCTTCGGAGCGGCCGCGCGCGCGGCTCACGGGCGTCGACGTCTCGGCCGCGGCGCTGGACGTTGCGATTCGGAATTCGCGCGACCTTGGGCTCTCGAACATCGATTGGCGCTTGGGCTCCTGGTTCACGCCGGTGGTTGGCGCGCACTTCCACCTGATCGTCGCCAATCCACCCTATATCGGCGCCGCGGACCCGGCGCTCGAGAAATTGTCCGCGGAACCGGCCCTCGCTCTCTGCGACGGGCCCACGGGACTCGAATCCCTGTCGGCCATTGTCGGGGGTGCGGCGGCGCATCTGCATGAACACGGCCGGTTGATTCTGGAGCACGGCTGCGATCAAGCGCCTGACGTCGCTCGAATGATGGAACATCACGGCTTCACGCAGATTCGCTCGCATCTTGATTTCTCAGGCAAGCCCCGCGTCACGCTGGGAACCATTCTCACACAACATTAGGAAA
>Ga0208193_1001028_pt1 | contig 12814 bp, 10 predicted proteins | sample June2015DPH_17_2_FD_184716 | JGI IMG/M metagenome (GOLD analysis project Ga0208193, IMG submission 184716) | Peatland microbial communities from SPRUCE experiment site at the Marcell Experimental Forest, Minnesota, USA - June2015DPH_17_10... | ecosystem: Environmental > Terrestrial > Soil >...
GGGTATCCGCCGGCTCCGGTAGGATCATCAGGGAGTGCTGACCCAACCAAGGTGCAGGAGTTTCGCAGACTCATAGTCGAGTGGCAGCAATCACGACGTTAATAGTGGCTTATCCATATGTCGCGTTGTGGGAGATGACTAGTTCTCGCGGATGATTGCCTGTCGCTAAGAGCCTGTACAGCCGGAGTGCCGCGCCAGAGTCCCGAGTTGCCAACGGGGAGTCTCCGCGCTGCCAGGGCTGGACTTCGACGCTTGAGGCCGGGCTTATTTTAACGCCTATGGGTTATGCAAGATGTTCCCTTATGAAGCGCTCAATTGCCCGCGCTCATGTACCTCCACGCGTGTGAGTACAGCGCTACGGGCTATTTTGGAAGCGAAGGCAGTGATATCGACCTCTACATCTATTGCGCGGTGCACGTAGCGATTCCGTGGTATGGCGAAGGGGCTCGTGCTGTGGCCAGAACGAAGCCTTCTGTAGTGTCCTCCTCCGCACGCCACGGAGACAAGAGAAAGGTCGAATGAAGACGGGCGCCCGATCGGTGTCAATCCCGCGCAGCCATTCGAAGTGATTCCTTTTTTCTGCAACCAGTTGCCTTGGTTCGGTATGGCCCATCGCGTTATACTGGCCTTCGCTTGCCGCACCGAGCGGCAATGAGAAGGGATGATGGCCATGGGGATGACAGCTGAAACGAGAGGCCGCAAAGCGAAGACCCAGCTTTGCGTTTACGAACTCCGGATCACGCTCCAGGAGATTCGTCCGCCGATCTGGCGGCTGCTCCAGGTTCCCAATACCCTCCCTCTAAATCGCCTCCATGACGCCCTCCAAACCGTCATAGGCTGGACCGATAGCCATCTGCATCGGTTCGAGAAAGACGGCAAGCACTGGGGCGTACCTGAAGAAGACGAAGACGACGGTGCTGAGACAATCGACGAGAGCCGTACAACAATCGGCGCTGTTTTAACCACACCGGGCGATTCCATGCTGTACGTCTATGACTATGGCGACAACTGGCGGCACAGCGTGGAGCTTGAGAAGATTCTGCCAGCATCGGAGGTGGTCCGTCCCGTCTGCCTTGGCGGCGAACGTCACTGCCCGCCCGAGGACGTCGGAGGCGTGCCTGGATACGCGGAATTCCTTGAGGTCGTTTTCGAGCCCGGCCATGAAGAGTACGAACACTACGTACGTTGGGCTGGAGGGCCGTCGCCCCTCAACCGCTCGGTGGGACGCTTTCAACCGGAGGAGTTCAACATAACGGCGGTGAACGACGCCCTCTCGCGGATGCGCTGGCCCAGCGCCTCGAAACGGAATCGGCCGGTGCTATCGCGGAATAGATTCTAATATGGGTCTTAAGTTTCCGCCGGGACGCCGGCCGGCTTGGCTGAACGAGCGCGGGGAACTCCGGCCCGAGAAACTGCCTCTTGATTCGACGCTGGCGCGGGCCATCGGCGGAGACCAGCGCGAATGCCGTGAGGCGGTGCGCCTTTTAGGGGTGATGCAGCATTCCGGACGCGTCGAAGCCGGCATCTATCTGATGGGGCTGCTAGCGGGCGCTCCGGATGACTGGGAATGGCGCACTGCGATCGTAGAGGCGCTCCGTGGCTTCGATATCGAGGGTTGCGCGCGCCTGCTGTTCAGCGAGTTGCGCGCCGTAAAAGGCTCTAACACGACGCGACGTTATCGCGACGCGGTGCTGAAAACGCTCGCGACGCTTTCGGCCGGATTGACGCGTGCGGGCTTCGCGGCGATGTTGGAAGACGCAACCTGTTCGCAGCGCACGCGCGACAAAGTCCGTTGCATCCTGGATAGCGACGATGATCGCTAGCCGACAAAGTGCTACCTTCGGTGGGAACGAACTGGGCTTCGGCGATCGATAGTTATCGACCTGAGTTGTCCGCCCCTTCATATGCTTACGATCTTCCCTTTATGCATGTGCACCAAATGACCGTAAACACGGGCTCTGTATCATACACATACGCGCGCTCGCTCATATAACCACCATACGACTGGACTATCGGCGAAGGTCGAAACGAACGCACGGAACGAGTGTTCCTGGCGCACATGTACCGCTGGCTGAAAGCCGGAGGCGTACTCGTCCTTGTGGTTCCGGCGCAGCGTATCTGTGAATGCGGCGAGATCCTTGCCTCGCGGTTCAAGGAGACTCGAATCTTTCGCTTGACTGAACCGGAATCCGTGCGCTACCGCCAGGTAGTCGTCTTGGCAACACGCCGCAGCCGACGGGAGCGCGAACAATTGAGGGACGACGACATCACCGCGCGACGAGCTCAGTTTGCGAACATCGGAAGAAATTACGAGCGGCTCGCGGTCTTAGGCGACGCCAGCATGCCTTTGTATAGGGTTCCGGAAAGCGGTCCGCCCAAGCTGGAATATCGCGGCCTTCCGCTCGATGAGATCGAGGACCTGCTTCCGCGCTCCTCGGCTTACCGCCAGGCTGCTCGAATCCTCTTCCCCTCACCGGCCACTTTCAGGGGACGACCGCTGACGCCCCTACATTCCGGCCACGTGGCGCTGTGCGCTGTAAGCGGGATGTTGAACGGGGTCTTCGGCTCTGGGAACGACCGGCATGTTGCAGCGTGGCATGCATCAAGGTAGTCGATCGCTCTGAAGAGGTAGAGGAAAACGGAGCCATCGTTCAACGAGAGCGTGAGAGATTCACCAACGAGCTGACGCTGGTGTTCGAGTCGGGCGAGACCGCCATACTGCGTTGAGACTTCCGCACTCTGTTTCGCTTCCGGCGAGATGCCAGATTGCGGTGGGCCGCCGAGGCTGGAAAGTTTCCAGTAAGGCCCGTTTTCGTACCAGTGGAGACACGTGTGGTCCGAGAGCCATTCCTAAACGCTGAGCGACAAGGCAGGATCTTTCGCGACCAGAGGCGCTCCCGAAGCTTCTAAAGATTGCCGGACTTGAACGCTCTTGAAAGCCTCAGTCTGTTCGAGAGCGGCGCTGCGGCGGTCACGTAGGTCGATCAGCGCATCTAACATGCGCAGAAGACCTTGCCCTGATCGGCGCAGAGTCGAAAATTCGCATCTGCCAGCCTCTGCACCGTCGCCGCTGTCCGCGCCGCGAGGCTTGTTCCCAGCCAATTGCCCTTGGCGTACTCGATTTGGCGAAGAACTGCACTTGCCTGAGTGATGAAATCATCGATACGATAGGCCGTTCCGACATGTTCACACAGCAGCAGGAATGACGACATCACGTCAGCTTCACAGATGACGGTGTAGCGCTGGGCGTCGGCGGGCAATCGTCAGAGGAACACCACGCGGGCCGCTTCCCGCTTGCCCTGAGCGAAACCGGCACGGGCGGCGGGGATGCGGGTCGCCGGATCCATCTGGTTCGTGCCCATTGCGGCTAGGGAATCAGCGTCCGGTGTGATCACCTCGACGCGGCTGCCCTGCTTGCGCAGGCCCTCGACCTGGCCCTCCAGGTCCGCGCCCGGTAGTCTGCGCAGGCCCTCGAACTGGCCTGGCGGTAGTGTCCCGCTCCGCCTGCCAAACGGCGAGAGCACCACGACGTTGGCATAGCCCGAAGCGAGGTCGGCGTTTTCGGCGGAGCGCACGCCACCGTTGATGTAGCGAGTACCATTGATGTTGTGCGTGGGCGCCAAACCGGGCATCGCGGTGCTCGCGGTGACTGCGTCCACGAGGTCGACGCCCGAATCGCGGTCGAACGCAACCACCTGGCCGGTATGCGCGTCGACGGCCACCAAGATCATCGGCCTATCCGGCCATTCAGGACTAGGCAACCTGGCGGCGACCATTGCGCGCCGCTGTTCCGCCGCCGCGGGTCCGAGTATGGAGTCGCTCTCCATTCCGAACGCGCCCATAGCACGTTGTAGATCGGCTGCCGAGGTGGCGGCGGCGCCGATGGCCCTCATCCGCTCGAACACCTTGGCCATCGGCAGGGACAGCGGCGCCTCCCGGCCCTGTCCGACCGGTTGAACTGGCGGAGACAGCACCGAGGCCAACAGTTCGGCCGGCGGTATACCGCTTCGCACATGCACCGCCGCAGTTGCGCCGGACGAGGTGCCGACCACCAGATCGGCGGCCTCTGTCATATCGAGACCAGCTTCGGCCAGGCCTGCGATGATACCGATAAGCCACGCATTTCCGGCAGCCCCACCACCACCGAGAACCAGAGCAACGCTGTGAACCACCTGCCCAGATCGAACATTTGCTTTTTTCATGCGAATTCTCTTATGTCGGTTTCACGACGCTTCATTCCTTACTCCCTGCGTTCTCAAGATTGCCAACGATGTACTCGGCGGGAGGTAAAGCCCGCTGTTGGTCCTACATCGGAGATGAACTCATGAAGCGCCCTGGTCCTCGTGATGGTGTCTGTAGCAAGGGAAAAGGGTTGGCAGCGAGTTGACACGTCAACCAGATTATCAGTTTTGGTTGTCATGTCAACTATTTCTTTGATAATCTGAGAATTTGCATGGCCGCTAAATCGCTGACCCCTCAAGAACTCCGTATTTGGGGCGCCTTTCAAGACATGGGCGAAGAGGTTCGGGGGCGGGTAGGCCGAGACATTTCGGAAGCAACCGGGCTTTCCGGGCCTGAGTTTGGTGTTCTCTCCCGCCTCGTCGGATTCGGCAACGGCGAAATGCGCCAACAGGAACTCTCCAAGGTGATGAAATGGGAAAAAAGCCGTCTCTCTCACCAGCTAACCCGCATGGAGGATCGACGACTCATAAAGCGCGAAACCGCCGACGGTGCTGTTGTCATCGGGCTGACGAAACTTGGCTATCAGAAACTGACCGAGGCGCTACCCGTGCGCGCCGAGTCGGTAAAACGACACTTCCTATTACGGCTCACCCAAGACCAAATCGATACGATTATGCTAGTCAGCAGTCTCCTGAGCGACGGCGGTTAGACCGGCTTGGTCACGGCGTCCCCACCCACGAATTCTCGATAACGACGTTTACGCCGAGCTGGCCGCAATCTGCTGGGATTGATAGTCTTGCTGCGATTATCGCGAGTGGCGGTTAGGTATAAGCAGGAAGAAGGTCGGTTGCTGGAGTGGGCAGTCTGGTCGTCTTCGATGCTTGTGAAGCAGCCACTCAAGCCTGGCGATCACTTTTGGTATTTTAGTCGCCACGCGGCGAAGGATAGATCTACTCTTCGCGACCTATCGCGGATGATCACCGGCGGAACACCCGCGGGCGGCCATTGCCACGAGTCGCCGGCTACACCGGCGTGTAAACCGACCCTACATACTCCCGGGGTCGTTCGATTCGAATCAGCATGCAGGGCAACCGACGGCTTTGAATTCAAGGTCGAAGCCGATTCGATGAATTGCCCTGTGCATCTTGCGGTATTCGAGCCGGCGCGAGCGCAGTGAAGCCAACGCCGTCCCCGTGTTAAGGCGAGAGAAAACGCTTACCAAATACTTACAGGTGTCATAGACTGGCTTACGAGAGTAAGGATTCGCGATGGCCCTCCCGAAACTGAGCAAACTGGAACTGATCATTATGGAGGGCCTGTGGACAATAGGGCCGTGCTCTATCCGGGAGATTCATGAAACCTTCCCGGCGCGGAGCCGGCCAACCTACAGCACAGTACAGACAATGGTCTACCGGCTCGAAGCCAAGAAAGCGTTGCGGCGGTTCAAGAAGATCAGCAACGCATTCATCTTTGAGGCTGCCGTTTCCAGGGAAGCAGCGGAACGTAAGCTGGTCGGCGATCTGCTGGGGTTATTTGGTGGCAGAATACGGCCCATCATTGCCCATCTGACCGAATCCGGCTCCTTCACGCGGGAAGATATCCGGGAAGCGGAGAAGATCCTTCTCGACCAAGAGAGTAACGGAGAAGCCAAATGATCCCTGATTCTCTTTCTCCAATCGCGAATCACCTTTGGCAGTCTACGCTGTTCGCTGGCGTCGCCGGACTACTCACGCTGATTTTGCGTAAGAATCCGGCGAGGGTGCGCCACTGGATTTGGGTGGCTGCATTTCTAAAGTTCCTGGTCCCATTCTCCTTGCTGGTAGGGTTGGGCAGTAACGTTGGCTGGCGCACTGGGCCGGTATACACACCCTTCGTTTTCTCGACGGTGGCGGCTCAAGTGAGTGAGCCGTTCCCGGAGCCAGTGGTTTCGCTAACGCCATTGCCGACCGCGCCGAGGACGAACCGGCTTCCGTTCATACTCTGGATGGCATGGGCAGTGGGGTTTGCCGGTATTGCCTGCGCCTGGTGGATTCGCTGGCGGCGCACCACTGCTGTGATTCGCGCCGGATCTCCAATCGAACTTGGCCTTCCCGTTCCGGCGATCTCCTCCTCCTCGTTCCTGGAACCCGGCGTTTTCGGAATGTTCCGGCTCGTTTTGTTATTGCCCGAAGGCATTTTCGATCACCTGACTCCGGAGCAAATGAAGAGCGTCCTCGCCCATGAACTTTGCCACGTTCGTCATCGAGACAATCTGGTCGGCGTAATTCAGATGTTTGCCGAGACGGCGCTTTGGTTCCATCCGTTGGTGTGGTGGATCGGGAACCGCATGTTCCAGGAACGCGAACGCGCGTGTGACGAAGAAGTATTGCGACTGGGAAATCAACCACGAGTGTACGCGCAGGGCATCCTCAAGGTCTGCGAGTTGTCTCTGGAATCTCCGTTCGAGTGCGTTGTCGGAATAGCTGGAGGAGCATATCTCAGAACGAGAATCGACGCGATCATGAAATATGAAGGTGTGGTGAAACTGAATCTCGCGAAAACACTCGTTCTGATAGTTGCCGGCATAGCAGCTATCGCCGGCCCGGTTGTCGTGGGCATCCTGAATGCGCCGCTGGTTCTGGCACAGTCGCTCCCGATCCCCTCGGATTCCGCTGCGGGGCCACGATTTGAAGTGGCTTCGATAAAACCTGCCGCGTCAATGCCCGGGACCAAAAACCAGAATCCGAGAGCCGGCATACCCGGGAGGTGCCTACAGAAGTTCACGCTCGATCCGGGCCGAGTGGATATCAGGTGTTGGGAAAACCGATTTGGATATGGGCGTTCGGAATTCCTCCGTTTCGGATTGTGGGGCCAGCCTGGATGGGAGACGCAGCAACCGATTGGACCGATGGTCCGGCATTTGATATCTTCGCCAAACTCCCTGAAGGGGCATCGATAGATCACCACATCGACCACTCTCGTGACGTCCCGTGAGGCCCGCTCTCAACTGGACCAATGTACGAGTGGCGTCAACCGTTCAGCCCTATCGGCGATGCGCTTGGCTTCATCTCGGCTGATGAGTCAGTTGCCGAAACTCAGCATCGATAACACTTACAGCTTCTTCTTATCGACTTCCCACAACTTATTCGATCCAACGACTCCAACCGGGTCGCCCTTCTTGGCATTCCGCGCAATGGTTACATCCCGCTTTACCTGGGCGGTCAGGGCGTCCCAATCCAGCATCTGGGTCCGGGCAAACAGTTGCGGCTTGTATTGCGCCGATGCCGCATTGGCGTAATCCATCCACGACTTTACCTCCGCCTCCCCCTCGGCAACCCCCTGGGCCTTATTCTTCTCATCGCCCGCATAGCGATAAAGCGAAACATAGGCGGCTGCTCTAATCTTATGCACATAATACTCAGCCATATACCCCATGGCTTTAAAGTCTCCGAGCGTTTGCTTCAGTTCGGAGTTCCCATGATCGCCGATGGTCGAGGCGCCTGACAGCAACGTCCGGGACGTCTCCTCCAATTTGGCGGCGACTTCGAACGGGGTTAGTTCACCGGCGATTTTACCCTTTATCGTAAACTCGCCGATTGAAGAGACGCCCTGGTCGGGCATGCAATCCTTGCGCGTAAAGGCGTTCAGGTCCGCGAAGTCTCGAATATTGAAACTTCCCTCAGGCAGAAAATCCGCGTCATTCTGGTTGTAGTACATTTTGTCGACCCACGCAATGGCATCGGCCGTCGCATTCCAGGTCTTATAGATACCGTTCGAATCCGCTCCGGGAAAGCGCTCGGCGATCTTCTCGAGATAATACGATTCCGGCAGATCGGGATTATATCCTGCCATGCCCCATATCATGAACAGATACCACTGCTTATCGATCTCGTACTTGGGAACCGTTGGATCCTTGCTATGGAAATCGCGCCCGTAAATATAGCCGTCCGGTCCCCAGAAATAGCCCGCCATCACATCGGCCGCAGGCATATTCTTTATGAAGTTGTTGGCGTATCCCGGATTGCCCCAGCGGAATGTGAAGATGTCGTCGTTCCGAACATTCATCCACACCTTCACTTTATGCGCTACCACTTCGTCCCGGTATATCTTGTCGAACCATGTAGGCCGCTCGCTGCTGAACATCCGCGCCCTTGCATATTTGAACTCGGTATCGAACGGGCCGTCATACCCCTTAAAGGCGTCTTCTATGAGGTTCATATCGCTCTGATGCTGCCTGAAGATAAACCTGCAGTCTATTTTGGGATTGATCCGCTTCGCATCCATGATTCCTTTGCCATAGGTCTTCCATATGAAATTCTCAATGGAATACTCGCCCTTAACATTATTGTGGGAATTCTCCCCAGCGGTTACCCCAATCCCCTTCACGGTAGGATAGGTCAGCATAAACTGCGTTACGCTCTTGCGCAGGTAGTCGATCGCTTCCTGCGAATCCTGACGAGCTTCGATGCCGTGCTTGCCCTCTGCGCCGCTTACGAAGACGTTCCACTGATAGAAGTGAATATCGATGCCGCGGTCGTCGGCGTATTGAAACACTTTCTTCCAGAACGAGATTTTCTCGTCGATCGTCAGCTTCTTGATGATGCGCAGATGAGCCGGTTCCTGTATAGCCTCGTTCTTCCAGCGCATATCCGTCTTAGCATTGATAACGCCGGTATAGACCGCCACGTCGTTCAGCGCCACATCCTCATAGCCGGGAACTCTTACCATCGACGGATAGGGGTGGAGGTTCCATAAGGTAAGCAGGTTATAGCGATAACGCGCCATGGTATCGAGATAGTTCTTCCAAAACTCGAAATCCCATACGGTTTCGATATTCATTTGGGCGGCGTCGCCGGTGTCGTCATAGCTTGGCGTGCGTGCATCCAGCGGTATGTTGAATTTGATCCCCCGGTAAAGAATGAATGGCTTGCCGTCGATGGTTCCCGTCTTGAGCAGGTCCTTTCCGGCCTGAACGTTATCCGCGAGAGCGAGCCCGGCATACATCAACCCCCTCGCGTCCCCTCCTCTGACATCAATGGATCGATCGTGCTGCGCAATTTGATACGCTTGCGCCCCCAATGCCTTGTTCAAAGTAAACGTAACTACGATAGAGCCCTCCAGGCTATCCGAAAGTTGGAGTCTGGCCGCCTTGAGCGCATTCTCAAGCTCCTGCACGCCGAACTGCAATTGTGGAATAGTGCGGTCATACACGATAGCCACTTTTGGTTGCGAATAGGCGCTCGGAGCTGAAAGAGCCACAAGCAGTACCGAGCACGTTTTGAGCAATAGCTTCATCTTGGACTCCTTAAGAACTGGATCGTATCTACCTTGGCGCCTGTGAGGCTGGGGCCATGGCCAGGTCAATATCGCGATCGACCTGCACTTGCATCGCTTTCAAGGAAAAGTCGCCGCTAATAACCAGCGGAAACGTCTCCTTGTTATAGCGAGCGACGGCTTCTGCATAATTGGCCCAGTCAGACGAGCATTGCTTGAGATAGCCCACGGCCTTCACACGCTCGTCGTCCCCGTTGTAACGGTAGCGGGCCACCGCCACAGCCGCCTTGATCTTATCTGAGAAATACCGCCCGAACCAGTACCAGGCGCGCATGTCGTTCACCTCCACCGCAGCGCCTGGAGATAGCTTGTGTGCCTCCAGCGTTCCTATCAAGGATATAAGGCGGCCATTATCTTCATCCAACTGGGCCGCCAGTTGCAGGGGTGACATCTGTGTGGCGCTCTTGGTCTTTTCGGCGTTGGTGACCCAGTCTTTGATGTTGATATAGGCGACCGTATCCAGCACCGGGTGAACTATCACATTGTCGATATTGAACAGCCTGGCGGAAACATTCACGCCCCAGTCGCTGAAACCTTCCGAATAGAGCTGCGCATCGGCGGTGCCCATGTGGAAAGCGGCGAATTTTAGCTGGTTGTTCGTAGCGATCTTCCAAGCCTGCAGCGCATCGTGACCCGTTCCCCGGCCATACTTGTCCTCCAGCATCCACTCAAAAGTGGAGTCCGGCGTGCCCGCGCCGTACATGAGCCGGCCCCACATGGCGTACCACAACCATTGCCGCTGGAAATGGTAGTCCCACGTCTTATGCGGCCCCGGCAGACTGGTATAGTCCATCGCTGGCGTAAATACCTCACTCCCCAAAAAGCAGCCCGCCACATATTCCTGTCCGTTGTTTTTGATGAATTCGCGTATGAAATCGCTATTACCCCAACGGAGACGATAGAAGTCCTCATTCCGTAACGTCCACACATATTTGTACTTGTTTGGAAGGGGGTTGTAGTACTTGTCGGTAAGCTTGCCACCGTGAACCATGAATAGTCGCGGCGAGGAGTGTCCATGGCTCCAGTTGAACTTGAACTCAACGTAGGTGGCGCCCAGCATATCCTGCCGTTCGATATGTTGGCGCGACTGAAGATCGTTCTCTTCACTGGTGCTGCCGCCCGAACCGGTGTTAGCAGACAGCGGCGCACGGTACACAAACTTGATTTTGCGATTGGCCGCTTTTATTCCGGCAAAGATAGTGCGGTCCAGCCATTCCCTGCGCTCCTCTGGGGTCTGCCCGCCCATCCGCTCGCCTATGGTGATGCCGAGACCGTCAAGGTCCGGATATTCGTTGATGACCTGGGTAATAGTTTCGCGGGTAAATTGTTCGACGATCTGGCTGGTATCGCCATTCCCGCCCGTCAGGGAGGGCGTCGCCGAATAGAGGGCCACGTTATGCGCAAATGCAAAGCTGGGCGGAACAAAGATATTCCAATTGATAATATAAGTTTCGATCCCCCGGTCGTGCGCCATTGTGAAGAGACTGGCCCAGAACTTCTTCATGGCCGCCAATTCCATATCGTCAAAAGGACAAGCTTCGGGAAAATGTTGCACCCTTACCATGTAGTGGAAAGGGTGCATACTCCACAGAGAGAGAACGTTGAAGCGATCGGCGGCCATCATGTCCAGGAACTGCTCCGAGAATTTAAGGTCGAACACCACATTTTCCTGCTGGGTAAGCCACAGGCTCGACCGGTACCCAATGATCGGCAGATTGAACTTGATAGCCCTGAAACTTAATCGAGGTTCTTCTTTTTTCTCAAGCACTTTGGCCGGATTATTGCCTTTGTGCTGCAACTGCTCGGCCACATCCAGCATGCCGTACAAGGCGCCTCTCTCGTCGGCGCCGATAATGCGCAGCTTTCCGCCGTTATTGGCCAGCTGATATCCCTCTGGGGCTAGCGTTTTAGCCGCAGGATAGAGTCGCTGCACCTCCTCATCCTCTTTCAGCAATATGACGATGTCGGCCGCGGCACTCGTGGTGCGCGATCCCATCCGATCGGGGTCGTACGCGGAGGTAGACTGCACCAGTTTGCGTAAGCCGTAGTCTATGACGCGCGAATGATGTGTTGCGATCACCGGAAGCGGTTCGGCGGCCAACACGCTTCCCCATGACAAAACGACCGCCAGCAATATGCCGGAGTTCTTTGTCCAATTGCGGCTGCCGCGGAATGTTATGCCCGTATTGCCAAGAATGGCGATTTTCGTTGGACCCGCTGATCTATTCATTTGGAGTAGTGGATTCCGGACGCGGCGCCATGGCGCCGTCGACTTCAGCGTATCGTAGAACATCGAGCCAGTGCCGCGCGTATCGGGCGCCGTACTGTTTGCTCGCGAGAAGGCGATCGACCTCCTCATCGGCGTTGGGATTCGTGTCGGCGAGGAAGGCTTCCTGCTCCGCAGGGCTTGGATTCCGATCGGATCGAGATAGACCCCGTCGCGGGAACGTCGCTTTGTCGGCGCGGACCGCAGGCCGCAAAACCTTTTCTTGAGCCTGGCGGCAATGAACACCTCGCTCGGGTTGCCGGACTGCGTCAGCCCGACAGGGAACCCTCGGGCGCTGCACAGGTTTGAGGCGCCAGAGATTCGCATTTCGCGCCGACGTGGCACACCACGGAATCGCCGGTAATGCGATCCCCGAGAGCAGGCGCGGCAGAAGCTGTCTGGTTTGCATGGCCCTTCTTTTTATACCTCGCGCACGGGTCGGCCACAAGGTCAAAAACGTTAGCTAACGTCCCTCGATCAGGTTGCCGAGCCCGGTCGGCGTGACGATCTCGCGACAGGAATCCACCGCACCAAATCCGTGCGGCGTCGCAACGGGTGAGTCCCGAGGAACGCTGCGTCCCCTCCTGCCGGCCACCCTATAGCCGGCGAGCCTGCCCTCCACACGCGAATCCGGAGAATCCACCTAACGTCGCAGCGTTTACTAACACCTCTACTAACACCTCCGGTCGGATTGTTCAATTGTCGCCTACGCGGAGAATGGTCACCTTCCTAGGCGTCGTTCGGCCATCACTCCCGTGAAGTCGCGTTGGGGGAAAGCACGCAACCGGGCTGCCCGCCGACAGGCGTCGTGCTCTCCCCTGTGCTGGTTCAGCGTGAAATGGAGAGCGGGCGTTCTTTGTTAGCGAGTATACAGCGACTTCGAGGGGCCAGTTTCGACGGACACCGCCCAATGTAGTCGCGGGGCGAGCCTCACCGGTGAACTTGCAACTGGTTTCGAAAAGAAATCGGGTTAGCTGGCGCTCCCGGTTTCGCGCCTCACTGACACCGCAAATCTAAACTGGCTGAGAAAGGATGATTCACCACTCGATTGTG
>Ga0208193_1001029_pt1 | contig 12812 bp, 10 predicted proteins | sample June2015DPH_17_2_FD_184716 | JGI IMG/M metagenome (GOLD analysis project Ga0208193, IMG submission 184716) | Peatland microbial communities from SPRUCE experiment site at the Marcell Experimental Forest, Minnesota, USA - June2015DPH_17_10... | ecosystem: Environmental > Terrestrial > Soil >...
CTGGTCGTGGACGACCAGTTCATGGGAGCCAAGTACACCACCTGCGGCGGCAAGCCCGATCCGACCGCGGCCGAGGCCCAGCTGGACTGGCTGGAAAAGCAATTGGCGGAGGCGCGCGAGAACAAGGAGAAGGTCTGGGTGATGGCGCATATTCCGCCGGGGGTCGACGTCCACGCGACGGCGCTCAAGATGGATGAGACGTGCGGCGCCAAGGGGCCGAAGATGTTTCTGGCCTCGGAGAAGATTGCCGATGTGCTGACCGAGAACAGCGACGTGGTGGCACTGGCGGTTTTTGCGCACACGCACATGGACGAGTTGCGGGTTCTGAAGCCGGAGAATGGCGCAACGGGCGGGGAGGTAGCCATGAAGATGGTGGCGTCGGTCTCGCCGATCAACGGGAACATGCCTTCGATTACCGTCGCGCGCGTCGGTGCCTCGAGTGCGGCGCTGGTCGATTACAAGCTGATCGTGGCTTCCAATGCAAGCGGCGTGGATACGACCTGGCATGAGGAGTACGACTGGGGCAAGACCTATCACGCGGCAGAGTTTTCCGCGGCGAACCTGAGCACGCTGGTGGCCGGCTTTGCGGCAGACGGCGATGCCAGGACCGAGGCCAGCCAGGCCTACATCCGCGACTTTATCGCGGGCAAGAATTCGGCCCTGCTGGCTCTGGTATGGCCACTCTATACCTGTGGGATGGGGCACGATTCCCCGCAGGCCTTTAAGACATGCGCCTGCCGGGATCAAAAGTGAGAGAGCGAGGGCGGACCCAGACCTCCGCCGCGCATGGGGCGGGTCTTTACCTGACGGCTTGCGCGGAAGCTCGCTGATCGAGCACGGTATAGCCCTGCGGAAGCTCGAAGGTGCGCGGGTCGGGCTCGGCAAGAGACAGATCAGTGAGCGCGATGGTCTGCTTGCCCTCGCGCGGGTCGGTGCGTGTGACCAGCAGATTGGTCCGGATGGCGGCTGAATACCAGAATTCTCTGGTCGAAACGAGCGCGCTTTCGTTGCCGACGCCCCCGGCATTGATCGTGGTCGTCTCCCGTGTGCCGACCACGCTCATCCCGTTGATCGAGTTTTCCCCAAGGCTTTCGCGCGCCAGAAAGCGGGTGTTGTGCGCAAAGGAGCCGGGATTCTGAAGGGCGAATGCTTGGCGCGGGTGATAGTCAATGACCACGCAGGTCTTGGTGGCCAGCGTGCAGGTGGTCTTGGTTCTGGCGTCGGGATCAAACAGCATGATCTGGTTCAGGCGAGGCTCTTGGCTGGAGTTGGCGGGGACAAAAGAGCGACGCTCGCGATACATGTGGCCGGCACTGTCGCGGGCCAGATTGGCCTTTAATTGCACCGTGACGGTGCTTCCGTCTTCGAGCGTGCGCGTCCATTCGATATTGCTCTTTCCAGTCAGTGGCATGCCGGGAAGTGGAAGCAGGTCAACGCCGTCGACCCGGTAGCTGGTGCCGCCGTCCGGGGCGCGTAAAGCCGCCTGGGCAAGAGTCCTGCCGGCCATCCCAGCGGATAGAGACACGGAAACCAAGATCAACAAAAGTGGAGTGGGGCGAATCATGGCGATCCTCAGCGTCTTCAGGCAAAAATCGTAGCATTTGTTCAACGGCCGCTTCAACAGGAAAATGCGCCCGCCATCCAGCTGCCTAGAATCACCGCAGAAACCAAAGGCCGCACCCTTCTGGGGTGCGGCCTTTAGGTTTTGAATGGAAAGATCTCTCAGAACGGGTTGAGCTTGGCAAGGCCCTTTTTCTTCTTCTTCTTGCTCGAAGACTCCTCGCCGGAGTCGACCTTGGGCTTTTTGGCCTTGGGGTCGGGGATGGCCGAGGCGGTGGCGCCGGTGGACTTGATCTCATTGATCGGCACGGGAGCTTCGGCGGGTTTCTCGGCGGGCGGCATTGCGGTGCTCACCGGGCCCACCGCTTTGAGCCCGGCGGTGCCATCATTGGGAGCGCCGCCCCCGGAGGGCGCAGAGACGATTGCAGCACCGACGCCGGTGCCCCCGGAGGGCGGCGCCATCTCCAGAGGTGCGTTCGAAGGCTGATCGGTGCGCGGCGGTTCGCCCACGCCGGTGGGGGCGGTGGCTTCGGTCGGGGCGGGAGGCTTGCCGGCGTTCACCGCGTCGGTGAACATCGCCATGTTTTGCTTGTTAATCTCCGGCGCCAGGGTGCGCTTGGGATCCTCCAGGGAAGGCTCGCCGACGTGGACCGCCTCGACGACGGTTGGACCGTGCTTGATGATCCCGAGCGTCCTGTCGGTGAACTGCAGCTTGGCGCGGCTGCGCTCTTCGGCATCGCTCTCGGCCACGGCGGCTTCGGTAGGTTCAGGAACGGGGCGGTTCATGGCCACCAGGCGGTCGCGGGCATCTTCGACGTGCGGCGCCATGGGATAGCGGGTAATCACCTTGGCATACGCCTGGGCGGCGCGGTCATTGTAGACCGCGGCCAGCCGCTCACGGACGGCGCCGGGAAGCCGGGTGGTGATCTCGGCGTTGTGGGCTTCGCCGGCATAGGCATCGCCGATGGCTAGCAGGGTCTGGTCGCTCTTGGAATAGAGCGGGTAGGTGTCGGTCACCGTCTCCAGCCGGGCGATGGCGGCGTTATAGTCTTCGCGGCCGGAGTAGTACATGCCGATTTCGCTCTCGCGCTCAGCCAGCACTTCCTGGACGTCGCGCAGTTTCTGCTTGGCGCGGGGAACCAGAGGAGAGTCCGGGAACATGTTGATCATGTTGCGGTATTCCTTCTCCGCGTTCTCGGCATTGTCCGGATCGCGGTCCGGCTTCTCCATCTGCTGGTAGTAGATGTCGCCCACCTTCATCTGCGCCTCGGCCGCTTCCGGGGCATTGGGGAAGAAGGTGATGAAGTCCTTGTACTCGGCCTCGGCCTGAACCAGGGCGGCGGTGCCGCCTTCCTTGAACCAGCTGTCACCGACGGCGAGCTTGGCGCGCATGCGGTACTCGGATTCAGGATAGGTATTGAGCATGGTCTGCAGGTCGAGACGGCAGACGTCGAAGCGGCCCTTCTTCATGGCGATCATCGCCTTGTCGAACAGTTCCTTGTCGGGCTGCTTGGAGTTGACGTCCGCCAGCGGGTTGGCGCTGAGGTCCTGGTTCTTTTTCTTCTTGGGCTTGTCGTCGGCCTGAGCGGCGACGGCGCCGAGAACGAGAAATGCCAGGGAGACCGTAACGATTTTCTGGGACAACCGGTTCATTCAAACCTCATTGCGGTGCCGGACGGGCGGATCATGTCGGGCGAGCCGTTTCCAAATACCTTTTAAATCCTACCGTGTTCGCTGCCAGCCGGGGTGGGCTTCATCCGGACTGCTCCTCGGCTGCCGTGCGGGCGGCGGCAAGGAGCGCGCGCGCGTCCTGTTCCGGGTGGCCGGAGCCGAAGACGGCATTGCCGGCGACCAGCAACTCCGCTCCTGCTTGGACGACCGCGGCGACCGTATCGTGAGCCACGCCGCCGTCTACCTCAATCTTAAACGCCAAGCCCAGTTTACGGCGTAGTTCCGCGATGCGGCGCAGTTTTTTCAAGGAAAAGGGAATGAATTGCTGGCCGCCGAAGCCGGGGTTGACGCTCATGATGAGCACATGGTGCACCATGGGCAGGATCTCGATCAGCAAATCGACGGGCGTGGCCGGGTTAATGACCACGCCGGGCTGCATGCCATGGTGGGCGATCAGCTGCAGGGTGCGATGCAGGTGTGGGCACGCCTCGTAGTGGACGCTGACCCAGTTGGCTCCGGCATCGGCGAAGTCGGGGATGAATTGGTTGGGGTTCTCGATCATCAGGTGGCAATCGAGAGGCAGGCTGGTGGCCTTGCGCAGGCTCTTGAGGACCGGCGGCCCGAGGGTGATGTTGGGAACAAAATGGCCATCCATGACGTCGACGTGGATGGCGCTGCCGCCGCCGCGCTCGGCCGCTGCGACCTGGTCGGCCAGGTGGGCGAAGTCGGCGGAGAGGATGGAGGGGAGCAACTCGACCATGGCGTTTTCCGGCAGCCGGAGAGGTGGATCGAGGGCCGGCCCCGACCGGACAAGTGTATCAGCGGAGAGGGAGCGCAGTCTGCCAAGCAGACCCCGGAACTGGCCGGCCAGTACGGCAGTCATCAAATTTTTTGCAAATATCCGCGATTCTGGCTGAAGAGAAGCAACGCATTCGCCGATGAACGATCTGGGAGTGATCGGTCTTTCCCGCAAAGGCCGATCCTCAAAAAATACCGACACGGAGGATGGCGATGCACGGACTTTCATCTTTGGGGCCCCTCAATCATGGGTCCCTCAATTCCGGGTCGATCAATCCCGGGCCGATCAATCCGCTTCCGGAACTGCAGCCGGTGGCGGTTGCAGCGAACTCTTCCGCGATAGCTGCCACACTGCCCGCAGTGGGCGACAAGGTGTCGAGCACCTCTTCATCGAGTGCAGTTCCGGCCCCGACTGCTGCGGTGCGCTCCGGCCTGGCCGAAAGGGGGACTGCCGGGGGTGGCACCCACCCGGGCGGAGGCGGCGCTGCCGCATTGAGCCTGCTCGCCCAGGAGCAGTTGGCAAGCAACTACCCGATGACGGTGAGCGGGCAGCAGTATCCGGCCGACTATACGGCTTCCGTTGCCAACGTGCCGGGAATGACGGCGACTTCGTCCAGCGAACTGGCGGCAGAGACCACTCTGAAGCTGCGGATTGATGAGCTGGTCTAATCGCTTTCAGGCTGCGGATCGAAAGAGAAGCCAATACGTTCAGTAAGGGCATTGGCGTCCGGCGGCCGTACCCGCCAGCGATCTCGGCCGCCAATCGGATCAAATTATCGCTTGCTGTTTCCGCGAGCGATCAAGGAGGTCGAAATCAAAAGCGCCTGTGCCCCATCAAAGCCGACACGGCGATTTTTTGGGGTGCCGGATCTCTGGACGCGGATCTCTGGGCGCGGATTTTTCCCCGGAATCGGGACAGGGAAGGGAAGGCACGGGCTACTCTGGTTCGGGTTCCTGTTTCTTTTCGAGCTGCTCAAGGAGCGCCCGGCTGCGGGCGCGCATGGCGGCAGTGCCACTGCGGCCGCAGATGCGGAGAAGGTCCAGGACGGCGGGAAGCGAGGCTTGGTTCTGCCTGGTGAGATCGACCAGGCCCTGAAGGGCCATCGTTTTCACGATCGAGCTGCTTCGATCTTCGAGCCAGCCTGAAAGGGCGCGGGCGGCGCGGGCGCATTCGGTTGGGCTGAGAGCCAGGCGGGGAACGATGAGTGCCAGATGCCAGCGAAGCTTGTTTTCCCGGGCCTCCGGGAGCAGGCCCAGGAGCTCGGTCTTGACGGAGTTGAGCTGGGCGATGGGACCGGGTTGGCGGTCGCGGGTGGTGAGCTCGAGGGCGTGGGCGGCGCGGTTGGCGGTGGCGGGGTCGTCGTCCCAGAGGCATTCGATCAGGCGCGGGAAGGCCTTGGGCTGGGCGAGAACCAGAGCGGCGACTTCGACGGCGCGCCCGACAGCGATGCGGGACCTGCCGACCTGGAGCATGGCGTGGATCGATTCCCGACGGATGGATTCTGCTTTGGCCATCATTGCCTCCCTCGTCACCTCCCGTTGGCGACCGGTTCTATGCGCGGTGTGGCGGTGGAAGCATCTTGGCCGCGACCCGGCCAATGCCGCGGAGCATCTGCCGGACAGGCCATTGGCCTTCAGGGTCGGGGAAGAAGATCTCTCCGCTGCGGCGGATCTCTGGCCGGTAGTACCAGCGCTTCAGCAGCGCTAGATGGCCCTGGCGCTCGGTCCGGGATGCGGGGCTGGTTGAGAGGGTGAGGGAGCTGAGCGCGGCCTCCAAACGGGATTCGAGCAGGTTGCGGGGGAGCCTGGCCGGCGGAGGGATGGTTTCTACGGAGACGGCGGGGGGAGTTCCGAGCTGGGCTGAAGCCTCCGCTTGTTCGGGCGCGACTTCGGCAGGGCTCAACCCGGGCCCTTTCCAATCACGTGCCTGAAGAGGAGACGAGGAGCTGGGTTGAGCCTCGGAGATTGGCTCTTCCGGAAGGGGGCCTTCGGGGAGGGGTTCTTCAGGGACGGGTTCGAGGGCCATCGGCTGAGCGAAAAGGGAGCTGGAGCCCGACTGCTCGTTCTGGATGCGCATGCCGACGGTTGAAAAGGCCGCGGGGCCGTGGATGCGGCCGCAATCGTAGAGGAAGACGGCGACTTCGTCGGCAGCTGCGGAGGCCTGGAGGAGGACGGCGCGGAGCTGGCTCAGAGGGCGGACCAGCTCGGGGGCCAGGGCGCGGACGGCTTCGACCCGCTGGAGCTGGGCGTGGAGCTGGGCGGCGGATTCGAATGCCAGATCGGTTGAGGCCTGGTCGCGCTGAGTGCGCAGCGTGACCAGGCGGCTTTCGCCGCGGGTGGAGAGAAACTGCTCAACAGCGGTGGATTCTTCCCCGTAACGCGCATCGGTGCAGCCCTGGTAGCAGGGGGCGAGGCACATCTTCATCTCCGAGTAAACGCAGCCCGGATGAGCGGGATGGGGATGAAGATCGTCGGGGCATCGGCGGAGGAGGAAAAGCTTGAGGGCCTCGTCGGCGAAGCGCTCGGCGGCGGCGCGGGAGGCGAACGGACCGTAGGCCCAGTCGGCTTCGCGCTGGCTGGGGCGATGAGTGACCGTGATGCGCGGGTACGGGTTGGAGCCGAGAAAGCGGATGAAGGCAGGGGCGCGGAGGTGCATGCGATCGAGCGCCTTGGCGCCGTAGACCTGTTCAAGGAGAGCAAACTGCGCGAGCAGGGATTCGAAGTCAGAGCCGGAGAGCCGGTAGTCGATGCGGCGGACGCGGCCGGCCAGCTGGAGCCGGCGGGGATGCCTGGGGCTGGGTTGAAGAAGACGCTCGAGGCGGCCGCGGAGGTTGGGGGTGCGGCCGATGAAGGGCTCGGCATGGGCATCGGCGCCATAGAGGGCGAAGACCGCTGCGGATGGGGGGAGTTGGGCGAGCGCGGCCTTCGGCTCGACGGGGTCGAAGGGGACGGAATGGAGTTCAGCCGGCACTCTTGACTCCCTCAGGCTCCGGCGATGGTCATCCCATCGATGCGCAGGGTGGGCGAGGCGACCGAGCCGCGGAAGACGAGGTCGTTGCCGATGGCGGTGACATTCATCAGCATCTCGCCCAGGTTCCCGGCGATGGTGACTTCTTCGACGGCGTGGGTGAGTTGGCCGTTCTCGATCCACACTCCGGTGGCGCCGCGGGAGTAGTCGCCGGTAACGATATTGGTGCCAAAGCCCATCAGGCCGGTGACGTAGAGCCCGGCGGCGGTCTCGGCAATGATCTGCTCCCCGGATTGCTTGCCCGGCTCGAGGTAAAGGTTGCCGCAGCCGATGCCGGGAGTGCCGGCCAGTCCCCGGGATGCGTTGTGGGTGGACTCCAGGCCCAGCTTGCGCGCGGAGTAGGTATTGAGCAGGTAGGTCTGGAGGACGCCCTTTTCGACGACGACGGTGCGCAGCGAGGGCAGGCCTTCGCCGTCAAAGGGCGAGCTGCCGAATCCGCCGGTACCGTTGGCGAGAAGCATGGCGTTGTCGTCGACGATGGTGAGGGTGGGGGCGGCGATCGGGGCGCCCATTTTGCCGGCGAGAAAGGAGGCCTGACGCCAGACGGAGTCCCCCGAGGCGGCTTCAAAGACGGAGCCGATCAGCGAGCGGGCGACTTCCGGCGCGAAGACGATGGGCACGCGCTGGGTAGCTACTTTGCGTGCACCCAGGCGGCGCAGCGTGCGCCGGGCGGCCTCTTTGCCGATCGACTCGGGCGATTCGAGGTCCTGGAGGCGGCGAGCGCCGGACCACCATCCGTCGCGCTGCATCTGGCCGTTGGCGTCCATGGCCAGCGGAGCGGCGGAGACGCCGGCATAGCTGGTGCGATAACTTCCGACGAAGCCGCGGGAGTTGGCCATCACCTTGCGGCCCGTCGCGGCGTCAAAGCTGCCGCCGTCAGAGTTGGTGATGCGCGGGTCGGCGGCCAGGGCGGCGGCCTCGCAGCGGCGAGCCCAGTCGATGCGCTCCGGTCCGGGGAGTGAATAGACGTCGTCGTAGTAGAGGTGCAAGGGGCCGGCGACGGCGCCGAACTGAGCCTCTTCCGCGAGCCCGGTAAAGGGGTCCTCTTCGGTCACTTTGGCCAGGGCGATGGCGCCTTCGACAAGCTGGCGAATGCCGTCGGCGGTGAGGTCAGAGGTGGAGGTGGAGGCCGAACGGGTGCCGAGAAAAACGCGCAGACCGAGGCCGCGGGACCCGGACTCCTTGAGAGTTTCGACTTCGCCCATGCGGACGTTTACGGAGAATTCGTCGCCTTCGCGGACCACCGCCTCGGCATCCGAGGCGCCGGCCTTCATGGCCAGGGCGACGACGTCGGCGGTAAGGGATTCGAGGTCAACAGCAGCTTGATCGTAGGGCGTCGCGGCTTGGGGCATGGGTCAACAGTAACAAAATGGCGAAGAGTTGGACATGGTTGCCCGCCAAGGTTCAAGCCGAACGCGCGGCGCTCACTAAAGCGGCTCCCTGTTTCGGTTCAAAAGCGGCCCAACGGGGCGGCGCGGCAGCACAAATGCTCTTCATTGAACCGGTCGAGGTAACGGGATAACGGGCATACGCATTTATTTTCAGGGTAGAGATGCAAAGAGAGGGGAGAGGAGATACGCGTCAAGCGAAGCCAGAGTTCGAATCAGGCAAGCGGTAATTTCGACCGGAATTGCCCCCCCGGTCCAAGGCCGGACAGCCAATTCGGGCGGGCGGCGAGATTGAGCCCTACCGTGCGACGGATCAAAGGTCTAGAGGGGGGCGCCTGGGGTCTTGCGGAACCTGGGGGCATGGGTGGGGGCGGCTCCCTGGGCCCCAAAAAAAGGCTTCCCATTCCCGCCGCTCCCCTGCCATCGCCAGCCATCGGCTCAAACTGCCGTCGAGCTGTCCGAGTTCGCCTGCTTCTACTTCGCCACAGCTACGGCGGCTGATCTAGAGGCCTGATTCAGTTTCCTGATTGAATCCGGATCGAGCTCGAGCTTGGCCGCCTCCACCAGGTCGGCGAACTGCTTCTCGTTGGTCGCGCTCGCGATCGGGGCCGTAACGCCCGGCTGCGCCAGCAGCCAAGCCAGCGCCACAGTCGCCATCGTCGAACCTTCGAACTGAGCGACTTCCTCTAGCGCCGCAATCAGGCCCAATCCCCAGTCATTCATGTACTTCTCAACCATCCCGCCGCGGGCGGTCTTTTCCGTGTCCTTCCGGCTGCGGTACTTGCCGGTCAGGAACCCCGCTGCCAGCGAGAAGTACGGAATCACGCCTAACTGATACTTCTCGACCACGGGCAGCAGATCGGTCTCGAATTCGGTCCGTTCGACGAGATTGTAGTGCGGCTGCAAGGACACAAAGCTCGCCAGACCATTCCTCCGGCTTGTCTCGATGGCTTCGGTCAGCCTCGCGCCCTTAAAGTTCGAAGCGCCGAGATAGCGCACCTTGCCTTCGGTCACCAGGCGATCGAAGGCGCCCATGGTCTCATCGAGCGGAGTGTCGGCGTCGTCCCGGTGCGCTTGGTAGAGATCGATATAGTCGGTCTGCAGACGGGCAAGAGAATCCTCAACGGCCTGCCGGATATACCGAGGGCTCAAGCCCTTCTTGCCTTCGCCCATCTCCATGCCGGCCTTGGTCGCCAGAATCACATTCTTGCGCTTGCCGCTCTTTAGAAACCACTTGCCCAGAATCGTCTCCGATTCCCCGCCGATGTGCCCCGGAACCCAGCGCGAATACACGTCCGCCGTGTCCACAAAGTTCAGCCCTCGATCGAGCGCCGCATCCAGCTGGCGAAAGGTCTCAGCTTCTGGCAGTGTCCAGCCAAAGACGTTTCCACCAAGACAAATGAGGGGTACATCCGGTCCCTCAGCTCCAAGTTTGCGCTTGTCCATCCGCGATTCTCCTCCCCCGATTGGATGCTCGATTGCCGCCTGCGACTCACCGGGACTCGACCCCGGCCCGGGAGCTAACTCATTGTGCGCGAACGCCTATCGCGCTTCTGACGCGCCATGATGCCGTTATCTGGTACGGTATGCTCTCTCTCTTTCTCTCCGGCAGCCCTGGAGCAGATCGGCCGGAGCAGATCGGCCGCGGTCGGGCAGCGCCTGACACCCATTCGGCAGGCGTAGCTCGACCGGGTGGCGACCCAGCTCGGGCCGGAACCGGCCCCTCGTCATTGCCTTTCACAAGGCGGGTTCCCGAAGAATGCCATTGGCCGCCGGGCTGAAGGATGGCCATAGCAATGATCTCGATTCGCCGGGAGGACTCGGACCAGGAGCACACCTGGCGATGACGCCGGAGTTCACCCACGCGGTCGAAATAGAACCCCGACGGTAGAGAATGGGTCTGCCCTATTGGTCGGCCCCGGATCCCTCGACTGTGCCATTGAGGGTTGAAAGGACAGGTGTCAGGATTCGGGTATGCGAGTTAATCTCATCACTCAACCCTCAGTCCCTTCTGAATCGAACCAGGGAACCTTGCCACTCTCACTGACAGTCCGTCCAGCATGCGGCTTACCCGGGGACTACGAGTTCCCTACTGACAGCATGGCGCTGCTGCGCTTGCTCCGGCAACAAACGGATTTGTCTGCTGACGTCCTTCAGCATTTTGAAAAGAGCCTTCGCGACTCACGCGGTGCGCGTCTGATGGGCGTGGAACTGAGTGATAAGGTTCTCACGGACATTGGCTACTTCATCGACTAGGTGCCGCCCCGCTTGTTCGTTGCGATGGACCGTCCGGGTTGCGCAAGGAAACACTCCCGCACTGCGCAAATCATCGGGGGCAGTGTCATCTCGACCGCCCTTGAAGCCGAAGACACAGCAGATAGCTCCCTGCCAGGTGCTCGGTTCGTCTTTCGCTCGCGGCACAGCCTGTTGAGTAGGACCATCGGTCGAGCCGGTTTCGATCAGGAGACAAGAGGTAATCCGCAAGCGTTTGCTGCGGTCGCGGTCCTGGCCGGGGGCCTTATCGATACATCTATGGAATTTCAATAGCTTTTTTCCCGCGCAGGGCTACACTCAGGTTTCGAGTCCGCCGAATTCAGATCGATTCGTCATGCCTGCTTCAGCGTATGCCTGCTTACCTCCTGCGACTCACATCCTATCCCAGCCTCAACACTACTCGCCAGACACTACTCCTGGGTGGTTAGCAAAGATGTTGATCGGGGCAAGCCGGTTTTGGTTCTCGGGGTGAAGCTGGTCATGGCCTCAAAGTGCTCATGGCCTCAAAGTGCGGCGTCGGGGATCACTCAATCTCCTGCCAGTACCGCGAAGGAATGATGGTTGTTGTCGCCGTCGCCAGCGTCAGGGCGAGGACGGCGCTTTGGTCGCCGTTCTGGATGGTAGGTGTCACAGCGAGACTTCTCCCCACGTTCCGATCGTAGATCGGGCGGGCAGATGCGACCGACTCTCGACCCTGCAACAGGAAAAATCGGCTGCCTGAAAAGGATCCCGCCCGATCATCGAAGCAGTTGTCTCTCGACTTCCGCGAGGAAGATCTTCGGTTCCTCCCCGCTGAGATCGGCCGCATCCACCGAACACATACCCCCTGCGGCAGATCCCGGAACGGCCGCTATACCTTTAGAAAGATCTTCTTCCTGTACAGGATCCACACCGGAATGAAGCAATACGCCAGCGTAAAGAGTGAGAACGCGAACGCCCGCCATCCCGGCGTCGGCATGAGGATGAACACATGGGCCGCCAGCCACGACAGGGGATTGGTCTCCCTGCCGTCGGACAGAAACTGAATCCGCTCGAGAAGTCCTGGAACCAGCTCGCTGAACATATACGCGGTAATCGAATTGGCGCCCAGCACCAGAGCGGGATAGATCAGACCCCCGCTGCGCCCCTTGCCCCAGCCCAGCCCATCCACCAACAGGTAGGACACGGTCAGTACCGCAAGCGAGTAGCCGGCCGCCACCAGCACAAACGAACTGGTCCACATGTTCTTGTTCAGCGGAAACTCCATCGACCACAGATACCCCAGCGCCAGACAAGTCACCGCTCCAGCCGCCAGTCCGAGCGCGGTCGTTTTTACCGCGCGTTGTCCGCGCAGCCACGTCCCTGTCAGGATGCCGAGCAGCGCCGTGCCAAACGCCGGCAGATCGCTAAGCAGTCCTTCCGGATCACGCAGATTATGGTCAGGAGATTCAAGGTAAAGATGGTGCGGCATGAGCAGACGGTCAAGCCAGCTCACCAGGTTCATGCGAATATCCATGAAAGCAATATCGCGCCCCGGCATTCCCGCTCCCGGCACCGGAACCCAGCGCAACAGCGCCCAGTAGCCGACCAGCGCCGCCGCCACTGCCACAATCTTAGTCGAAACCCGCTGGTCCCAGATGTAGAAAAGCCCCACCACCAGGTAGCAGACCGCGATCCTCTGCAGCACGCCATAAAACCGCAGATGTTCCCACCGAAAAAACGGAAAACCGTTGACTACGATTCCCAGCAGATACAAAATTACCGCTCTCTGGATCGTATGGCGGGCCAGTTCGGCCCGCGTCGCCCCGCGCTTGATGCGCGCATGGAATGCAAACACGATCGAGGCGCCCACCACCAAGACAAACGTTGGAAACACCAGGTCCGTCGCTGTCAGCCCGTTCCAGTAGGCGTGGTTCATAAATCCCCACGACCCCGGGCCGCCGTTGTTGTTCACCATAATCATGAACGCGATAGTGATGCCGCGCAGCACATCGAGCGAAAGCAGTCGCTCGATGCGGCTAGGAGTCAAGGCCGGGTTGGTCATGTTGGTTTAAAGTCTCCGCGGGAATCGCTTGCCAGGGGATGCCCTCTACCCTACGCGTTTGCCCCCGAAT
>Ga0208193_1001030_pt1 | contig 12787 bp, 9 predicted proteins | sample June2015DPH_17_2_FD_184716 | JGI IMG/M metagenome (GOLD analysis project Ga0208193, IMG submission 184716) | Peatland microbial communities from SPRUCE experiment site at the Marcell Experimental Forest, Minnesota, USA - June2015DPH_17_10... | ecosystem: Environmental > Terrestrial > Soil >...
GCAAGCTGGCGCCGGCTCCCGGCGGTTCGGCGCCGCCGGGCACGCACGCAATTATCTGCACGGCCTCCAAGCCCTAGCCCGGATATCTCACCGATAGAGGATGCATCGAGTCTCTGAGTGAGTGAAACTTGTTGTACCAGAACGAGTTTTCACCGATCACAGGAGAGACCCGATGCCGACACAGTGTAACCCTGAACAGCTGCAATTTTCATGCGTAGAACGGCGTCGAGTGGTGGCGGCGTTTGACGGTGGGACGGTGAGTTCTGATGCCGGGGCGTTGCTGCTGGGGCGCACCGATGAAGCGATCGGATTGATCGATCGGCTGGCGCGCTGTTTTATCGATGAGCGCGATCCGAACCTGATCGAGCACGCGGTCAGGACGCTGATCGGGCAGCGGGTGTTTGGGATGGCGCTGGGGTATGAAGACCTCAACGACCATGAGAGCCTGCGCCACGATGCGGTGTTCGGTACGCTGTTGGGGAAGCTGGAACCGAAGCGTCGGGCCGATTGCGCGGCGCTCGCCGGCAAGAGCACGCTGAACCGGCTGGAACTGCATGAGTCGCAGGGCAGCAGCCGCTATCACAAGATCCGTCCCAACGCCGAAGCGATCGAGCGGCTGTGGGTGGATTTATATCTCGATGCGCACCGCGAAGCACCGCGGCAGATCATCCTGGATCTGGACGCCACGGATGATCCGCTGCACGGGCACCAGGAAGGTCGCTTCTTTCACGGCTACTACGACAGCTATTGTTACCTGCCGCTGTACATCTTTGCGGGCGAGCATTTGCTGTGCGCGAAGCTGCGCCGCTCGAACATCGATGGGGCGGCGGGTGCGCGCGAGGAGCTCGAGCGCATTGTCGCTCAGATCCGCCAGCGCTGGAGTGGGGTGAAGATTATCTTGCGCGCGGACTCCGGCTTCTGCCGCGAGGAGCTGATGAGCTGGTGCGAGCAAAACGCGGTAGATTACGTGTTTGGGCTCGCTAAGAACGTGCGCCTGGTGCGCACCATCGGCGCCGAGTTGCAGCAGGCCAAGGCCGAGTCGCGAGCGACACAGTGCCCGGCGCGCCGCTTCAAAGAACTCGTGTACTGCACGCGCAAGAGTTGGTGCCGGCCGCGGCGGGTGGTTGCCAAAGCCGAGCAAACCGGGGACAAAGCTAACCCGCGCTTCATCGTCACCTCATTATCAATCAATGAATGGGCGGCGCGCGCACTGTACGAGGATTTTTACTGCGCCCGTGGCGAGTGCGAGAACCGCATCAAGGAAGCGCAGCTCGATCTGTTTGCCGATCGACTCTCGGCCGCCACCTTCCGCGCCAATCAGTTGCGTCTATGGCTCGCTTCGGCTGCCTACGTACTGATGCACGCGCTGCGCCGCGTCGGGCTGGCCGGTACCGTGCTCGCTCGCGCCTGTGCGAACACGATCCGGCTGCGGCTGCTGAAGATCGGTGCAGTCGTCACGGTCAGTGTACGGCGTGTGAAGCTCGCGATGAGCGAGGCGTGCCCCAATCAGCACGAGTTCATTACCGCCTTCCACGCCTTGAGCGCCGCGGCGCGCTAAGCCGCCCCACGAACCAGATACCACAACCCACAAGAAACGCTCCACCGCCGACCACGGCGACGGGCACCTGCGGCTGAAAAATGCCCCTTCCAGCCTCAAACAAGGCCACCTCCGGACCCCCGGCCTGCCTCATCAACGCCGCGGCCGCCAGTCGAAAAATCAGGCCGGCGGTGAGAAAAGGCGGTTAGCCACGCACGGCATCGGGGACGACTCTCAATGATGTTCATGCGTATCCCCGTCTTGTGATTTGAGAAGAAAATGGCAGTGCTGGAGAACCCTTGCGCCTGTCCCTGTGTCGCGGTTGTTCGACTTCATTTGCGTGAACTATGTCGTGCGGACGATCGAGTGTCTGTGCGGCTGCGCACTCTGTACGGTGGGTCACATAGAGAGACACTCCTGAGTCCGGGTGTGCGCCAAGCTGCGCGCCTTGGTGTCTGCTTGCTCTCAGCGATACGATGTAAGCTCTAAACCGACCAATGCCAGGGCCATATCATGATTGCGACCATTGTTTCCTCGCCGAGATTCGCCGCGTTCATATTCGCGAGCGTTGTTTTGGCGATCGCGCCGGGACCAGGTGTGTTGTATATCGTGACGCGGACGTTGAGTCAGGGACGCAAGGGCGGACTCGCGTCGGTCGGCGGAATAGCGCTCGGCAATCTCGGAAATGCCGCGGCGGCCTCCGTGGGTCTCGCCGCTGTGCTTGCCGCTTCGTCGGCCGCCTTTTTGGTGATCAAGCTCGCCGGCGCTGCCTATCTCGTATTCCTCGGCATCAAGGCGTTGCGCGCAAGGCCATCAGCGGAAGCTCCCGTACGACCGATCCGCGTGTCGCCTGTCCGCTTGTTTCGCGACGGGTTCATCGTCGCATTGTTGAATCCCAAAACTACGTTGTTCTTTGCCGCTCTTCTGCCGCAGTTCATCAATCCGGTCGCTTCACCGCTTGGACAGAGTCTGGTGTTTGGCTGCCTGTTCGTCTCGATCGCAATGTGCACGGACACCATGTACGCGCTCACTGCCTCCACGCTCGCGCCGGCGATGGGCAAGCGATACCATTGGAGGTCTTACGGCCGCTACCTCAGTGCCGCCACGTTCATCGGTCTCGGCATCTATGCCGCGTTCGGGAATCCACGGTCCGCGACGTAGCGAGCGGGTCGACGATGCATGCCAGAGAGAAGTTAGATGAAGCAAACCGCCGTCAAGCTATTGAGGCAAGCGCATCTGTTGTCTACCGCGGAGGTTGCGCGCTATGCGCTATCTTCGCTGAAATCGGCGTACGACAATAGGGCATTTCGTCGCGATAATCCCGGTATCGCGCTGCCTCCCCAACCGCTGATGTACGATGCACTCAGTCACGTGCGATATCGGTCCTATATCGCGAGCGGTGGCGTGGCGGCACGCACGATTGCCTCGGTTGTGGCCGCGTATTTGGGAAATCGTCCGGTCACGGTATGCGAGTGGGGGTGCGGACCAGGGAGGATCATTCGTCATCTTCCCGAACTGCTGCCGCAAGGCAGCAAGGTCTTCGGAACCGACTACAATTTGCGATCGGTCGCGTGGTGTTCGGCGAACCTCGCTACCGCGGAATTTCGCACCAACAGCCTTGCACCGCCCCTGCCGCTCGAGACCGGGCAAATCGACCTTCTCTATGCGATCTCGATCTTCACTCACTTATCGGAGAAGATGCACGATGAGTGGTTCAAGGAGATCCTGCGGGTTGTCAGGCCCGGTGGAATTATTCTCCTTACGGTGCATGGAGACGGCTCCATCGGTGGTTTGAATGCGAAAGAACGGGCCGCCTACCATGCGGGCCGCCTGGTAGTCCGCGGCAACGTCAAAGAGGGTTCGCGCACCTTCGTCGCGTACCAAAGTCCGCGCTACATGCGCGAGAGGCTGCTGTGCGGCATTGAAGTGCTCGCACACAACCCCGAATACCTGCGAATGATCTTTGCGCGCAGCCAAGAGGTGTATGTACTTCGACGGCCCTAGCCCGTCCTTCCGAATGGTCACGATACATCCGGTTCTGACGCCGCAAGGGCATTTGTTGCTCGCGCCCGCGGCTGAAGGGACGCCCTTGGCGGCGGATTTGGAGCAGCGGCTCCGCGATTCCTTCGAGCGCGGCACGGGACACGGCTTGCTGCATCTCGGGGCGGGAGAAGTCGGGACGGCGCTCCCCGCGGCATTCGGTTTCTGGCGCGAGTTCGGCGCCCGTTACGTGGCCGCGTTGTGCACGTCGCCCGGGGCTGTTGTCGCGCCGCCATCCGCCGAAGATTTCGCGGCGCTCGCCGCAGGCGCGCCACCGATGGCGGGAGCGGAATACCTGAGCGCGACGGTGCTGGCATCGCTGTGGGGACAGCTGGATGCAGCTTTCGGCGCCGAGCTCGGGCAATCGGGGCAATCGCTGCAGGAGTTTCTGAAGGAGCGCAACCCCGCCTGGAATCTGATCGGCCGCGTGCATTTCAATCTCGCTGAAAATCGCAGCGATGAGGAAGCACCGTTCGCGTTCATCGCCACTTACACCACGCGGTTGTCGGCGCACGCGCGTGCACAGCATCTGCCGTTGGCGCAGGCGCTGCGCGAATATTCGGGGGCGAAAAACAAAGACCGGCTGCTGTCCCTGTTATTGCCGGTGCAACGCGCATCGGAGCACTGCGGTTGGCTGCGCGCCATGGTGGAGGCGGGCGAGATTTATCACCCGCTACGCTGGACTCCCGCGCAAGCCTTGCAATTCCTGAGCGACGGACCGCAACTGGAAGCCGCGGGAATCGTAATTCGTGCGCCGAGCACCTGGCGGGCGGGCAGACCTCTGCGTCCCCGGGTCAAAGCGAGCGTGGGCGGCAAGGTGCCGTCGGTTTTGGGTAAGGACGCGTTGCTCGATTTCGATATGCAAATCACGCTGGACGGCGAGCGTCTGAGCGCGGCGGAGATCAAGAAGCTGCTGGCCGGTGCGGATGGGCTGCAATGGCTGCGCGGACGATGGGTCGAGGTGGATCGCGGCAAGCTGGGCCGCATGCTGGAGCATTTTCGCGAGGTCGAAAAAGCCGCCGCCGGCGGTATGCCATTTGCCGAGGCGATGCGGCTGGTGGCGGGGGCGAGCGTTCTGGAACCGGATGAGGCCGCCGTGGCCGATACCGACTGGTCGCAAGTCGTTGCCGGGCCGTGGCTTGCGGCAACACTGCAAAATCTGCGCAGTCCGGAGGGGCTGGCGCATGTGGAACTGGGTGCCGAGATCAAGGCGACGTTGCGCCCTTACCAGCATGCCGGCGTTCGTTGGCTGTATTTATTGCATCGGCTGGGTTTGGGGGCTTGCCTGGCCGACGACATGGGTTTGGGCAAGACCATTCAAGTCCTGTCGTTGCTGTCGGTGCTGAAGAGCGAAAGCAGGAACAGCGCAGACGGCACGCAGCAACGCAGCACGAGCGTGCTGGTTGCTCCTGCCTCCTTGCTGGCGAACTGGGCCGCGGAGATTGAGCGCTTCGCGCCGAATCTAAGGACGCTGATTGCGCATACTTCGGCGCGGCCTGCCGCCGAATTGCAAGACCTCGACGTTGGAAAGCTGGCCGGCGTTGATCTGGTCATCACCAGTTATGGTTCGCTGTCGCGATGGTCTTGGCTGCAGAGCATTCAATGGCGCGTGGCGGTACTGGATGAAGCTCAGGCGATCAAAAATCCGGGCGCGAAACAGACGCGCGCCGCCAAAACGCTCGATGCCGCAACTCGCATCGCATTGACCGGCACGCCGGTGGAAAATCGGTTGTCGGATTTGTGGTCTATCTTCGATTTCACGCATCCCGGTCTGCTCGGCTCGAACAAGGCATTTACGGCGTTCGCGCGCCGGCTCTCGCAGAGCGGGCACTTCGCGCCGCTGCGTGCGCTGGTGCGCCCGTATATTTTGCGCCGGCTGAAGACCGACAAGTCGGTGATCGCAGATCTGCCGGATAAGACCGAACTGAAGGCATATTGCCAGCTAAGTTCCGCACAGGCGGCGCTGTATCAGCGTGCGGTCAAGGAGTTGGAGCAGTCCTTGGACAGTTCGCCAAAGGACATCGAGCGCAAAGGAGTGGTGCTCAAATACCTCATGCGCTTCAAGCAGCTGTGCAATCACCCCTCCCAGTGGCTGGGCGACGGCCGCTGGGCGGAAGGCGACAGCGGCAAGTTCGCTCGTCTGCGGGAGATCGCCGAGGTCATCGCCTCGAAGCAAGAGAAGATGCTGGTATTTACGCAGTTTCGTGAGGTGACGGCTCCGCTGTCCGCGTTCTTGGGCGGCATCTTTGGGCGCGAGGGGTTGGTATTGCACGGCGGAACGCCGGTCGGCAAGCGCAAAGAGCTGGTGCGGCGCTTCCAGGACGATGAGCTCACGCCTTTCTTCGTACTGTCGCTGAAGGCCGGCGGCGCGGGATTGAATCTCACCGCCGCATCGCATGTGGTTCACTTCGATCGGTGGTGGAACCCGGCGGTGGAGAACCAAGCCACCGATCGCGCGTTCCGGATCGGCCAGCATAAGAATGTATTGGTGCATAAATTCGTATGCCGTGGAACCATCGAAGATAAAATCGATCAGCTGATCGAATCGAAACAACAACTCGTCGTAGACGTTTTAGAGGGCGGTGCGGAATTGAATCTGACTGAAATGAGCGATAAACAATTACTCGACCTCGTGGCGCTCGATATTCGCGCCGCGCAGCAGGACGCATGACGAGGGGCATGCATGAACATGTTTGAATGGAGACCCTATGTGTCGGCCGCTGAGCGCCGGCGCAAGGCCGAGCGCCATGCGGCCGGTCTCGAGAAAAAAGGCCACAGGTTGTCGCCGGTGATTGCCAGCCGCGGAGCCATCGCCAGAACGTTCTGGGGTAAATCGTGGTGTGGCAATCTCGAGGCCTACAGCGACTATTCCAACCGCCTGCCGCGCGGGCGCACCTATTGCCGCAACGGATCCGTGATCGATCTGAAGATCTTGGCGGGCGCCGTAACGGCTCAGGTGATGGGCTCGAATCTCTACCAGATCAAAATGACGATTTCCGACGTGCCGAAGCCGCAGTGGCATGCGATCGGCAGAGACTGTTCCGGATCCATCGACTCGCTGGTCGAACTTCTGCAGGGACGCCTGTCGCAAGCGGTGATGGAACGTATCTGCCGCAAGGGAGTCGGCCTGTTCCCGTCGCCGAAGGAGATAAAGTTTCAGTGCAGCTGTCCGGACTGGGCTGGCATGTGCAAGCACGTTGCGGCGGTGTTCTACGGCATCGGTGCGCGGCTCGATGCCGCCCCAGATCTCTTGTTCCTGATGCGGAACGTCGATCCCAAGGATCTGGTAGCGCGGGCCGAGGCCGGGTTGCCGCTGTCGTCCAAGAAAGCACCCAAGAGCACCAAACTGCTGGATGCCTCGAACCTGGCGGACGTGTTTGGGATCGAGATGGCGGACATTGGGGCGGCCGAAGCGGGAACGACGGCCAGCGGAGAGGCCAAGTTGAAGGTTAAACGGCGGCGGGTTATTCAGAAGGTGGCCAGGAAAACGACATCGAAAAAGGCCAGGAGACCGGCAAAGTCCCTATGAACCGCAGGGGAAACGGGCTTTATCACACTTGGAGGGATGACTCGTCTTGTGTGCTATCGATCGACCTGTTAAACTTAAAAAACGCTTGGGAAACCAGTGGGTTAAGCGATTCAGGTCAGAGTCTTGCCAAGCTTGAGGTTGCGAGTTCGTTTCGCTTCCCGCTACATTTTTGCGATCAGAACCCCGGCAAGACCGGGGTTCGTTATTTTTGACCAGGGCTAGGTGGCAGAGTGGTCATGCAGCGGCCTGCAAAGCCGCGTACAGCGGTTCGATTCCGCTCCTAGCCTCCAACCCTCCGTCCCATACCCGCCGACCGCGGGTTCCGCGCCTTTACGCCGCTGCACCATTGTCCGTTGCAGACGTGGTACCGAACCGACATCGAGCCAGGGTGGGGTATAAGACCTCGTTGTTGTGCGTGAGCAACAACCGAGGTGCAACAACCGACGTGTGGACAAAACAATTGACTGGGCTCAAGATTCTTGATGAGGGACGTCTGATGCGCATGCTTGCGTGCGCGCAACATAAAAAGTCAAGATCAGAGGGGATGCATCATGCACTGCATGTCACGCGCAACCCATTTGCGCTATGGACTTCGAGTACTGATTACCGCGAATACCGCCGCTGCTTCTTTGTTTGCCGTATCGGCTTCTGCCCAACAATCGACGGCCGCCGCCCAGGGACCCGAACTGCAAGAGATCGTCGTCACCGGGTCCTTGATCAAGCGCACCGACACGGAGACGCCGAGTCCCGTGCAAATCATTACTGCGCAGGATCTGCAGGATTCGGGCTACACGCAGGTCTCCGACGTATTGCGCAATCTCGCGGCAAACGGCTCGGGCACTCTGAATCAAGGCTTCGGTCAGGCATTCGCCGCCGGTGCCACCGGCATCGCGTTGCGCGGCTTATCGGTGGGCGACACGCTGACCCTGATCGACAGTGAGCGCATGGTGCCCTATCCGCTGAGCGACGACGGGGAGCGCAGCTTCGTCGACGTGAGCGCCATTCCATTCAATGCGGTGGATACAGTCGAGGTACTGAAGGACGGCGGATCCGCACTGTACGGCGCCGATGCCATCGCCGGCGTGGTCAACATCAAGTTGAAGAAAACCTACGTCGGTTCGGAGCTCACGATGGAGGCGGGATCCAGCCAGTACGGCGACGGGACCACCGAGCACGGCGCCGGCATTTGGGGTATGGGCGATCTGGCGAACGATGGCTACAACGTCTATGTAGCGGTCGATTGGCATCATCAGGACAAGATCCTCGGAGCGAACCGCAATGATGCCTTCACGACGACGAATTGGTCCGCTCTGCCGGGCGGTGTCAATACCAGCCCGGGCGCGGGTTACGTCGGCGGTGGCAGCAACGCTTCGGGCCTTGCCTATCCGGACAGCACCTCAGGCTATCTCGTCAATCCAGCATCGGGCGCCGTTTCCGGCTACCTGCCCGGCTGCGACGCGGCCTCGCAGGCGGCGAACAAGTGCACCTTTGCGTTCCCGGGAACCATTCAATCTCCAACGACGCAAATCAATCTCTTGAGCAAATTCACGAAGGCTCTCGGCAATGACTGGACCTTCACGGCCACGGGGTCGATCTTCGACTCGAGCGCTCAGCAGATAGCGGCAACGACTTTCGGTCATGCTTTCACCAACACGGGGCAAGAAGCCGGTTCTATTTCGAATGTGGTTCTCGGCCCCAGCAGCCCGGCTTCCATCGTCGTGTATCCCACGCTGTCGCTGCCTGGGAGTTCTCCACTCAATCCGACGGGGACAACGCAAAATTTGGTGTATAGCTTCCCCGATATCGGCCCCTACCAGATTGCCGTGGATACGCTCACGTATCGATTGTTCGGCGACCTTCGTGGCAGCGTTGCCGGCTGGGATATCGACAATCAGGTCGGCATCATGTACGCCAGTATGACGCAGAAGATTTTCGGTGAGATCTACCCGGGTCTGGCACAGACCGATCTAAACAACGGGACGTACGTTCCGGGGGTCAGCACCAATGGACAGTCACTGTTCGCGCCGGAGACCTCGGATCACCCGTCCAGCACCCTGGGTGTGGTCGATGTGCACGGCTCGCGTTCGCTCTTCGACATGCCGGGTGGACCGTTGTCCCTCGCGCTCGGCGGCCAGTACATCCACAAGGCGCAAAATGCCACGAATCCGCCCTCGATTGTCTCCGGTGCGCAGAACGGTGTGATCGCCTATGCAGTCGGCTCGCAGGACGATACAGCGGGCTTCATTGAACTCGGGGGCAAACCGATCAAACAGTTGGAGGTCACTCTCGACGGGCGCTATGACCACTACGACACGTATGGCGGCTCGGCGACGCCCAAGGTCGGCATCAAGTTCACCCCCATCGACGAATTTGCGATTCGCGGCACCTGGGGTAAGGGATTCCGCGCCCCCTCCATTGCCGAATCCGGCAATGCGGGCCTGCTGTTCGGTCAGGGCAACACCAACGATCCGGTCCTTTGCCCGAACGGCAAGGCGAACGTGGTGGGCACGTTCAACGCCCTGTGCTCCTACCCGGCGGTGGGCCTTGCGGCTTCGAACGCCAACCTCAAAGCCGTCAAATCGACCAACGCCACATTCGGCGTCATTTTCGAGCCCTTCAAGGCTTTCAATGTGTCGCTCGACTGGTACTACATCGATCTGAAGAACGACATCATTTCAGCCTCCTCGGCGGGCGGCTTTTATGTGGATTCCGTCGCCCTGGTTCGTGGACCGCCGGCGAATCTGCCGGTGTGTGTTGCCCCACCGACGACGGCAGGAGGCACCTGCGTCCAACAGACTGTAGCGACGCCCGTCGGATATCCCGCCTATACCATCGTTCCGTACGTCAATGCAGGTGAAACCAAGACCTCCGGCTACGACCTGGACATGCGCACTCAGTTTGACTTGGGTGATTTTGGCCGGTTGAGGGCTCAGCTGAACTACACGTATATCCAGCAGTATGAGTTGGTGGCTGCGGGGAGCTTGTTCGATCTGGCCGGAACTCACGGACCGTCGACCATATCGGGTGACACCGGCAATCCCAGGAGCCGGGCGACGGCGTCGGTGACGTGGGAAACGGGTCCGTTCTCGAGCACGATCTCGGTGAACTACCAGAGTTCATTCTCGATTACCGACCCCACCATCGGTGCCAACAACTGTCTCGAAGCGCTCAAGGGCCGCTCGCCGTCGGCCTATGGCTCCGCGATCAATCCGGGAGTGACGACGTTGCCGAGCCAGTGGTATCCGTACTGCGCCGTGGGACATTTCACCGACGTGAACATGTATCTCAGCTATCAAGCCAACGACCATCTCAACGTGCACGGTTCGATCACGAACCTGTTCAATTCGGTACCGCCGGTTGACCTGCAGACCTACGGCGGCGGTGCGGAATTGGCGTACACCACCCTGGATCAGGACGGCGCGGTGGGGCGGTTCTTCCTGGTCGGCGCGACTTACAAGTTCTAGGAGTACCAAGCGCCGCGGCTTCTTGTCGCATCCTAATCGGCCCCCTTCGGGGGCCGATTTTTTGTCGACCCATGAGACCTTCGGATCGCCCGCCACGTGGCGCGTCAAAATCGGGTAACATTAAGCACCCTTGGAACCGGACGATGGCCGAAGACAGCTCCAATCTCATCAGCCTGCATGCAGCCAATTCACCCAGCGCACTCGATCTGCGGCGGGTGGGTGCGCATCCGGACTATTGGTACCCGGTCGCCTGGTCCGATGAGCTGAAGGTAGGCAAGACGCTCGGCCGCCGCTTCGCGGCCCTGCCCATAGTGCTGTATCGCGGCAAAAGCGGGCGGGTGTTCGCCCTGGAGGATCGCTGTGCGCATCGCCAAGTGCCCTTGCACCTCGGCGTGGTCAGCGGCGACGAGCTCAAGTGCCACTACCACGGCTGGACATACAGTGGGGCCGGCAAGTGCGTAAACGTACCCTATCTCGGGACGGACCGACTGCCCACCGGGGTGAAGAGCTATCCGGCGCGCGAGGTGGACGGCCTGATTTTCGTGTTTCCCGGCGATGCGGCCTTGGCGGAAAGCCGCTTGCCCACGGGTCTGGGTTCCTCGCAGCGCCAGGATTACAAGACGCGGCGCCTGAACCGGGAAGTGGCCTGCCACTACACCTTCATGCACGAGAACCTGTTCGACATGAACCATCAGTTCATGCATCGCAAGCAGATGGGATCCATCCGCGCACGCTGCCTCGGCAGGAACCATGGCGACAACTGGGCCCAGGTCGAATATAGCTTTGCGCGGTCCGGCGGCAAGCAGTCCATGGGCGAGCACCTCATCGTGGATATGATGCGCAACCGCTCGGTGCCGAAGAAGGATTTCTCCGACCACATGCGGATCCGCACGGACTACCCCACCCAGAGCCTGCGGGTGTGGGTCGGCCGGGACATCAAAACGACGGATGACCCCGTGCTCGACGTGTGGCTGGGATACACCCCGCTGGATGCGGAACAGCGGACCAACCGAACGTACGGCTATCTGTCCATCAAGAAGCCGCGCGTTCCGGCCATAATCCACGCGGCATGGCCCTTCGTGACCTGGTTTACGGAGAACATCTTCCGCGAGGACAAGGAAATCGTGGAATACGAACAGAGGGCGTATGACGCGCAAGGCGCGGACTGGAACAATGAGGTGTTCCCGCCCATCCGCGATCTTCGCGGCGTTCTCGCTCGCTGCGGCAGGCCGATCGACTAGGCTGGCCGATGTCCACGCCCGAGCATTTATCCTATTCGAGGTCCGTGGCTGAGCGTCCCTGGGATGCGCGGCTGGCGCGCAGGCTGGTTACTCCGCTCAAGAACAGCCGGGTCACGCCCAACCACCTGACCACGGTTCGCCTGGCCGTGGGACTGGCGGCCGCAGCGGCGTTTCTCCCCGGGACCTACGGGTGGTCGAATCTCGGCGCGCTGCTGCTGATCGTGTCGAATTTCCTCGATCACACCGACGGTGAACTGGCGCGCATGAGCGGCAAGATCAGCCGGATCGGGCATGTGTACGATCTGGCCAGCGATGCCGTGGTCACCATACTGCTGTTCGTCGCCATCGGAGTGGGTGTGGGCGCGGATCCTGCCACCCCTATCGAGAAGATCTCCCCGGTGGCGCTCGGCGCGATTGCGGGTTGCGCGGTTGCATTGATCTTCTATCTGCGCATGCGCATAGAAGACATGGCGGGCAAGGCTGCCAACCAACAGGGCTCGATCGGCGGGTTCGAGACTGAAGACGTCTTGTACCTGCTGCCTCTGGTCACGCTCAGCAATGCGGTCGTGCCGTTTCTGATGACAGCGGCGCTGTGCGCACCGCTATACGCCGTCTGGGTGGTGATGGATTACCGCCGCGTGCTGCGGCGTCCCACCTCGCAGGTCGTTCGATAAATGGCCGCCGCCGACACGGGGAGCAGCCGGCTCCCGCGCGGGATCATTGCGCCCGCGCCGCGCCGCGCCGACGGATTGACCCTGGATGCCGATCAGGCGATGAAGTCGCGTCTTCGGGACTTGGACACAGAGGCCTTGCACGGCGAATTCGCGGCGCAGGGCGCCTTTCTCCACGTGCGGGACTTTCTGGCGCCCGAGATCACGGCGCAATTGGTCGCAGCCGTCGAGGCGGCCGGGACGAGCGTGAACCGCAATTATTTGCCGGGGCACAAGCAGGGCGGCAGTGTCAGCCGCCACGCCAT
>Ga0208193_1001033_pt1 | contig 12763 bp, 9 predicted proteins | sample June2015DPH_17_2_FD_184716 | JGI IMG/M metagenome (GOLD analysis project Ga0208193, IMG submission 184716) | Peatland microbial communities from SPRUCE experiment site at the Marcell Experimental Forest, Minnesota, USA - June2015DPH_17_10... | ecosystem: Environmental > Terrestrial > Soil >...
CACGGCTGTGGCAGCAGGCCAACTCGGTTGCCGGGCCGGTCATCGTGCTGGACCGCCAGAGGCAGACGCTGGTGGCCACCAGCTCCGATCCCGCCGAGCCCGTCAAGGTCGTCATGCTGAGCGCCGCGAGCGCGGAAACCGAACCCTCCGGCGGCAAGCAATCGGCCCCCCAGTCAGCCGATCAATCCGCCCCGCGGCCGGCCTTGGACAAAGCCAAAAAGCCGTCCGTGATCCGGGTCCGCGGCGGTGATCTGAAGTATTCCGACGCCGAGCACAAAGCCGTTATGCGTGCCGGCGCGCTGGCCAGCGTCATCGCCGAGACGCCCACCGCAGTCTGCTCGTCGAACCAGGTTGAGATGCTGCTGCTCCCGGCCGGCAACCATGCCGGCAAGGACGGCGGCCAGGCGCAGGTGGACCGGCTGACGGCGACCGACCACGTCGTGGTCAGCTCCGGAGACCGTCGCGGAACCGGCGAGCAGCTGGTCTACACCGGCGAGAATGGGAAATACGTTTTAACCGGCACCGCCGAGGTGCCCCCGCGCATGACCGACCCCCAGCGCGGCAGTGTGACCGGCCAGGCTTTAATCTTCTATAGCCGCGATGATCGTGTGAGCATCGAAGGCGGCGGACAAAGAACCACCACCGAGACCACCACGCAGAAATGACAGGCGGCAGCATGTTTTTTTTCACCGCGGAAGCGAGTTCGAAGGCACGATGGACACATTGATTGCTGAGGGAATCGGCAAGAGTTACAAGGGCCGTCAGGTGGTCAGAGGCGTTGATCTCAGGATTTCGCGCGGCGAGGTGGTTGGCCTGCTGGGCCCCAACGGTGCCGGCAAAACCACCAGCTTTTACATGATCGTGGGCCTGGTTCAGCCCGAGACGGGCCGCATCCTGGTCGACGAAGCTGAAATCACACGCGTGCCTATGTATCTGCGTGCGCGCAACTTCGGCATCAGCTATCTTCCCCAGGAGCCCTCGGTCTTTCGCAAGCTCACCGTCGAAGAGAATATTCTCGCGGTTCTTGAAGCGCAGCCTCTGGATAGCAAGGAACGGCGCACCCGCGCCGAGCGGCTCATTCATCAACTCAACCTGGGCCACGTGCGCACCACGCGCGGCTATGCCTTGTCGGGCGGCGAGCGGCGCCGTGTGGAAATTGCCCGCTGCCTGTGCATCCAGCCCAGCTTCATCCTGCTCGACGAACCGTTCAGCGGCATCGATCCGATTGCCGTGCTCGAGCTGCAGAAGATCATCTTCGATCTCAAAGCGAGCGGCATCGGCATCCTGATCACCGACCACAATGTGCGGGAGACGCTGAGCGTTACCGACCGGGCCTACATTATTGCCGAGGGAAGGATTTTCCGTACCGGAACGCCGCGCGAGCTGGGCAACGACCTGGAAGTCCGGCGCGTCTATCTGGGCGAAGGTTTCTCGCTGGGATGAAGAGACAGTCAAATGAGCCTGATCGGGGAAATCGGCTGGATCCGCTGGATCACGGACGGGCAATCTGTCAATACCCTGGATGACCAACAAGGCGCACAAAGGTTCAGGCTTTGATTCCCGATTCGTTCGTGCCGAATGTGGCACGAAGGGCACGAACTAGGTTAATTTGCCATTAAGCACGATCTTCACGCGGTTACACTTGGAGTAGTCCACACGGGGAAATATCGCAGATATGGCGCTTCTTCAACCCAAAATGTCGCTCAAAGTCTCGCAACGCCAGGTCCTTACCCCGGGCCTGATGCAGATGGTCAGCGTGCTCGCGCTCAACAAGCTCGAGCTGAAGGAGATGATCGATGCGGAGATGGTTGAGAATCCCGTGCTGGAGGAGATTGACGAGTCAGTTCCGATGTTGGATGAGGTCGCCGGACGCCAGGAACGTCAGGAACGATTGGAGCGGCTCGAACTGCTCGATCGCCCTGCTGAAGGCGTGATCGCCGAGCCCGCGGCCGCTCCCAAGGATCCCTTTGAAGAGGTCGACTTCGGGTCGTACTTTCAGGACTATCTGGATCCCGGCTATCGCACGCAGCCGGAATATGAGGACAGCGAGAAGCCCTCGTTCGAGCATTTTCTCTCCCAGCCGACGAGCCTTTCCGATCATTTGGCCTGGCAGCTGGGCGCACTGACCCTTGAGCCGCTGCTGCACCTGGCTGCAGAATACGTGATCGGGAATCTGGACGAAGATGGCTACCTGGCCGCCGACGAGGACGAACTGGCCGCGGCGCTGCGCCTGGCCGGAGACGACCAAGTCTACGCCGGCCGCGAGGGGCTTGACCCGGAGGCTGCACTCGAACTGGTGCGCCGGGCGATCGATCTGGTTCAGCATCTGGACCCTGCCGGCATCGGAGCCAGGGACCTCCGCGAGTGCCTTCTGATTCAGATTGCCGCCCAGCAGCAGGAGTTCGTCCAGCTCCATCGCCGCCAGAGCTCCGCGTCCGGCGGCCTGGACCCGGCGGAGGATGAAGACCCCCAAGGCAGCGTCCGGGCCGACGACGACACGCGTCTCGAAGAGCGCCGGAGAGCGCTTGAAGTGGGCGCCCTCATCGTTTCCCACCATTTGCCGCTGTTGCAGAAGCGCGACGTCAAAGACCTGGCCCGCGTCGCCCAGATCTCGCCTGCCGAGGCCGATACCGGCATCGAATTGATCCGCACCCTCGATCCACGCCCCGGCCGCCAGTACAACCGCGAGCAGACCCGGCTGATCGAGCCCGACGTCGTCTTCGTCAAGCGCGGCGCCGACTGGGAGGTGGTCATGAACGAGGAAGACCTGCCCAGTCTGCGCCTCAGCTCCCGGTATCGCCGCATGCTGGTGGCCGAAAATACGGACAAGGAAGTCAAGGATTACGTCAAGGAGCGCTTCCGCTCCGCCATGCAGTTGATGCGCAACATTGCCCAGCGCAAAAGCACCATCCTGCGCACCTGTGAAGTGATCGTCCGCCGCCAGAAGGATTTTCTCGACCAGGGCATTGAAGCGCTGCGTCCCATGATGATCAAAGAGGTCGCCGAAGAGATCGGCGTGCATCCCTCGACAGTGAGTCGCGCCGTCGCCAACAAGTATGCGCACACGCCGCAAGGAGTCATCGAGCTCCGCTTCTTCTTCTCCGAAGGCTCAAACGGCCCCGAAGGCGCGGACACGCCCCTGCTGGTGCTCAAGCGCAAGGTCCGCAAACTGATTGAAGACGAAGACGCCCGCCGCCCGTTGACCGATGATCAGCTCGCCGCGCTGCTTCAGGTGCAAGGCATCCAGCTCACCCGCCGCACGGTAGCCAAATACCGGGAAGACATGGGCATTCCCTCCACCCACCAGCGCCGCCGCCGCGACGCCTGAGCGAATTCAATCCCCGGCCCGTCCAGACCCCGTGAGCGCCCCACCGGGGAGCTCAAAGGGGGCGTGATGCCGCTGCCGCCCGGGTCCAGTTGCAGACACCCCTCCGCTCGGGGCGGGTGCCTGGAGAAGAACATCAGCGCGCCAGCCGATCCACCTCCGAGCCCGCCAGTAGAAACGCCCCGGTTCCAAACACATAGCTGGCGGTAGCCGGATAGTCTCCCGGAGCCGCCCCGATCGGCTGCACGCACCCCAGGCGGCCATCCGCGTAGATATGGGCCACCAGAGCCGCCCATGCATTCTCAATCACGGGCAGATACCGGGCCCGTTCCAGAATCCCGTGGTTCACTCCATAGGCCAGCGCATAGACGTAAAATGCCGATCCGGAGTTTTCCGGCAACCCATAGGCTCCCGGATCGAGCAGTCCCGGCCGCCACAGCCCATCGCTGCCCTGGAGGGAGGCAATCTCCTCGGCCATGGCGCGGAGCTCGGAGACGTACTTTTGCCGCGAACCATAGTCAGCCGGCATCTTGTCCAGCACGCGCACCAGCCCCGCCATTACCCATCCGTTGCCGCGCGACCAGAACAACCCCTGGCCGTTGGCCTGGCGCTTGCCGAGAAACGTTGCATCGCGATAGAACAGGTGAACCCGGGGATCGTAGAGCAGGTTCGAGGTGATCTCCCACTGCCGGTCCATGAACTCAAGATACTGGCGCTGGCCGGTAATTTTGGCCAGCTCCGCCAGCACCGGGGGGGCCATGAACAAGGCATCGCACCACCACCACAGCGGCTTGTCTTTCAGGGCAAAATCGCTCGCCGGCAGCTGCATCACCTGATCCATGCGCGCGCGGATGGGATCGAGCATCGCGGCATCGTGAGAACGCTCATAGAGCTCCAGGTACGTCTGTCCGATCGCCTGATCATCCGCGTTGGGCACCCGCGGCCCCGGCTGCCAGTTGAACCTGTTGCCCATGCGCAGCATGGCCACGCGATACCTCTTGCCGCCCGCCCGATCGGGCACCGCCATGAAGCCGGCGTAAAGCGCGGCGTAGGTCCAGTCCTGGTTGAAGTCCGGCTCGGCCCGCTTGAGCTGCCAGTCGGCCACCTTACGCAGCACGTGACGCACGGCCCGATGGGTGAGCGCGCCGGAGACATCGCTGGCCAGTGGAAGCGCGACAGCGGGCGCATCGCCGACGTTGTGCGCGCTGGGCGGCGCCGCCTTCTGTGCCCCTGCCGGTGTCCCTGACTGTGCCCCAGACTGTGCCCCAGACTGTGCTTGGATGGGGCCGGAAGAAAGCCCGGCTGCGCCCAGCAACAGGCAGCCCGCCCAGATCGGAGTCAGCGCTCGCCGGGCGATTCGTTCTGCTCGAGCTCGCGAGCCAGAGACGGGCGCCGGTCCGAACTCCGCCGCCCACACCCGCCACTCATATTCAGCCATCGTCCTTAGGCCTATCAGCGGAACAGCCCTCCTTGGCATACTCTCCGGTTCATGCTCTAAGCGGCCCCCCAGGTTTCGCAATCAAAACTAAACCACTCGACCAGCTGTGTCCATGCCTCAGCGTCCCGGCCGGCAGCCCCATGCACCAGACCAGGCTCCTCGCCTGAGCTCCAAGGTTGAACCCGATGCGCCCGGAGCGGTGTCTTTCATCCACCCGATTTTCTCATCGAGCCGACCGCAGGCATATACTGACCTGTCTCGACCTCGAATTCTCACCGCCGGTCGGTTGATCCGGCATTCGAGGCAAGCAGGACGGCCGGGGAAGGCTCCCATCACGCCGTTGCTGCTATGAGCGAGCGGAAAACGACAACCGGGGAGAGCGAGTCCCCAGAACAATCCAGACCGAACCGGAGCTGGAAAAAGCGGAGGCTGACCATGGAAGTCGAGTTCACCGCCCGACAACTAAAAATCTCCAAAGCCCTGCGCGTGCAGGCCGAGGAGGGAATGGAACGCATCGCTCGCATCCTGGGCAAGACCGCGCGCGCCAGTCTGACCTTTAGCGCCCAAAGGCATCTGCAGATTGTTGAACTCACCGTGCAACTCCGTTTGCATACCATCGTCGCCACCGGCAACGCCGATACGCTCGACGGCGCCCTCAAGAAGGCGATCGAACACGCCCTGAACCAGGCACGCCGTTTTCGCGATAAGCGCCTCGAGGGCAAGCGCCTGCCCAAGGAGGAGAAGATGATGACCGCGCTGCCCGTGGCCCGTCCCAAGGCGCGTGCGCCGGAGCCGGCCGGCGATGGCGCGGAGATCGAGCCCGCCCGCAGCAGGCCCCGCGCCTCGATCGCCGTGCATTCGTTTCCCAACCGCGCCACTGTGGTTGAGCCGCACATCCTCAAAAGCGGCGAAGCGATCTCGATCAAGCCGATGACGATTGAGGAAGCGGTCAAGGACGCCGAATTCCGCGACCGCGATCTGCTCATCTTCCGCAACCCCGGCGGCGAAATGTTTGTCCTCCACCGCCGCCGTGACGGCCAGATGGAGCTGGTCGAGATCTCCTGATCCGGCGGGGAGGGCCAGACCGTCGCTCAGAAGATCGCGCGCTGAGGCCCCGACTGGCTCGGGCATGATCGGCTCGGGCATGATCGGCTCGGGCATGATCGGTTCGGACATGATCGGCTGGGACATGATCGGCTGGGACATGATCGGCTGGGGCAGGATAGCTTCCTCGCCAGCCCATCACACCGCTCGATGCCGAGCCATGAAATCCCCGGCCTTTGCTGTCCTCCGGATTCTCAGCCCCTCCGCTCCGCTTCGCCCTGTCCTAACTTGGACAAAAGCCAGACTTTGGTACCACTCGATACCCGGTTTAGGGGATGGAGGTAAGCTCATCGGCGGCTTAGGATTTCCACTATGGCGAATAAGATTTCAAAAGGCGAAGCTCAGCCGCTCACAGAAGCAGCCGAGTCGGACACCGCCTCCGAGCCCCCTGAGGCGAAGAGCTTGAATCTGCCTGAAAATTCTGACTCTCGCCAGCAGCAGGAGGTTCTTGACGCCTTGCCGGTGCTCGTCTTCCTCGAGCGGGCCGGTAAAGTCGTCTTTGCCAATGCTGAAGCCCGCCAGACCCTGGGCCTGGCCGAGGGCGATTGGGCCCCGCGCCCCATCGAAGACGTCCTCTGGGGCCTGTTTCCGGGCACCGCCGAGCCGCAGACGCCGCTGCTTGGTACCCGCGCCGGCAGCCCGTTCCACGCCACCATGCCGGCCCGCAACGGCCGCCTGCTGCCGGTCGAAGGCACCTACAGCATTCTCAGCACCGAGCTGCGCGAAGCCATCATTGTCGCTCACGCCAGCGGCCGCATCCGCGCGCCCAAGTCGCGCCTTATGGAAGACGTGCTGGCAAGTATCCCCGAAGCCGTCGTCATCGTGCATGGCAGCCACGTGCTCTACACCAACCCTGCCTTCACGCAAATGTTCGGATATGCCCCCGAAGAGGCCAGTGGTCAAAGCCTGCGCGAGCTCATCGTGCCCGAGACGCGTCAGCACGAACTGGCTCTGCTTGAAAGGGAAGTTGACCTGAAGGGCCGCGTCGGGGTTGAAACTGCGCGCATCAACAAAAAAGGCGATCTGGTCGACGTGGCCATGGTCGTTGCGCCCTTGCGGGTGGATGGGTCGAGCGTAGGCTACGTGTTCAGCTTCCGCGACATCGGCGAGCGGCGCCAGCTCGAAGCCAAGTTCCAGCACGATGCGCTTTTCGACGTGCTCACCACCCTGCCCAATCGCGCCCTGTTTCTCGACCGGCTCACCCTCGCGCTCAAGCGCCGCTCCCGCCGCCGCGACCACGGCTGCGGCATGGTGATTCTCGATCTTGACCGCTTCAACGAAGTCAACCAGGCCCTCGGCCAGGCCGGGGGCGATGAACTGCTTTTCGCTGTTGCCGAACGGCTCCGCCTTTCGCTCCGTCCAGAAGATTCCGCCTCCCGCATGGGCAGCGATGAATTTGCCATTCTCGTTGAAAACATCCTCGACCAGGACGACCTTGAAACGGTAGCCGCCCGCATTCTCGAGCGGTTGGAGAAGCCGTTTGAAGTCTTCGGCAGCCTGGTGCGCGTCAGCGTCAGCATGGGCATCGCCATGGCCGGCGCGCTCCACACCAGTCCAGACCTGCTCATCCGTGACGCCAGCTTCGCCTTGAATCGCGCCCGGCTGACCGGCGGCGGATGCGCGGAAGTTTTTGACAAGCAGCTGGAAATGCCCTTTAAAAAATCCCATCAGGACCCGGAGCGCGAGCTGCGACGGGTGCTTGAAAGGCATCAGTACGAAGTCTGGTATCAACCCATCTATCAGCTCGTCTCGGGCAAGCTCGAAGGCTTCGAGTCGCTGCTCAGGGTGCGCCGCCTGGATGGCTCGGTCGACAGCTTTCTTGAGCTGCTCAGCGTCGCCGAAGATACCGGCCTGTCGATCACCCTGGGCCGCGAGACCATGGACATGGTCTGCCGCCAACTGCAGATCTGGTCCGAAGGCGTCGCACCCCACGAGCTGACCATCACGCTCAATCTCTCTGAGCGCCAGTTTTATCATCCGCAGATGGTTCATCAGCTCGAGAAGGTGCTGAGTGCCAACGCCATCAATCCTAGGCAGCTGCTGTTTGAAGTCACCGAAGGCACGCTGAACCAGAATCCGGAAGCCTCCCTGGCGGTGCTGAAGGCCATGTCCGAGTCGAAGGTGCGCATCGCCGTAGACCACTTCGGCGCCCGCTTTGCGCCGCTCAATCACCTTGCCCGCCTGCCCATTGACGTGGTGAAAATTTCACCCAAGCTCATCGCCTCCGCCCTGCTGGCTGGCCGCGACCGGGCGGTGCTTGAGTCCATCATTCGCCTCGGCCCTGAACTAAACATGCAGGTCGTCGCGCAGGGAATCGAGACCTCTGCGCAGCTGGAGGCACTGAGGAGCATGGGGTGCGAACTGGGCCAGGGACATCTGTTTTCCCATGCCCTGGAGCCCGCGCGAGCCACCATCCTGGCCGGTCTGGGCCACTGGTCATTGGAGGCCGGCACATAAAGAAAAACGCCTGGGAGCGCCGAGTTGGCCGCTCAGTCTAACGGATTCTCTCTCCAGGAAAACTGCTAAACCGCTTTATCAACCGGATTTCATTCCCTAGGTTTACGTTTAAGTCGTGCATTTGGAGTACGATGTTGCTCATGACGTCCCCCAAAAGACTCCGCTCGCCGCGTCCAGCCGGCGGCCGGGCCAAGTTATTCAAAAAATCTGAGAAAGAGCTCGTCATCGTCACCGGGATCTCCGGCGCCGGCAAGGCCTCTGCGCTCAAGGCCTTTGAAGACTTGGGCTATCATGCCGTCGATAATCTCCCCCTGGAGTTGCTGCCCGAATTTGCCGAGCTGGTAGGCAAGTCCGATGAACTGAAGCAAGCCGTCATCGTAGTGGATGTGCGCGAAGGCTCAACCCTCGATCGCCTCCCCGAGATTCTCATCAGCATTCGCAAGGTGCTGCCCACCCAGGTCGTGTTTCTTGAAGCGCAGGACGCCGTCCTGGTGCGGCGTTATTCTGAAACCCGTCGTCCCCACCCTCTCGGCCGGACGGAGACCGTCTCCCGCTCGATCGTCGAAGAGCGCCAGCTTCTCGATCCGATTCGCAACCTGGCCGACACGCTGATCGATACCTCCACCTTCAACGTGCACCAGCTCCGCGCCCACATCGTTGACCGATTTGGCCACGGAGACCAGAGCAAGCAGCTGCTGGTCTCTTGCCTCAGTTTCGGCTTTAAGAACGGCGTGCCGCTCGATGCCGACATGGTCTTCGATGTCCGCTTCCTTCCCAATCCCCACTTCGTGCCCCAGTTCCGCAAGCTCACCGGCCAGGACCCCAAGGTTGCCGCCTTCGTCCGCAAGTTTCCTCAGACCCGCGAGTTTCTGGATAAAGTCACCGAGCTGATGCTCTACCTGTTGCCCCACTACGTGCAGGAAGGCAAGAGCTACTTGACCGTGGCCTTTGGCTGTACCGGTGGCCAGCACCGCAGCGTCATGATGGCTGAAGAGATGAGCAAGCGGCTCAACAAGTCTGGCTACCAGGTCAAGGCCGTCCACCGCGACATGCCGCGATGATCGCGCCGTCTTTGATTGCTCCCATCGCTTCGCCCAGCCAGCCCCCGGCCCGCTGAGTCGCCGTTGGGGCCGGCTTAGCCTCTCGGCCCGGAAATCCCGCCGGTCACAAGGCGCGACCCCGGAGCCAGATCGTCCAGCCAGCGCCTCAGCAGAGAGCGAAGACTCTCGCTGGGTGCAGAAGCGGCCGGCAGCCAGACCTGCTGCCGGCGCGCCGTCACCCGGCTGTATGCCGCCTGCTCGGCCTCCCGCGTCGACGTCTCTTCCGTTGTCGGCGAGAACCACAGCGACGGGATCAGAAGGCTGGCCGCTGCCGCATTCAGATCCCAGCGATCCCGCACCAGCAGGTGTGCGGGAACCAGCCGCGCCCGGGGATCACGGAAGATCGCGTCCTCGGGCGCGGACCTCAGCGTATCGACCACCACTCCGCCCAGCTCCGGATGTGCGGCTGCCACCTCGAGCGCCAGGTTCGCTCCCAGCCCCTCGCCGAACAGCACGATCGAAGCCTGAGGAATATGCCGCGTATGGATCAAATAGTCGATGGCCGACTCGGCATCCTCGCGCCAGTGTGCTTCGCCGGGATGCGCGAACGCGCTCTGCCCGTAGCCGCGATAGTCAAATGCCAGCACGTTGGTCCCGGTATCATGCAAGGTCTTCAGCGCGTCGACCGTATCGCCCAGGTTGCCGCTGGCGCCATGCAGATAAATGGCCGTAAAGCGGCCCCCGGCCTGGCCCGCGATCCACCATCCCTTCAGCTGCGACTGGCCGGCCTCGGAGGTAGCAAATGCCACCGGATCGAACGCCAGCTCCACACTGGCCGGCGTGCGCGTCAGGGCCGCTGTGGGGTGATAAAGCAGCTGCCAGCTCCCCTGCCAGAACAGAAAGCAGAGCGTGAGCCACGCGCAGGCCCCCGCGGCCGCAATCGCAATCGAGGTAGCGACCAGCATCCAGCGTCCGGAGACCGTCGGCGGCCCAGAGGTCGGCAGATGGTGCGCCGCGCCGCGCGCCGGCCGAGCCTCGGCCCTTCGAGACTGGCCTGGCTGAGCCGCACGTTTCTCGGAACTTTTTTTGCCCGGCATGATTCAGATCTGTTTCCCGCTGAGTCCCAATGCATTCGACTCTCTTCTATGCTAATCGCAGCCTTAGACCACCTGTTCGACCACGCGCTGAACGCCCGGCAGACGGCCGAGCGGATCTGCAATCCGCCAGTCTGCAATTCGCCAGGTGAGGATCGAGGCAAGCAATCCCACGATGGCAAACTGCGCGAGGGCCGGAGCCACCCATCGGTTGAGCAGCAAGGCTCATCAGCACCAGCGGATGCAGGATGTAGAGCGCGTAGGCGCGCGTCGGCTGAGCCAGGTTCCTAAGTCCTAAGGCCGGTTCATCCCCGTCCGAGATGCCCGCAGCCCCCGGGCGATCAATCCCCACGCCACCGATGGCTTCCACAGCGCATCGACAATCAAGGCGGGGTAAGATCCGAGAGGAAGAGTTTTGACCGGTTTGTCCCATCATCCCGTTAGTACTTCACGATCGCCGCGAACGAGTCCGGCTTGAGGCTGGCACCCCCCACCAGCGCGCCGTCAATCTCCTGCTCGCCAATCAGGCTGGCCGCATTCTCCGGCTTCACGCTGCCGCCGTAAAGAATACGCATCGCTGACGCCAGGTTCGCGCCCAGCAGCCTGGCCACCTCCGAGCGGATGATCTTGTGCGCCTCAACAGCAATCTCCGGCGTTGCCGTCTTGCCTGTGCCAATGGCCCATACCGGCTCATAGGCAATCACAATGGGTCCGGCATTTTCGGTCCTGACGCCGGCAAAGGCGCCGGTGATCTGCGTCTTCAGCACGCGCTCGGTCTCGCCCGCCTCGCGCTCGGCCAGCACTTCGCCCACGCAGACGATCGGAATGAGGCCATGTTTGAGCGCCGTGTGCAGCTTTTTGTTGACGATCTGGTCGGTCTCCGCAAAATACTGCCGCCGTTCGGAGTGGCCGATCAGCGTCTGCGTTCCACCAACAGCCGTCAACTGTTCCACCGAAGTCTCGCCCGTGTACGCGCCCTCTTCGGCAAAGTGAATGTTCTGGCAGCCCACGGCTACGTTCGATCCCCTGGCGGCCTCGACGACGGTCGGGAGCAGCAGGGGCGAGGGAAACAACGCAATCTCGTCGCGGTCATGGCCGGCAACCAGCGGCAAGAACGCATCCACGAACGCTTTGGCTTCCCTAGGCGTCTTATACATCTTCCAATTGGCAGCAATCAGTGCTTTACGCGTCATTTTTCCTCGCAACTCCTCCCTTTGATCTTAGAGGATCGATGCGGGCAACCGCGGTGTCCGGGAGCCGCAGCGAAGAAGTCAATCGCTGGTCTGCCAAAGGCACGCGTGTTTCTCGACTTGCTGTCCGTGTTGCTGAACGGGAGTGCGCGTGAGGGCCGAACCTCGACGGATCCCTCTCCGGTCGCGTCGCCCAAAAGCGAGCCGCTTCGGAGCATCGGCTCCAGACCAACGTGCGCCGCGGCCGGGTAGCCTGGATGCAAGGGCGCCGGAGCCCATCACTGTTTCGAGCCTGCCACCAGCACCGCTGTTAAATCGTCCGGTACTTCGCCGGCGAGAAACGCTGCGCGATGATCCGGGTCGCCCAGGTCCATTTTGAAGTGGTGCCAAAGCTCGTCCCGATAGACGCCCATATTCCACGGCCCGGAAACTGAGTCGGAGAACTGCCACACAATGTGGAATCCCTCCTCATTCGTGAACCCTTCATTGTCCGCCTGAATGATCGCTTCGCCGCGCTCCCATAGCGCCGAACGCAGCGCATGCAACGCGTTGCCGCCTTCCTCGGTGTCCGCGCCCTGCAGGTGCTGAAACGCATACACCGTTTTCACCTCCGCCAGGTAATCGACCAGCCAGCGCACGCCGCTCTCCGGCTTGCAATCGTCCAGTTCCTCCATAAAATCCGCAATTTCGTCCTGCCCCGGCGACCCGTCATACACGTCGTTCCGCTCAAGCACGGCCACCTCAACCTCATCGACACTCGAAAGCAGCAGCGACTCCCAGTCCTCCTCGACGCCGCACTCAATCGTCAGCCGGTAATCCGGGTGTCCGCTACGCACCACCTCCGCCAGCTCTTCGGCGGAAGGGAACTCTTCCTGCTTCGATAAAACGCGTGTGTAATAGGGCACTTGAATTCTCCTGGCTCATCAAAAAAACAACTCGGCCCAGGAACATTTTACCTGCCGACATGGGATTTCGATTCCGATGTGCCTACTTCGTCGTCAGCGCCTCAACCCCTGGCAGCTTCTTGCCTTCCAAAAACTCCAACGAAGCCCCGCCGCCGGTCGAAATGTGCGTGATCCGGTCGGCAACGCCGGCCTGGTTAATCGCGCTTACCG
>Ga0208193_1001040_pt1 | contig 12679 bp, 10 predicted proteins | sample June2015DPH_17_2_FD_184716 | JGI IMG/M metagenome (GOLD analysis project Ga0208193, IMG submission 184716) | Peatland microbial communities from SPRUCE experiment site at the Marcell Experimental Forest, Minnesota, USA - June2015DPH_17_10... | ecosystem: Environmental > Terrestrial > Soil >...
CCGCTTCCCTGCTCTACGACATCGGCGAGTTGGCGGTGCCGGAACATATCATCCTTAAACCGGGTCCGCTGACACCGGAGGAATTTGAGAAGGTCAAGATTCATCCCACTGTTGCGGCGGAGATTTTGGAGCGGGTGAAATTTCCGTATCCGGTGGCGCCGATCGTATTGGCGCATCACGAACGATGGGATGGGACCGGCTATCCGAACGGCCTCAAGGGAACAGCGATTCCGATTGGCGCGCGTATTCTCTCCGCGGTGGACGCGGTGGATGCATACGCATCGCCACGGCGGCACAGGGCGGCCATCGATGTGAAGGAAGCGCTGGAGAAGGTGGCGGCGGAGAGTGGCCGGGCTTTCGATCCGCGCGTGATTGCGGTGCTTCGCCGGAAGCAGAAGCAGTGGGAGAAGCTGGTGGCGGCGGCGCCGGACCATGACTTCATCGACTCGATTTTTTCGGCGCAGCGCGAGGCAAACGCGTTGTTCGACCTGACGCGGCGGCTGGGCGGGTCGCTTGATCTGCTGGAAACATTCGCGACCTTGACGCCGGCGCTGAAGCAGCTTGTACCAGCGGATTCCTTCGTGGTCTGGGTGGAACGGGAGGGACATCTTTCGCCGGAATATATTTCAGGCGGGCTGACGAAGCTGTTGTCGAGGATACGAATTCCGATGGGGCGCGGGTTATCGGGATGGGTGGCGGCGAATCAGAAACCGATTATCAACGGCGACGCGGCGTCCGAACTGGCGCACATGGGAACGTCTCCTTACACGGCGCAGATCGCCATGGTGCGGCACACTCTATCGGTACCGCTGTCCGATGTGGGTCTAAGAGGGGCACTGACTTTGTATCGCGGGCACTCTCCTCTATTTACGGCGGAGGATGCGCGGGTCCTGTCCACATTGGCGCCGAAACTATCCGGGGCGATCGCGAACGGGCTGCGGTTCCGGCGCGCGGCGGATGAAGCGGTGACCGATTCCATGACGGGATTGCCGAACGTCGCGGCGCTGGCGATGCGGCTGAATGCAAACGCGTCCCCCGGAGCGGTGGTGGTTTGCGATCTGGACGGATTTAAGGGCGTAAACGACCGGTTCGGACACCTGATGGGGAATCGGCTACTGGAGGCTCTGGCCTTGAGATTCCGCCATTCGTGCCGCGCTGGGGATTTTGTCGCGCGACTGGGTGGGGATGAGTTCGTGCTGCTGCTGGATGGAATCGGACCGGGAGAAATAGGCGCGCGCATTGCGCAGTTCCGCGAAACGGTTCGCGCCACCGGCCGGTCGCTGTGCAAAGAGGACGTGCTGGATGCCAGCTTCGGCGCCGCTTTCTTCCCCGCCGACGGGACTACATCGGACGAACTGCTGGCCGCGGCCGACCAGCGCATGTATCAGTTCAAAGCGCAGCAGAAGGCGGGTATTGTCGAGTTGAGGCAGCGGCAGGCGGGCGCATAGGGGCGGCGGTCGCCGGCACTTTCGAAAACCAAGTGGCATTGCGCAAGAGTGCGTGCGCTACAAAAGAGCCGCGGCCGGAAGGACTGATTGTCATATTGACGCACCGGCAACGGCGGCCGATGTCTTTCCCCAGGACCTGTGGTCATGGAAGGAGGGCGTGGGGTGTAGGTGATTTTCCCGCGCTAGTCCGAGTTTCTGCATTTTCGCAATCAGCGTAGTCCGGGCCAAGCCGAGTCTGGAGGCGGCGCCGTTGGCTCCTCCGACCACGCCGTTGGTTTGGCGAAGGGTCTCCAGAATGTGAGCGCGCTCCGCGTCGGCGAGAGTCCGAACGAATGGAGCGGCCTGACGCGGAGTGAGGTCTTCGAGACGGGGGCGCAACACGTTGCCGGAGGCCATGATCAAGGATCGCTCGATGAAATTCTGCAATTCGCGAATGTTGCCGGGCCAATGATGGTGTTGGAGCGCCTCCATTACATCGTCCGGAATGCAGTCGATTGACTTACCCACACGTTTGGCGAACTTTTGAACGAAATGAGCCACCAACAAAGGGATGTCTTCTTTGCGTTCGCGCAGGGGCGGCAGGGTGATGGGGAAAATATTCAACCGATAGTAGAGGTCAGCACGGAACTTGCGCTCCTCAACCATCTCTTCGAGATCCTGATTGGTGGCGGCGATGACGCGCACATTGACGCGCACGGTACGCGTTCCTCCGAGAGGTTCAACCTCTTGCTCCTGGAGCACGCGCAGAAGCTTTGGCTGGAGTTCAAGCGGAAGATCGCCAATTTCATCGAGAAAGATGGTTCCGCGATCGGCACTTTGAAAGCATCCCATTCGTTGACTGACGGCTCCGGTAAAGGCGCCGCGTTCATGGCCAAAGAGCTCGCTTTCGAGCAGCGCCGCGGGAATCGCCGCGCAGTTGACGGCTACGAAGCGGTTCGGACTGGCGTCGTGAATCGCCTGGGTGATGACTTCCTTGCCCGTTCCCGTTTCTCCGCGAACGAGAACGGCGCTATCCACTGGGGCAACCATGTTTACAGGAACTATTCCAGGCCGTCGATTCCATCGCGGCGGCGGCCGGTCCATTCAGCGCCGGTGGCTCGCTTGTCGGCGCGGAAATCGGGCAGGAGGAGAGTGAGGGGTTGTCGAATCAGCTCCGCCTCGGCAAAACCAAAGATTTTCGTGGCGGCAGGGTTGACGAGCTGGATGCGATTATTTTCATCGATGGACAGGATGGCGTCGGGCGCCGCGTCGGAGATGGCCTGATAGCGGGCGTGGAAGTGGAGACGGGATTCCTCGGCGCGCTGTTTCATTTCGATCAACACCGCGATCAGAACGCCGGATGCGAGAAAGGCAATGAATTTCGGATACGCAGATAGCTCAATGGTCAAGTGGTGTTGCGGGGGCAGAAAAGAAATAGTCGAAAGCGAGAGCGGAGAGGACGAGAGACAGGATTCCGGGACCTTTCCCGCCATAAAGCGCGCTCACCATGATGGCTACAAAGAAACAGGAGGAAGGACCGTCGATTGGCAGGGCGACGGCCAGCGCGAGGGCACAAGCAGATATCGCGAGGCCATAGCTTCGGGCCTCCGACAAGATGTTGATTCGTGATCGATTGTCCGCAGACATCGTCCTCTCAATCACCGTAACAGGGCTAAGCCGGTTTGCTCTTAAATCTATTCAATCATGGCAGAATCCTCAGTGTTTCCGACCTAAAGGATTATTCAGAGGGGGACCTACCGGTTCACACGGGCGTAATGACCATCTCCTGCTTGGGGATGCTGTCGAGCATCGACGGATTCGGGGCGCTGCTCGTCTGGGTGTGATCGGCACTACGCGTGCACATACACTAAAAGGCATGAGTACCAAGGTGATGAAATCGTTGCGCTTTACCGAGTTTGGGCCACCGTCGGTCTTGCGAATCGAAGAAATCGCGATTCCGGAGCCCGGCGAAGGAGAAGTACTTGTTCAAGTGAAGGCTGCCGCCATCAATCCAAGCGACATCGGCAACGTCGCGGGACGCTTCAAGAAGACAACTCTCCCGCGTACCCCTGGCCGGGACTTTGCAGGTATTGCTGTAAGAGGCATGCATTACGAGGGCACAGAGGTCTGGGGCAGTTCAGCACAGCTCGGCATCGTCCGCGATGGATCTCACGCGGAATATGTCGTTGTTCCGGTGGAAACGCTATCGCTCAAACCAAAGTCGTTGAGCATGGCGCAGGCGGCGGCGATTGGGGTTCCGTTCATTACAGCCTGGGCATCTGTTGTAGATGCGGCTCAAATTCGGCCTGGCGAAACAATTCTCATTGTTGGCGCGGCGGGAGCGGTGGGACAGGCAGCCACGCAGATTGCGAATTGGAAGCAAGCGCGCGTCCTTGGCGCGGATATAGGGTCCGATCCGATTCCGGGCGCTGAGTGGACTGTCAATACTAGCACCGAAGATCTTCATGAACGAGTCCTGGAACTGACGGCCGGACGAGGGGTCGACGCCGTCTTCGATACGGTGGGTGGTTCACTGTTCGAGCCGGCGTTGCGATCGCTGAGGCATGGGGGGCGGCAGGTGGCCATCGCAAGCCCGGGAAATCCGCGCGTCAGCTTCAACCTTGTGGACTTCTATCATAATCTCTCCCGTTTGCTGGGAGTCGATAGCTTTGGGCTTACGTCGCCACAGGTAGCGGAGATCGAGGAGGAGCTTCGCTCCGGCTTTGAAACGGGGGCGTTGACACCACCGCTAATCGAGATCGTCCCGTTTGAGAAAGCTGTGGAAGCCTATAACCGCGTCGCCGACAGACAAGCGAAAGCGAAGCAGGTGCTCAGTTTCGAGGTGTGAAAATAGAAGACATTACTCATCTCCTTCGTGGTAGGGCTGCTTGTCGGTGTTGTATATGCGCCGAGTCCTGCGCCGCCCATCGTGGCTCTGATTGGACTGTTGGGGATGGTCATTGGCGAACACGCTGGAAGATGGCTTTTTAATAAGAAGATCCAGGCTCCGAGCGTAGCTTCAGAAACTCAGCGGGCAGGGGTGAAACCCTGCGCCCGCGCCCGGCACAGCGTTTCCGGCTGAATCCGTGAATCTTCCGTCATGTGCCGCGTCCCCAATCTGCTCGACGACGAATCCCGGTCCCGCAGGTCCGTCAAGAAAGCTGGTATCACCGAGGTTCACGGCCGGCTCTGAAACGTGGCGGCTCTGGCCCAGCAATGAAATGGACTGGACGCCGAGCACCATAGCTATGCACAAAAGGTTGGTTATTGATTCGCTCGCCATCGGCGGTTACCTCGACGGCGCGCCTGACCGAGTACCTGGTGAAAGGGTTCACCATGGACGATGAGAGGTTAAGGAATCCGCCGGGTCCGGGGCAGCCTGATTACTTTTACGAGTTACTGGAGCGCATTCGCGACATCCGCGCCAGCGAGCGCCGAGTCTATCTCCGGGTGCGCGAAATCTGGCGCTGGCGTCGGACACGAGCCCGCCGAAGTGGAGACGCAGGTGGTTTTCCAGACGATCCAGAACAAACTGCATTTTGCCGCGACCGGCAAAATGGTGCCGGAGCTGATCGCGGAGCGGGCCAACGCGAGCGAGCCCAATATGGGGCTGGCCAGTTGGAAGGGTGGCACGGTTCGCAAGAGCGATGTCTCCGTGGCGAAGAACTATCTGCGGGAAGACGAAGTCATAGAGTTGAACCGCATCGTCGTCATGTTCCGCTTTGGGCCAGCAGCATCGAGGATCTGCTGAACCTCCGCTACGACGGCATTACTCAACGTCTTGACTATCGAGAACACGTTTCATTGCTAACTCGGCTCCGCAATGAGCGATGCCGAGGCGTATTGTTTGGTGCGTAGCGCAGAAGAAAACGCTGGGCTCGGCGTCTCAGTTGGTGGTCGGGAATGGAATCGAGCTTGAATCAAAATTGTCCGACCCAATGGGGAACAAAAGGCGAATATTGTGTTATGCTGATCGCTGGATGCTTGCCAATCCGGTCGTCGATATTCTTCGCCTACGAATCAGCAGTCTCGAAGAGACTCAACGTAGATTTTCGCGCACAATCCTCATTGCAGATGCAGTGGACCGTTGGCTCCCGCATGGTGGATTGTCTGCTGGCTGCATTCACGAGGTCAAAGGCACAACTCTAGCTAACGCCATCGCATTCTCGGCAATTCTCTCTTCACGACTCGCGGGAGACCAGGGCAATGTTCTCTACATTTCGTCCGATCGCTCTCTACATCCTCTCGGACTCCTCCCTTACGGGGTAAAGCTGAATCAGATGCTCCATGTGTCCGCGAGACGGCACGCGGATCTCGCTTGGGCTGTCATGGAAGCATTGCGATGCTCACAAGTCAGCTCGGTGATTGCTTTACTAGACGGGCTAGATCTCACAGAATCCCGCCGTCTACAACTGGCAGCGGAAGCGAGCGGAGCAACAGGATTTCTTTTGGGCCACGCTGCGTCGGCTCCCATTGCTTCTCCGATCACGCGATGGAGGGTGTCTTCCGCCATCGGTAAATCCGGTGAACGGTTTGACGGCCCTCTGTGGGATCTCGATCTTCTTTACTGCCGTGGAGGCAGTCCAGGAAAGTGGACAGTGGAATGGCGTGACCACAAGCTGAACGCCATCCCCACTCAGCAGATTAACCTAGCCACGGGCGAGGCACTGGCAGGATGAGATGGCGCGTTGCTTTCTCAGTATTTACTGTCCGGACATTGTAAGTGATCGCCTGACACGGCTTGTCGAATGGTGTGATCGTTATTCGCCGCTTGTTGCGCAGGATGGATGCAACGGAATCATTCTAGACATCACGGGCTGCGCGCATTTGTTTGGAGGAGAAGGTCCGCTGCTGCTCGATCTCCAACGCCGTTTGCATCGAATGGGTATCGAATCGCACGGAGCTATCGCCGACACATGGGGAGCCGCATGGGCACTGGCGCGTTACGGCGGTAGCTTCATTGTTCATGGGGAGAATACGCGCGCCGCTCTCGATCCTTTGCCGGTAGAAGCTCTCCGCCTTCCCAATGAAATTGTTTTAGAACTACGCCGCCTGGGATTGGTCACGATTGCCGCACTGCGGAAGATTCCACGCAATTCATTGAGCGTGCGATTCGGGTCTACTCTCCTCCGGCGCCTCGATCAAGCGCTTGATCAAGCAGCAGATCCGTTAACTCCCTGGCGTTCTCCTGCGGCGTATCGAACTTCACGAATCCTAGCGGAGCCGGTCTCCACCGTTGGTTCCGTTGAATATGTGCTTCACGATTTGTTGAAGGAGATTTGCACCCAGCTCGAAAAGAACCATCTCGGATCGAGGCGCATGGACCTTGTGTGTTATCGGGTAGATGGAACCGTGGATCGATGTGAAGTACGCACTTCGAAGCCGAATCGCGCGATTTCTCATTTGATGCGGCTGTTTAGCGGTAGGTTAGAGAAGCTGTGGGCAGACTTCGGTTTTGAAACCTTCGTTCTGTCTGTTCAAGATGTGGAGGCGCTCCATCCAACACAGCTCAGCCTCTCTCCATTTGAGACAACAGGCGAAGAAGAGTCGTTTGACTTATTGGTTGATCGTCTCGGCATGAGACTGGGATTTGCTGCCGTGAATCGCATCCGAGTGCTCGAAAGCTATCTGCCGGAGCACGCAGTCGAATTACGCCCCGCAGCCGCATCTACACTTGCCAGCGCGGAATGGCCGGCTTATCGCGTGCGTCCGATCCGGCTGATCGATCCGCCCATGCCTATTCAAGTTTCTATCCTCATTCCAGGGGGATCGCCAGTGCAGTTTCTTATCGAACAGAAGCAGCACCGCATCGTCCGTTCGGAAGGACCGGAGCGCCTGACCACTGAATGGTGGCGTGAGCCCAGTTCGCGTTACGGCACGCGCGACTACTATCGGATCGAGGACGACAAGGGCTTCCGCTTCTGGATCTTTTGCGATCAGTTCGAACACTGGTTTCTGCACGGACACTTTGCATAGATCGTTTATGCAGTATGCGGAGCTACAGGTATCGTCTAATTTCAGCTTCTTGCGTGGAGCCTCGCACCCCCAGGAGTTGGTGAATGCGGCCAACGAATACCGTTATCACGCGATTGCCCTCACGGATCGTAATACGCTCTCCGGCATCGTGTTGGCACATAGCACGCTGAAGAAAGTGAAAGAACTTCGCACCCGCTTCATCGTAGGCTGCCGCCTCGATTTAAAAAGCGGCGAAAGTCTTCTCTGCTACCCCACGAACCGCAAAGCCTACGGAAACCTCACGAAGCTCTTGACCCTGGGACGGCGCCGCGCGAGCAAAGGAGAGTGCTCTCTTGAACTCGCCGACGTCGCCGATTATGCGGAAGGCCAGCACTTCATTCTGCCGTTCCCTCAGGTCCTTACGGAATCCGCGAGAACACACATTCAGCGCTGTGCTGATCTGTTTCGCGGAAATATCCACCTTGCGCTGACAAACTCCTGCCGTGGAGACGATAAACAGTGGATTCGCAGTGTCGCCAGTTTCGCGGATTCTTCAGCGATTCCAGTTGTTATTACCAATGACGTCCTTTATCACGAGCCGGGGCGGAAAATGCTTCAGGACGTTGTGACATGCATTCGCGAAAAGTGTACGTTGACCGAAGCGGGATTTCGCCTGGAGGCCAATGCCGAGCGCCATTTGAAGCCACCTCAGGTGATGAGGCAGCTCTTCACCGAGTGGCCGGAGGCGCTAGAAGCAACGATCGAAATTGCGGATCGCTGCCGCTTCTCACTAGATGAACTTCGCTACGAGTATCCCGAAGAGATCATCATGCCTGGCATGACGGCATTTGAAGACTTAAAGGCCCGTGCATTCGCGGGAGCCAAGACTCGCTATCCGGAGGGTGTTCCTGAAGCGTTTGAGAGACAGATTCACCATGAATTGAAATTGATCGCGGAACGCGAATATGCGCCGTACTTTCTTACCGTCCACGAGATTGTGAAGTTCGCGAAAGAACACAAGATCCTTTGCCAGGGCCGTGGTTCGGCCGCAAATTCGGTTATCTGCTATTGCCTGGGAATCACCGAAGCGGACCCCGTCAAATGCGGGCTACTCTTTGAGAGATTCATCTCATCCGCTCGCAACGAGCCTCCTGACATCGACGTCGATTTTGAACACGAGCGGCGCGAAGAAGTGATCCAATATATCTACGAAAAGTATGGACGCGATCGTGCCGGCCTCACTGCTACCGTGGTGCACTATCGCAAGCGGCGTGTAGTCCGTGAAGTTGGAAAAGTTCTGGAACTGTCAAGCGCCCCTTCACCGGACCGCAAGGAGCTGGCTATTCGCCTAATGAATGAATTGATTGGATTCCCGCGTCACTTGTCTCAGCACGTCGGCGGATTCGTCATCACGCGTGGGCGGCTGGATGAGCTGGTTCCCATAGAGAACGCGAGAATGACGGATCGCACTGTCATTCAGTGGGAGAAAGACGACATCGACGAATTGGGAATGATGAAGGTCGATGTCCTTGGCCTGGGGATGCTCAGTGCAATTCGAAGAGCTTTCGAACTTCTGGAGCATCACTATGGAAAGGACCTCACGCTCGCCACAATCCCGCAAGAAGATCCTGCCGTGTACACAATGCTTCAGAATGCGGATTCCATTGGGGTCTTTCAAGTGGAATCTCGCGCACAGCAAAGCATGTTACCTCGGCTGAAACCGAAGACGTTTTATGACTTGGTGATTGAAGTCGCGATCGTCCGGCCTGGCCCCATTCAAGGGGACATGGTGCATCCCTACTTGAAACGCCGCGAAGGGAAGGAGCGTGTTGAGTATCCGAGTCCTCAATTGAAAGCCGTTTTGGAAAAGACTTTGGGCGTTCCGCTTTTCCAGGAACAAGCGATGCAAATCGCCATCATTGGAGCCAACTTCACCCCTGACGAAGCCGACGAGTTGCGGCGATCCTTAGCAACCTTCCGTCACGTCGGCACAATTCAATCGCATGAAAAAAGATTCCTGGAAGGGATGCGAAGTAACGGCTATCCTGACGATTTCGCCGAGCGCTGCTTCAATCAGATCAAAGGATTCGGAACATACGGATTCCCAGAAGCGCATGCCATTTCATTCGCCAATTTGGTGTACGTCTCAGCATGGATCAAATGCCACTACGCTGATGTATTTCTCACTGCGCTTCTGAACAGCCAACCGATGGGGTTTTATGCTCCGGCTCAATTGGTACGGGATGCCCGCGAGCACGGCATAGAAATCCGTCCTATCGATGTCAATCACAGTTATTGGGAGACGACGCTGGAGCCAATTGAGAATTCTTCTCTTCATGCCGTTCGCCTGGGGCTGCACATGGTTGCGGGTCTGCCGGAAAAGGAAGCTAAAGCGCTTGTCGCAGTACGGGGCTGCGGGTATAGCACACCCACTGAAATTGCCAGACGGGCCGGATGCAGCCGCCGCGCACTGGATCGGCTGGCGCAAGCCGACGCGTTCTCTTCCATGAGTATCGGACGCAGACAGGCGCTGTGGAAAACAAGCGCACTCGATGGAAAGATTCCACCGCTGTTTGCGGTAGCCGATCTGTTCGATGACCCCAAGGTAGATTTACCATCGACAACAGCAAGTCAGGAAGTTCTAGCGGACTATCTTGCTTCGGGCCTCACGCTACGCGAACATCCTCTAACCTTCTTACGGCCTCGCTTGAAACGCAAACGAGTCATCACTGCGGCTGAGTTGAAAAATACTTTCGCAGGGAAAACTATTCTCGTTGCTGGACTAGTTCTATTCAGGCAGCATCCGCAAACCGCCAAGGAAACGATATTCTTAACGATCGAAGATGAAACCGGAGCAGCCAATCTGATCGTCTGGAAGCAGGTACATGAAAAACATCACGACGCCGTGTATCACGGGAAACTCCTGGCGTGCTGGGGAGTTGTGCAAAGAGAAGGTCAAGTACTGCACGTCGTTGCACGTCACGTCTGGGATTGGTCGGCGCAACTGAAGCATCTCGACCCACAAGACGGTGCTCCGAAACTTCCGGTCCGCAGTCGCGACTTTAGATAGAGTAGAGATCTGACACCCATCGTGCGCAACGACGGTCCTATCCACAACTTGACAGGTTTTCTAGTTCCTGCAACTTACTGATTCTACACCGTCGCCAAAGTCGCCAAAAGCCTCAAAAGCACGGTCTCGGTACAAAAAAGTGTACAAAAAAATTTAGACTGCTGTACATCGCGCAACAGCCTTGATGATTGCGCAGGATGCTGACGAAGCGGGGAGAGACTAGCTGTCCGTCGTTCGTAAGCATCCGCCCGGCCTGCGACCCAATATCCCGTTGCCCGGAGCCATTCCAGCGGATAGCGTCTGATGTTGATGATGTAGTCTCGCGCGGCGCGCGCGACCCTGGCCTCCGCGGCGATCCACACGAAACCTTCGCCTGGCGGCGGTTTGATTTTCTTCAGCGCATCCACCTACGATTGGGGACTGGTGGCTCATCCGGAGGGCGATGAACCCAGATTGCTTGGTGATCTGCTCGCGTATCGAACACCTGTTGCTCGGCCGGACCTCATGCCACCTTGAACACCGTGCGAGGCATATTTCCAGCCTTTGACCAGGCCTCTTCGACCGCGGTGAGGGGGATAGTCCTGGTAGCGATCTCAAAACGGCCCGGCACCGTTGCCTGCATCAAATCGTCAATCGATTTCACAAGCCGATCCACCTGGATACTGCCGATGCCGCTCCCCATCAGTTCTATGGCGGAAGAACGTAGCGCCGCGCTCGGCAACGTGATCTCAGGCGCACTGACGGAACCGACATGGACGAAGCGGATCGGCACCGCGTCTTTGCCGGCTTTTGCTCCTGCGATGATCAGCCGTTCGGCACTCGGCCCCCAAAGGTAATCGACTACAACGTCAATCCCATCCGCAAATTGCCCCCGAAGAGCTTCTTCCAGCGCGTCTCCGTCCTCACCCAGGGGAATCGTCACATCGGCGCCGAGCTTCGCGAGTGATTTCAGTGCTTCGATATTCCGGCCCGTCGCAATGACCTTCCTGGCGCCCATGTATTTCGCGATCTGAATAGCAAGGCGTCCGGCTGTGCCGGTAGCGCCGTTCACGAGCACCGTTTCACCGGCTTTGAGCTTCGCGCGCTCCTTCATGGCAGCCCATGCCGACATCCCCGGATTGGCGATCGCGGCGGCCGTCACGTCGTCCAGTTCATCCGGTATCGCAACGCATTGTCCGCGCCTTACGACGGTCCTTTCGGACATGCTGCCGAGCGGTGCCCTCGGAAGAACAAAATACACGCGGCTGCCGTCATCGAGGCGACCCACGCCATCGATGCCCACCACGAACGGCAAGTCCCCGGAGGAACTGTAGTGCGTTCCGGAAGCCCGGCTTCTGACAACGGTACTGAGCGCCGCCGCAGTGACGTTGATGCGAACCTCACCGTTGCCAGGCACTGGGTCTTCAAAATCTCCGTAGACAGGTGTCTTGCCCGCTTCCAGCACAATTGCTGCTTTCATTTTTCACACTTCATTTTCTTGCCGGCTCTTTTATTATATGTGTACTATACATATGGTGTATTATACACGTACAACTTGTTATTCTGTCAATGGGGCATGGCCATGAGCAAAGAAATCGTCCAATTGCACAACACCCTCATCGACTTAGTGGGTTTCATGAACCGGCCGCAGCGCGACACGGCGCTCATTCAGGAGGCCGGCATTTCTCTGGATCGAGCGATCTTCCCTCTGCTGATGGGAATTCAGCGTCATGGCCCGATCGGCGTGGTGGAGTTGGCCGAGCTAGCCGGGCGGGATTACACGACCGTCAGTCGACAAGTAACCAAGCTTGAAGGCCTCGGGCTCATCTCCCGTCAGGTCTCCAAAGCCGACAGACGCATCCGTGCCGCAGTTATCACCGCGAAGGGCCGCACGATGGCGGCAGCGCTGGACGAGGCGCGCGAGAGATTGGCGGCTGAGGTCCTCAAAAACTGGAGCAAGAAGGAGCTTCAGGACCTCGTGCGCTTAATGCGTAGATTTGCCGACGATCTTATCGCCTGGCGCAGTTAACCGCTTATATGGCCCAGGTGAAGCGAATATCGCGGCAGGCGCCATCCGCAGCGCGGCACAGAAGACAGCGGCGCGTCGGCCATTTCAGCCGCTGCGTACCTCGCCCGCGCCGAACGCGTCAAGCCGCAATCCATGGGCACGGCGCTGGGGTTGCTCGAGAAAATGGGACTGGTCGAGCGCAAGGCTCACCCCACGGACGGACGCCAGATCAACATCAAA
>Ga0208193_1001041_pt1 | contig 12679 bp, 10 predicted proteins | sample June2015DPH_17_2_FD_184716 | JGI IMG/M metagenome (GOLD analysis project Ga0208193, IMG submission 184716) | Peatland microbial communities from SPRUCE experiment site at the Marcell Experimental Forest, Minnesota, USA - June2015DPH_17_10... | ecosystem: Environmental > Terrestrial > Soil >...
AAACGCTTTCGCGCAACATGGTGGCGCCCTGTTCCTGAAGAATCTCGCGCGGGATGATCTGGATGCTGGCCGGCACATCCTCGAGCTTCGTGCCCGTTTTGCCGAGCGCCGGCACCTGTTCCGGATTGTCCACTCGACCTTGAACTATCAATTGCTGCAGTGACGTCGCATCACCTGGGCGGTCTGCCGCGCGACTCGCGGACGCCGCTGAAAATATCAGGAGGCAGTAGCCGGCAAGCCAGGCCCGCTGCCTTCCCGTGGGTCTACGGTGTTCAACGCGGCCGACCCGTAAACGACAACTTTTTTCAGCGCCCATATCATCAATCTCCCTCGTACGCGAATCGAAACACGAATGATTCGCATTTACATTCATGGTAGCAGGGCAAGAGCACTGGGTTCAATGCCATTCGACGGGAACGTCACAACGGCTTTACTCGGCGCTGACGCGCCTCGCTCTAAGGGCCGCTGCGTTCGCCCAATGGACTTGGGCGCTTGCGTCGGTGAGGCGTCTCCGGAAGGCAGGTTGCAGCGGGGACAGGGCGCTCAGAAGTAGTGCAGGCGCCAACTCACTTCAACCCCGCAGCCGCCGCAGGAGCGTCTGCAGGCTTCGGCGGGGGCGCCGTACTCGCCGGGCGCGTCATATTGCGCAGGCCCATGCCCGCGCGCGCCAGGGACGTCGAAAACCATCGATCCAGCACGCCCTGGGTCGATCCGCCTCGATTCATCAGCCGGCTGGTCCATTGCAGCGACGGGTCTCCCCGTCTCCCTGCCTGAAGGGACACGCTGCTGCTCTTCGATTCCCACAGAGTCAGTACCCTCACGCGATCATGCGATCGATACTCCGACAGCCGCTGCCAGACGGTGGTGTCCCGAAGCAGCGATGTCTCGCCGAAGGTGCTTGCCACCGGATCTTTGTCGAAGAGCGTCGGCTTGCGCGGGCGAAAATCCGTAGCGGAAAATGCAGGTTTTTCCGTGATGGCCGATAGGGTAAAGGGATCCAGGGGCAGGGTCAGCGTCGGGATAGGTTGCGATGAACGACGAATGCCGCCCACGCCGGCATCCAGAGCGGCAGGGGCAAGCGATGCCTGATCTGCCGCCAGCGCCTCGCTGCTGCGGACCAAGGTAAACAACATCAGTCCAATCAGCATCCTGTCGCGGAGGCCGTTACAGTGTGCCGCGGCGTCAACGAGCGGCACTTCATTGGATGGACGAAATTCCGACATGGCGGTGGATACTTCATCACGACCTATGGGCTCGCATAGCATCCCCCAACCCCGCCGAACCCCCGTGTGACCGGCATCACAGATTTGCACCGGTCGCGCGCAGCGCTCCGGTCGCCGTCGACATAAATTAAGGACAGCGCCCCATTATGTTCGTCGTGCGCCGCACTCAAGAATCCGGTGCGTCAAGTATCCGGTGCGTCGCGATACTCGGCCCGCCCCTTTTCCCATTCGCGCCCGTCGAAAGGCGTCACCGACATCGACTCGATGGTGCCGCTGTCGATGCAGCGCGCATTGACGCTGACCCCGTCCGGATGCGAGCGGGGAATGTAGAACGACTTCACTCCGCAGACGGAGCAGAAGTAATGCTTGGCGGTGTGGGTATTGAACGAATACGTCGTAAGCGCTTCGCGGCCGCTGATCAGCTTGAATCGATCGGCCGGCACGATCAAATGCAGGTATCCGAACTTGCTGCAGATGGAGCAGTTGCAATCTGCAACCTCGATCTGCGCCGGCGCCATCACCTCGAAGCGGACGCGCCCGCAATGACAGCCACCGGTGTGTGTACGCATGCTCCTGCTAGTGCTTGTGCTCTTGCACCGCCAGATCGCCGACCAGCGTCAGCAGGCGCTCCGGGCCGCCGGCAGTTCCTACGTCGGCGATGAACTTGCCGTTGACGACGAAGGTGGGGACGCCGTCGATTCGGTAGCGCTGCCCGAGTTCGTCCGCTCTTTGCAGCGCGGTCTCCACGGCGAAGGAGTGATAGGCCTTGGTGAAGTCGGTTTCGGAAATGCCGAACTTCCGCACGAACACGGCTTGCATGTGTTCCGAGCCCGCTGCGTCATTCGGATCAGGCGCAACGAGCGCATCGCCGTGGACGTGAATTTCCTTGAACACCTCGCTGTGCAGCTGATCCAGCTTACCCAGAGTCTGCAGCGTGTAAAACAACCGCGCGAGGGAGCGATGGCCTTCGTTCCACATCACGGGGACGCGCGAAAAGTTGATGTAGGCGGGCTTGGTTTTCAACCACGCTTCGACGGCGGGATCGATCGCATAACAGTGGGGGCAGGCGTACCAGAAAAACTCCAGCACCTCGACTTGCCCGGCGGGGACCTCGGTGGGTTGAGCCGGCAACAGCCGTTTGTAGTTGACGCCTTCCTGCCATGGAGTGGCGCTCGTCGTTGCGGCGGATGCCGTGGAAGTCGACGCCGCAACCGTCGAAGCGACCGCCGCCAGCAGCGGATTGTGCGCACCGCTGTCGCTGGGCACATCCTCGACGGTTTCCGAACCGTCTTCATTGATGCGGGTGATCTTCGACGGCCGGTCGGATGCCTGCTCGGCCGTCTTGGGATTGACCGCGGCGGCGCCGGTCTGCGCCGTGGCCGGCGCCGATGCCGGGTTCGGGGTACCGGCGGGAGAGCGCTCAACCGCCGATTGTTGTTTGCCGCACCCGGCCAGCACGAGCGCCAGCCCGAGGCATAATGCCAAGCCTGATGAACGCATCTTTAGCGTACGCCTTGCAGGTACGACGCCAGATTGCGGATGTCATCGGGCGACAGCCGTTTGGCGATGGTCTCCATGATGCCGTTCGGCCCCGTCGTCCGCGCTCCTGATGCGTAGTCGTTCAATTGTTTCGTGACATATACCGCTTGCTGGCCGCGCAGCGCCGGAAACTTTGCGGGTTCGTTGCCGCGAGCGGTCGGGCCATGACAGGCCATGCATGCCGGAATCGCGCGCGCCGGATCGCCTCCCCGATACAGCTTCTCGCCCGCCTGCCAGTAGGAGGGGTCGGCTTCCAGCCCCGTATTCGGCAGGCTTTCGAAATAGGCACCGAGATCGGCCATGTCGTCCGCGCTCAGGGACGCCGCATTCGGCGCCATCACGGCATTGGTACGCTTGCCGTCCTTGAAGTTTTTCAGCTGTTCCGCAATGTAGTCCGCACCGAGGCCCGCGAGGCTCGGCCATTCGGGGTTCGTGCTATTGCCGTTGGCGCCATGACAAGCCCGGCAGATGACGGCCTTGGTGGCGCCGTTTTCGGCGCTGCCTGCGGCCATGGCCGAGTTGCCGACGAGCGCACCGGAAATTGTTGCTGCGAGAATCCAAAGCCGCTTCATGATCGCCTGTTACCCCATGTAATGTGAACTGTCGTCAACCCTAAATTGTACACTAGAGTCAATAATTTGCGTTCCAGCGGCGGCTATGTCGACCTATCCCCATGTGAAATTCCTGACCAGCGCAGCCGAGGCGCATCAACTCGCCCCGGACGTGGGAAGAGAAATCGCCTTTGCGGGACGCTCGAACTCCGGCAAATCCACCGCCATCAACGCGATCACCCAGCGTACGGGTCTTGCGCGAGTGAGCCGCACGCCGGGGCGCACACAGCTGATCAATTTTTTCGAGCTCGCGCCAGAACGTCGCTTGGTGGACCTGCCGGGGTACGGATTCGCCAAGGTGCCGGAACGAGTACGGCTTCACTGGCTGCAATTGATGGAGCACTATTTCAATGTGCGTGAGTCTCTGGTTGGACTGATTTTGATCGTCGACAGTCGCCGAGGCCTCGGCGCCCAGGATGCGGGAATGCTCGAGTGGGTGCTTGCCAGGGACCGCCTCGCCCACGTTCTGCTTACCAAGGCGGACAAGCTCAATCGGCGCGACTCGGAGCGGGTATTGCGCGAGACCCGGGCGGCATGCTCCGATACGTCGGTGACCGCGCAATTGTTTTCGGCCCACGCCAAACAGGGCGTGGACGAGGTGCGGCAGGTATTGGAACGCTGGCTGGACGGCGGATAAAAAAAGGCCCCGGTGGTTACTTTGACGCAGCCACCGAGGCAGACCAACCCGGCATGGGGATGACAAACCGGGTCATTCCCGCTCAGGGAGAAGAGCGGGGAGCGTCTTACTCGCTCATTGGATTAGATGGGGACGGCTCTCGAAAGTTCCAGCCCCGGCAAGAGCAATTTCTCTGCTGCGCCCGGGCTGCGGTCATGGGGCTTAACCGACTGAATACTTACGGATTTTGCCGCAAACCGCGTTGCCTTGCCAGGCCGGCATCAGGTTCTGTCCTACGCCGGTGTACGGGCTTGTCCTACAAGGTCAACTCAATGCGCTTGATCCCAATTGTGCCCTATCCCCACATCGACCTTGAGTGGCACCGCAAGTTTCGCCGCCTGCGCCATATGGGCGCGTAGCTCGCCCACGATGGACTCGACCGCCTCATCGGCCACCTCGAGAACCAGCTCGTCGTGCACCTGCATGATGAGGCATGCCGAAACCCCCGAACTCTGCAGCCAACCGTCCACGCTGATCATGGCTCGCTTGATGATGTCGGCCGCCGTACCCTGCATGGGCGCGTTGATGGCGCTGCGCTCGGCGTACTGGCGCAGGGCTTGATTGCGGGACTGGATTTCCGGCAGATACAGGCGCCGGCCGAACACCGTTTCCACGAAACCCGTTTCGCGCGCCTTGCGCCGCGTATCTTCCATGTAGCGCTTCACGCCGGGATAACGTTCGAAATAAACATCCATGTATTTCTGCGCGTCGCCTCGGCTTATTCCCAGCTGGCGGGCGAGTCCGAATGCCGACATGCCGTACATCAAACCGAAGTTGATCGCTTTGGCGGAGCGCCGCTGATTGGCCGTGACGTCGCCCAAGGGTGTGGCGAACACCTCGGCGGCGGTCGCCTGGTGAACGTCGCGATCCTCGGCGAAGGCCTGCAGCAAACTCGCGTCGCCGGATAGATGCGCCATGATGCGCAATTCGATTTGCGAATAATCGGCGGCGACCAGCGAGCGGCCCGGCGGCGCTATGAACGCCTGCCGAATGCGCCGCCCCTCCTTGGTTCGAATCGGGATGTTTTGCAGATTCGGATCCGTCGAGGAGAGTCGGCCGGTGGCGGCGACCGCTTGATGATACGAGGTATGAATGCGTCCCGTGGCCGGATCGATTTGCTTGGGGAGATTGTCCGTGTAGGTCGACTTGAGCTTGGCGACGCCGCGGTATTCCAATATCAGCTTGGGCAGGGGATAGGTCGCGGCGAGTTCTTCGAGCACGTCTTCCGCCGTCGATGGCTGGCCGGTCGGAGTCTTGCGCGTCACCGGGATGCCCAGCTTGCCGAACAAGATCTCCTGCAACTGTTTCGGCGAGTCCAGATTGAACGCACCTCCCGCTTCGGCGTGAGCCAGGGCTTGCAGCTCCTGCATCCGCGCCGCGAGTTCGGAACTCTGAATCTTGAGCAGCTCCCGGTCCACGAGGACGCCCTTGCGTTCCATGCGGTACAACACGGACACCAGCGGTTGTTCGATGGTTTCGTAGACCGCCTTCAAAGCCGGCAGCGCTTCGATCTGCGGCCATAACTTGAGATGCAGCTGCAGCGTGACGTCCGCATCCTCGGCCGAGTACTCCGCAGCGCGGTCCACGTCCACCTGATTGAAGGTAATTTGCTTCGCGCCCTTGCCGGCCACGTCCTCGTAATGAATGGTCTTGACGCCGAGGTATTTCTCCGCGGCCGAGTCCATGTCATGGCGCGTGGCAACGCTGTTGAGCACGTAGGATTCGAGCATGGAATCGAACCGCTGTCCGTTGAGTGCTATGCCGTAGTTTGCGAGAACGTGGGCGTCGTACTTCAGGTGATGTCCGAGCTTCGGCCGGGCGGCGTCCTCGAGCAGCGGCTTGAATGCGGCAAGCGCCTTTTCAAGGTCGAGTTGCTGCGGAGCTCCCGCGTAATCATGGCCCAATGGCAGGTATGCCGCTTCCCCCGGCGCGACTGCGAACGACAGGCCGACGATGCGCGCCTGCATGTAATCGAGGCTGTTCGTTTCCGTATCGAACGAAATGAGCGGTGCCGCGGCAAGCTTCGCGAGCCACGCATCCAAGGCGTCTTGTGAAACGATCTTGTGATAATCGCGCGCAGCGGCGGGGGATGCGGCAGGCGCCGCGGCGGCGTCCTGGGCTCCGTGTGATTCCGCGACCGCCACGGGGCTCGCCGCTGTCGCGGCGCCGGCCGCAGGGGCGGTACCGGCTGCGATCGCCGCCTCGTCCGTACCCAGGGATTTGAGCAAGGTCCGAAATTCCAGCCGGGTGTACAGCTCTCGCAGCCGCGCTACATCGGGTGCGCCGCCGGCAAGCTCTTCGGCGGTAACGTCCAGCGTGAGCTCGGTATCGATGGTGGCGAGCTTGCGAGACAGTTCGAGCATCGCGAGTTCGTTGCGCAGATTCTCACCCACCTTGCCGCCGATATCCGCGGCGCGAGCCACGAGTTCATCCAAGGTTTGATACTGATTGAGCCATTTGGCCGCGGTCTTGGGTCCGACGCCGGTGATGCCGGGAATGTTGTCAGAGCTATCGCCCACCAGCGCGAGATAGTCGACGATCTGTTCGGGAAACACATCGAATTTCGCCTTGACGCCGGCGCGATCGAGGCGCGTGTTGCTCATGGTATTGATCAATCCGACATTCGGACCCACGAGCTGCGCCATATCCTTGTCGCCCGTCGAGATCAGCACCTGGTAGCCCGACGCGGCTCCCTGCTTCGCCAGAGTGCCGATGACGTCATCTGCTTCTACGCCGGGCACTCGCAGCAGCGCCAATCCCATGGCCGCCACGGTGTCGTACAGAGGCTGTATTTGCGAGCGCAAATCGTCGGGCATGGCTGGGCGATGCGCCTTGTACTGTTCGAACAAGTCGTCTCTGAATGTGCGGCCGGGCGCGTCGAATACCACGGCAATGCGGTCGGGAGACTCCTCCTTGATCATCTTGTTCAGCATATTGAGCACGCCGAGGATGGCGCCGGTCGGTTCGCCCTTGGAGTTGCTGAGCGGCGGCAGCGCGTGGAATGCCCGGTACAAATAGCCCGAGCCATCGACCAAAATGAGTTTGCGCGCGCTCATGGATGGGGCGGCCGCTGAGGGTACATCGTTATTAATCAGACAGACTCCTGGGGCTTCATCGAGGCGTCCGACGAGTTGCTCGTCGCCTCGGTAGGCGAAGTACCGGTCGGTGGCGGCGTACCGGCCGGTGGGACCGAAGCGGGAGCGCCCGGGGTCGGCGAGGCCTGATCAGGCTTTGCCCCGGAAGGCGTATTCGCGGGGGGCGCATTCGCAGGAGCCGTACTCGCAGGAGGAGTACTTGCAGGAGGCGCGGGAGGCTTGGCCGGCGCATGGGGGCCCAGCTGCACTTTCTTGTGCTTAGGAGGAGTATCCGGAAGCACCAAAGGTCCTTTCTGCCCGCATGCGACGAGCATACCGGCCACGCAGACAGCAATCCCTAGGTGCACAACTCTCATTATTGGAGTATACCGCCTGCCGCGGCGGGACAGTTTGACCGGAACTTCTGGCACCGCCGGTCTGTCGGAAAGTGCAGTGCCTCAATTGGAGAATTCGATGACGCGGATTTCAGGAACTTTGCTGGCAATCACCGCTGCGTGTGCATGCGCGGTTTCGACGTCGGCTCTGGCGGACGACGAATCAACCAGCAATCTGGCCGGGTTATATGTCGGTGCCGGCGTGGGGTATTCCACGGTTCGAAGCGACGATCCTGCTTTCGGGCTGCCGGGTAGTTTGAATGATACCGAGTTCGCGTGGAAGTTGATCGCCGGTGTGCGGCCGATTCCCTTCGCGGGCGCAGAGTTCGAATACATCGATTTTGGCCATCCCGATCACGATGTAGGTATCAACGGGATCAACAATTCCGGACTCGATTCTCATCCGCGCGCGGAGGTGTTGTATGGCGTGGGCTACTTGCCGCTCCCGGTTCCCACGCTCGATGTCTTCGGCAAGGTGGGCGTTGCGGAGCTGCAAACGGATGTCACCACTTTCGTAGGATCGTCGCAATTCTTCCGTCAAAACGAGTCCAATACCCGCGTCGCTTACGGCGTGGGCGTGCAGTCCAAAGCGTGGGGAATTTCGTTCCGCGCTGAATACGAGCGGATCAGCTCCCAGTTCGGCGACCCCGACGCGGTGACCGTAAGCGCCACCTGGACCTTCTAACGACAGCTGGCCACTACCTCGTCGAGAAAGTCTTTCCGCATTGGTACGAGTGGAAGGAGGCTGGGGTGAGGGGTATCCCGTCCCCTTTCATAAATCTTGATGAAAGGGGACGGGATACCCCTCACCCCAGCCTCTGGCCCTCTATCAGCGCGAAAAGACTCCTTGACGAGGTAGTGGTCAGTTTGCCGGCGTAAGTACATATACTGGCGCTTATGAACTTCACGCTGCACACCCGGCGCGCGCTTGTCGTCGCGTTCGGGCTATCCATGGTTTTTGTCGGGTGCGTCGAGGACGGGCTCGCGGCGGGCGCCGCCGGCAGCGGCGACCCAACCACTCGCGCTTTGCGCTCGAAGATCGACACCGTCGTGGTCATCTACGCGGAAAATCGCGCCTTCGACAATTTGTACGGTAATTTCCCGGGGGCGCACGGCCTGAGCGAGGTCATCGACCGCGATGGCCGGCCGCGCCCGGCCTACGTGCCGCAGGTCGATCGCAATGGGTCGGTGCTGCCGGCTCTGCCGCCGACCTGGGGCGGCGTCACCGCCGCGGGCGCCGAGCCGGTGGTGACTGAGGCTCAAAGCGCGGGATTGCCCAATGCACGCGTTCACGCCGCAATCCAACTTCACCTTGTCCACGTCGACCGTGACGCGCGATCTGGTGCACCGTTTTTTCGAACACCAGATGCAGATCGACGGCGGCAGGAACGACGGCTATGCCGCCTGGTCCGATGCGGGCGGTCTCGTCATGGGACACTACGACTACAGCCGGTCCGCGCTGTATGCGTTGGCGAAGGAATTCGTGCTCGCGGATAATTTCTTCCAGGGCGCATTCGGCGGCTCGTTCCTGAATCACCAATACTTGATCTGCGCCTGCGCGCCGGTATATCCCGACGCGGATACGGCGGCGGCGAAACCGTCCATAGCGATACTCGATACCGACGCCGCCGGGCATTACTTGCCGCGGCTGAAACTCGCCCAAGGCGCGCCGCAGTCCGCTTTGGATGGCCCGCCCAGATTCGCAAGAAGCGGCAATATCACCCCGGCCAACTATTTTGGCGACGGCAAGTTCTACGCCGTGAATACCATGCAGCCTGCGTATCAGCCCAGCGGCAACCCGCCGGCGGCCGATGACACCGCCGCTCTTTACGCCGATCCCCATCGCGGTACCACTTTGCCGCCTCAGAACCAGGCGACCATCGGAGATGCTCTGGACGCCAAGCACGTCGATTGGATTTGGTACGCGGGATCGTGGAATGCGGCGCTCGCCGACGGTCGCCGTCCTCCGCTCGACGCTCGTACCGTCATTTATGCGCCGGAAACTCCGGGCGGCAGCCCGGACTTCCAGCCGCATCATCAGCCTTTCAACTACTACGAGCGCTTCGATCCGGCAACCCACGCCGATCAACGCGCCGCCCATCTGAAGGACTACGGCGCGCTGGTCGCCGACGCGGGTGCCGGCCGCCTGCCGGCCGTCGTTTTCTACAAACCGCAGGGTAATGTGAACCAGCATGCCGGCTACGCATCGGTGGCTGAAGGCGACGCCCACATTGCCGATCTGGTTTCCGTACTGCGGGCAAGTCCGCAGTGGCGTCATATGGTCATCGTGATCACCTACGACGAATTTGGCGGCGCATGGGACCACGTGGCGTCCCCGCGCGGCGATCTCTTGGGGCCCGGCGCGCGCATTCCGGCGCTGATCGTTTCTCCGTATGCGAAGCGCGGCACCGTCGATCACACTCAGTACGACACCGAGTCGATTCTACGGTTGATCACGCGCCGCTTCGGCCTCGACGTATTGCCGGGGATATCGATGCGCGATAAAGGGCTCGCCGCGCACGGCGCGGCGCCGATGGGCGATCTGACCAACGCCCTCGATCTGCGCCGCTGAGCCGCGCCCGCGCCGTTATTTCTGCGTCGGCGTAGAATTGCCGGGCGCCGCCGGCGCGTTTGTGGATTTGGCGCTCAACAATTCCACATCGAATATCAGCAGGGAGCCCCCGGGAATGCCCGGCTTCGGGTTCGGACCGTAGGCGAGTTCCGGCGGCACGAACAGCTGCCACTTGGCGCCCGGCTTCATCAGCACCAATGCCTCCTGCCATCCTTTGATCACGCCGCCCACGGTGAAGGACGCGGGTGCGCCGCGCGCATAGGAGCTGTCGAATTCTGTACCATCGAGCAGCTTGCCTCGATACTGCACCGTCACCGCGTCGGTGGGCGTGATCGCGGGAGCCTTGCGGTCGCCCGGAGCAATGACCTTGTATTCCAGGCCCGAGGCTGTGGTGGTGACGCCTTTCTCGTGACCGTTGCGCGCCAGGAAATCCTTCGCTGCCGCCTGATTGTGTGCGATCGCGGCCGTCATCGCCGACCGCACGAACTCCTGCACCTGCTGCCGATCGGCCGGAGTGCTCCTCTTGCCCTGCAAACCGTCCTTCATGCCACGCACGATATCGTCGATGGCCACCTGGTCGGTGACCCCCACGCTGTGCAGCTGTTCACCGTAGGTCAGGCCGAACAAGTAGCCGGCCTGGGCGGGGGATGGCGCTGGCGCGGCCTCTGCGCCAGGTGCCGTTGCGGGCGAGGGCGCGCCGGCGGGCTGGGGCGGGGATTGGGCGCCGGCAAGGGGCGCGGCCGCGACCATGAGCCACGCTGCGCAGGTCCGGGGTAGAGTTCCGATGGTGGTGTGTTTCATGGCGCGGAAGATACCCTTCTCGGGGTTACAAATGCTAGCGCGATCAGTGACTCCGCCAAGTGGTCATTTGGGATCCTTGAGTTTGGCCGCCACGCGGCGATAGGCCTCGCGAAACGGAATACCTTCTTTGGCCACCAAGGCATTCGCGGCGGCGGCGGCATGAATGCCGGGATCGAGCCGGATGTTCTGCGGCCGGAAGCTGACGCCATCGAGTGCGACCGGCATTATGTCGAGAGTCTGCAGGCAGGAATCGATGCTGCGGAACAGCGGTGGTTTGATGAGCTGCAGATCGCGGTGATAGCCCGACGTCAGCTTTTGGGTGATCCCGAGCACTTCGTTGAGCGCCGCTTGCGCGACAGAACTGCGGCCGCGCACCAATTCGAAGACGTCGGGGTTGCGCTTTTGCGGCATGATCGACGAGCCCGTAGTAAAGGCTGCCGGAAGAGTCACGAAGCCGAATTCCTGTGTATAGAAAAGCAGCAAGTCGGCCGCAAGACGGCCCAGGTCCTGTGCGAGCAAGGTGATCTCGAACAACAGCTGCGCCTCGGCCTTGCCGCGCGAGAGCTGCACGGCCGTCACCGGTTCTTGAGTCACGTCGAATCCAAGGCGGCGCCGCGTCTCCTCGCGGTTGAGTTCGAGGTTCGGCGTGCCATAGCCGGCCGCTGATCCCAGCGGGTTCTTGCCGATGCGCCTCTGCGTATGTGCGATACCCTCGGCATCGTCGCGAATTTCCGCCGCAAAGCCCAGTGCCCACAGTGCGACGCTGCTCGGCATGGCCTGCTGCATGTGGGTGTAGCCGGGGAGCACGACGGCTCCGTCCCGGGCCGCCAGCGCTTCGAGCGCGTCCGCCACGGCCGAGGCGCCGCGCCGCAATTCTTCGGCGGCATCGCGCAAGTACAGGCGCAGAGCAGCAAGGACCTGATCGTTGCGCGATCGGCCGGCATGCAGGCGGCCGCCGGCCGCGCCGATGCGCGCGGTGAGCAGGTTCTCGATCGCCGTCTGGCAATCCTCCTGTTCCAGCGAGATGCGCCAGGCACCGCGCGCGTGTTCCTCGCCGATGACCGTCAGTGCCTCACGGATGAGCTCGAGATCCTGCGCCGACAACAGGCCCTGAACCGCGAGCATGTCCGCGTGCGCGATGCTCGCTTGGATGTCGTAGCGCACCAGACGGTTATCCAGAACATAGTCGTCGCCCGCCGTATAGCCGAGGACGCGCGCGTCGAGCGGTGCGCCCTTGTCCCAGAGCCGCGTCATGCCTTCAAGCACCTGCCGCGCTGAGCTGTTCCGCCGGGCTCAGGGCGGTGAGGTCCGCCACGACCAGAGTCCCCGTGCCTTCGTTCGTGAATATCTCCGCGAGCAGGCTGTCGGTGGATCTGTAGCTGATGACGTGCACCCGGCGCACACCGCCGCGAATGGCGTTCTCGATCGCGGCCGCCTTGGGCAGCATGCCCTCCTTCAGCGCGCCCTGGTCGCGCAGACGCTTCAAGCCCTTGATGTCGGTGTACGAAACCACCGAGCTCGGATCCTCGACCCGTTCGAGAATTCCCTGCGCGCCGGTGCACAGCACGAGTTTCTCCGCCGACAGCGCGCCGCCGATGGCCGCGGCCACCGTATCAGCGTTGATATTGAGCAAGGTGCCGTGCGAATCCGCCGACAAGGGACTGACCACCGGCATCAATCCGTTCTCGAGCAACTTCTCGATGACTCCGGTATTCACCGAATCGATATTGCCCACGAATCCGTAGTCCACGGTCTCGCTGGAACCCTCGGCGGTACGCACGGGCGGCC
>Ga0208193_1001042_pt1 | contig 12672 bp, 11 predicted proteins | sample June2015DPH_17_2_FD_184716 | JGI IMG/M metagenome (GOLD analysis project Ga0208193, IMG submission 184716) | Peatland microbial communities from SPRUCE experiment site at the Marcell Experimental Forest, Minnesota, USA - June2015DPH_17_10... | ecosystem: Environmental > Terrestrial > Soil >...
CTTCTCGGGGTCGATCTTCAAAGTGATGATGGTGGGAGCCCACTCCGACATGGTCTCACGCGGCTTGGACAGCACCTTGTTCATCTCACCCAGAATGTGCAGCCGGCCGTCCCGTGCCTGATCGAGCGCCACCTTCATGATTTCGCGCGTAATGCTCGTGATCTTGATGTCCATCTGCAGCGCCGTGATGCCGTCCTTCGTGCCGGCCACTTTGAAATCCATGTCGCCGAGATGATCCTCATCGCCCAGGATGTCGGTCAGGACCTGGAAGCGCGCGCCTTCTTTGACCAGGCCCATGGCGACGCCGGCCACCGGAGCCTTGATCGGCACTCCGGCATCCATCAGCGCGAGGCTGGTGCCGCAGACCGAGGCCATGGAACTCGAGCCGTTCGACTCGAGAATTTCCGAAACGACACGGATGACGTATGGGAATTTCTCGACTCCGGGCATCACGGCCTTGACGCCGCGCTTGGCCAGATTGCCGTGGCCGATCTCGCGCCGTTTCGGCGAGCCCATCATGCCGGTCTCGCCGACGCTGAACGGGGGAAAGTTGTAATGCAGCATGAACGGCTCTTTGCGCTCGCCCGTGAGACCGTCGATGATCTGCGCGTCGCGGCCCGTGCCCAAAGTCGTCACCACCAGCGCCTGAGTTTCGCCGCGGGTGAACAGCGCCGAACCGTGAGTTCGCGCGAGCACGCCGGTGCGGATATTGATGCCGCGCACGGTCTTGGTGTCGCGGCCGTCGATACGCGGGTGCCCTTCGAGGATTCTCTCGCGGACCAGCCGGTATTCAAGATTGAAGAATTCGCCGCCGACCTGGTCCGCGGTGAACTTCGCCGATTCGCCCTGGGTCAGCGCCTCGAGTGTCGCGCTCTTGATCTCGCTGATCTTCGCGTGGCGCTGCTGCTTCTCGGTCAATGCATAGGCGGCCGCCAGATTCTTCTCGGCCAACGCGGCTACCGCATCCTTCAACGCCGTGTTCGCTTCCGGCGCAGTCCACGTCCATTTCGGCTTGCCGGCTTCCGCCACGAGTTCGTTGATGGCCTTTATAGCCACCTGCATTTGTTCGTGGCCGAACATGACGGCGCCGAGCATGACTTCCTCATTCAAGCCGTCGGCTTCGGATTCGACCATCAGCACGCCTTCCTGGGTACCGGCGACCACGAGATCGAGCTTGGATTCGGTCAACTGAGTCGCGGTGGGATTGAGAACGTACTTGCCGCCGATGTAACCCACGCGCGCTCCGCCGATGGGGCCCAAGAACGGCAGGCCGGAAATGGCCAGGGCCGCCGATGCGCCGAGCAGCGACGCGATGTCAGGATCCACTTCGGCATTGACCGAGATGACGGAGGCCACCACCTGCACGTCATTGATGAAACCTTCCGGGAACAGCGGCCGTATCGGCCGGTCGATCAGGCGCGATGTGAGCGTCTCCTTCTCCGTCGGACGCCCTTCTCGCTTGAAGAAACCGCCCGGGATGCGGCCCGCCGCGTAGGTCTTTTCCTGGTAATTCACCGTGAGCGGGAAGAAATCGCGGCCGGGCGTCGCCTTCTTCAGACCCACCGCCGTCACCAGCACCACGGTGTCGCTCATGGTGACGAGCACCGCGCCGTCGGCCTGACGCGCGAGTTCGCCCGTCTCAATGGTTACGGTGTGATCACCATACTTAAAGCTTTTTTTGATAGCGCTCACCTGGAGCCCCTTTGCGTAATCGGAATTGTATGTACACAGACGAGCACTTGAAGAGGTGCCTGCTGCAGCGGTGCCGTCAGCGGCGTAACCCTAAGCGTTCGACTAATTGCGTGTATTTGTCCGGTGTTCTGCTCTTTAGATAATCGAGCAGCTTGCGGCGCTGGTTGACCATCTTGAGCAGCCCGCGACGCGACGCATGGTCGGCCTTGTGGGTGGTGAAATGCTGGCTCAAGCCGTTGATGCGCTCGGACAATAAGGCAATTTGAACTTCGGGGGAACCGGTGTCCTGCGCGCTGCGCTGAAATTTACCGACGACGCCCGTCTTTTCTTCACGAGTAAGTGGCATGGGAAATCAAACCTCAATCAATAACTTAGACCTTTTAAGAAGGCGCGCATTGTACGCGTCGCGGCACTCGCCCTCAAGCGCGATTCATCGCGGCTGAAATAAGTCGCAGCGGAACCAGGCGTCCGGCGGGCTGAATCTGCGCCAAACCCAGGAATCCCAGGCCCGCGGCGTAGATTCGCACGGTTTCCGGCGGGGATTGGGGTAATTCGGCGGGAATGGCCAATTCAGTTAGGACCACGGTCTGTCCCTGTCGAAACGCAATGACCCCGCCGGCAGCCAGATCCAGCCGCCGCCAACAGGTCAGCGCGGCGTCCACCGGCAGCAGCACCTCCCGCCGTTGCGCTGCGCTCATGGATTCCAATGCTTCGAGAGACAATTGCGGTTCTGCACCAAATGGGTCGACTCCGAGCCGGCGCAGCGCCGCCAAATGCGCAATCGTCCCCATGCGCGCGGCCAGATCCTCGGCAAGAACCCGTATGTAGGTGCCCTTCGAACAGCGCACGTCGAAGGTGAAATCCGGGGTCTGCCAATCGACCAGCTGCATCTGATGGATGACTATGGCACGCGCCGCGCGCTCGCGGGTGATGCCGGCGCGCGCGTATTCGTACAGCGGCTTGCCGTCCTGCTTGAGCGCGGAATGCATGGGAGGCACTTGGGCATACTCCCGCGGAAAATCGCTCAGCGCGGCAGCGAGCTGTGGCGCCGAATAAGCCGGCAATTCACGCCTTTCGACCACTTCGGATTCACGATCGGCACTGGGCGTGCGCTCACCCAGCCGCGCCGTCACACGATAGGTTTTGTCGGCGTCGAGGAGCTGTGCACTGAATTTCGTGGCTTCGCCGAAGCAGATGGGCAGCAATCCGGATGCCAGTGGATCGAGAGATCCGGTATGTCCCGCCTTGCGCGCGTTGAACAGACGCTTGACGCGCGCGACGGCCGCCGCGGAGCTCAGACCCACGGGCTTATCGAGCAGGAGAATGCCGTCGATGTCGGCGGGCACCTCAGCCTCCGGACTTCGGATCGATGTAGTCCCCTTCATCGACGACGTGTCCATCATCGGGTCCGTCATCGGGCTCCTCGTCGATCTCGTGGTCGGGCTCGCGGCCGGCGACGGACTCACGGTGTTCCTCCCCGGATGCGGCCGCAGGCCGCTGCTCCGGCTTGTTCACCGAGTCGATCAATTGGGTCAGCCGCACGCCGTGCTCGATCGAAGTGTCGAGCTCGAAACTCAACGTGGGCGTATAGCGGATCATCAGCGACTTCGAGAGCGCGTTGCGCAGAAATCCGGCGGCGCTCTCCAGCCCTCGCTGCACCTTCGGATCCGGACCGTCCTTGCCGAAGACCAGGTAGTACACCCGCGCCGTGCGTAAATCCCCCGCGACGCTGACGGCCGTGATCGTCACATTGCCGATGCGCTCGTCCTTGACGTCGCGCCGCAGCATCTCCACCAATTCACGCTGGATCTGTTCTCCGAGCCGCCGCGCCCGCGGATTGTCTTTGTTTGGCATATCTACTTCTACCGCGCTTTGATTATGACCCCGCCCCGCGCTCGCATAGCGAATACTCTTTAGGCGCTGCGCGCCGGGTTCAACGGGGTCGAAGCGACCCCGTCCGATAGCGCGGCCTAAAGAGTGCGTGCTATTTCTACGCGCGAATAGCACTCGATCTGGTCGTTTTCCTGCACGTCGTTGTAGTTCTTCACGCCGATGCCGCATTCGGTTCCGGCGCGCACTTCGTTGACATCGTCTTTGAAGCGCTTCAAGGACTCCAAGGCTCCCTCGAAAATGACGACGTTGTTCCGCAGCACGCGGATCGGAAAGTTGCGGCGCACATAGCCGTCGATCACCATGCAACCCGCGACGGTGCCGAATTTGCTCGAGCGGAATACGCTGCGAACCGCGGCAAGCCCCACGATCTGCTCCTTGACCTCGGGCGACAACATGCCCGTGAGCACCGCCTTGATGTCGTCGATGGCCTCGTAAATGACGCTGTAGTAGCGGACATCGACTCCGTGATCCTTGATGGCGGTGCGAGCCGCCGCGTCGCCGCGCACATTGAAGGCAATGATGCGAGCCTTGGAGGCCGCGGCCAGCGTGACGTCGGATTCGGTCAAGCCGCCGACGCCGGAAGCAACGATGTTCACCGCGACTTCGCCGGTGGACAGGCCGTTCAGTGAATCGCGCAATGCCTCCACGCTGCCCTGCACGTCGGCCTTCACCAAGAGCTGCACGAAATCAGCCTTGCTCTCGCCCATGGTCGAGAACACATCCTGCATGTTCGCGCTCTTCTGCGCGAGCTTGACGTCGCGCGACTTCGACTGGCGGTGCATGGCGACTTCGCGCGCCTTGCGCTCGTTCTCGACCACCAGCAGTTCGTCGCCCGCATTCGGCGCGCCGGACAGTCCCAGCACCACCACCGGTATCGAAGGGCCGGCCGAATCGACGGGTTGTCCCGCCTCGTCGAACAGCGCCCGCACCCGGCCGAATTCCTGGCCGATGAGCAGCGGGTCTCCGAGCTTGAGGGTACCGCGCAGCACGAGGATGGTCGCGACGGCGCCGCGGCCTTTCTCGAGACTGGACTCGATCACGTAGCCCGCCGCGAGCCCGGTGGTCGGGGCTTTCAGCTCGAGCACCTCGGCCTGCAGCAGGATGCTGTCGATCAGCTGATCCACGCCCTGTCCCGTTCGCGCGGATACCGGCACGAATATATTCTCGCCGCCCCATTCCTCGGGAATCACGCCGTACTTGGTCAGCTCCTGCTTGACCTTCTCCGCGTCGGCTTCCGGCTTATCCATCTTGTTCAGCGCAACCACGATCGGTACTTTGGCCGCTTGCGCGTGCTGTATGGCTTCGACCGTCTGCGGCATGACGCCGTCGTCGGCGCCGACGACCAGGATGACGATGTCCGTGACCTGCGCGCCTCGCGCGCGCATGGACGAAAACGCCGCGTGGCCCGGAGTGTCGAGGAAAGTGACCATGCCCTTGGCTGTTTCCACATGGTACGCGCCGATGTGCTGCGTAATTCCGCCCGCCTCGCCTGCGGCCACCTTGGTGCGGCGTATGTAGTCGAGCAATGACGTCTTGCCGTGATCGACGTGACCCATCACCGTCACGACCGGCGGACGCGGCAGTACTTCGAGCGAGGAGTCGGTCTCGCGCTGCAGATCGTCCTCTATGATGTTTTCCTTGCGCAGCACCGCCGTGTGGCCCATTTCCTCCACGACCAGGACCGCGGTGTCCTGCTCGATCATCTGATTGATCGTGGCCATCACGCCCATGTTCATCATCACTTTGATGACTTCGGTGGCTTTGACGGCCATCTTCTGCGCCAGCTCTCCGACCGTCATGGCCTCGCCGATCGCCACCTCGCGCACGACGCGCGCGGTCGGCATCTCAAAACCATGCTTGGTGTCCGATTCGCCGCCGACCGAACGGCGCCGGCCGTCGCGCGACTTCTTCTTCTTGTGCCGCGAACTTACGTCCCCGACGATGTGCAATTCCTGCCGGCCGTAGCGCGTGGCCTTGTCGTCCACCTCGACCCGCGGGGCCTTGCCGGGCTTTGCAGCGGTGGCCGCCGCCGCCTTTCGCTCGCGCTCGGCTTGATCTCGCGCCAGCTGTTCGGCGACGCGGCGCGCTTCTTCCTCGGCGGTCTTCTTGCGATTCTCTTCATCGCTGCGCCGCCGGCTCTCCTCCTCCAGACGCTCTCGATCGAGCCGTTCCTTCTCGAGCCGCTCATGCTCCGCCTTCTCGATGGCGGCCTTGGCCTGCTCTTCGGATTCGCGCAGCCGGTCCAGTTCCTCCTGCTGATGGCGCGCTTGATCCTCCAGCACCTCTCGCTTGACGTAGGTGCGCTTGCTGCGCACTTCGACGTTCACGGTGCGCGCCCGCCCCTGCGGACTCGCGAGTTTCAGCTCCGACTGCGATTTGCGCCGCAGGGTGATCTTGCGCGGAGCCGCGTCGGCCTGTATGTCGTCGTGGCCGTGGCTGCGCCGCAGGTGCGTCAGCAGCTCGTGCTTCGCGTCCTCGCTGATCATGTCTTCCGCACTCTCGACCCTGATCCCCGCCTGATCGAGCTGCTGCAGCAGCCGATCGACCGGGACCTTCAGCACCTCGGCGAATTGGGCTACGGTAACGTCTGCCATACTTGCTCCTAAACCTTAGCTTCTTCCGCGAACCAGTGCTTGCGGGCATCCATGATCAGTTCCGCGGCCTTCTTCTCATCGACGCCGCCCATCTCGACCAATTCGTCCACGGCCAGATCCGCCAGGTCGTCGCGCGTGCGCACCCCTTTGCGCGCCAGTGTTCTGGCCAGGGTGTCGCCCGCGATTTCGACCAGGTCGGCGGCCGGCTCCGCGCCGTCCATCGATTCCTCGCTCGCGATCGCCTGCGTCAGCAAGACGTCGCGCGCGCGGGTGCGCAGCTCTTTGACGATTTCCTCGTCGAACTCTTCGATGCCGTTCAGTTCGCTGGCGGGCACGTAGGCGATCTCTTCAATGGTCGAAAATCCCTCCTGCACCAGGATGCTCGCGACGTCGGCGTCGACATCGAGCTGCTTCATGAAGGTCTCGCGCAGCGCCAGGGATTCGGTCTCGCTCTTCGCTTCGGCCTGCGACTCGCTCATGACGTTCAATTCCCAGCCCGTCAGTTCGCTGGCCAGGCGGATGTTCTGGCCGCCCCTGCCGATGGCCTGCGAGAGCTTGTCCTCGGACACGGCTATGTCCATCGAGTGCGAATCCTCGTCGACGACGATCGAGGTGACTTCCGCGGGCGCCATGGCATTGATGACGAATTGCGCGTTGTTCTCGTCGAACGGAATGATGTCGACCCGTTCGCCGGCAATCTCATTGGACACCGCCTGGACGCGCGAGCCGCGCATGCCGACGCAGGCGCCGACCGGATCCACCCGCGGATCGTTGCTGCGCACGGCGATCTTGGCGCGTACGCCCGCGTCCCGGGCCGCCGCCAGGATGTTGATGAGCCCCTGCCCCACCTCCGGCACTTCGAGCTTGAACAATTCGATCAGAAATTCCGGCGCGGTGCGCGACAGAAAAAGCTGCGGGCCGCGCGGCTCGGTGCGCACTTCCTTCAAGTACGCCTTGATCCGGTCCTGGGAGCGCACCGGCTCGCGCGGAATCATCTCTTCGCGCGCGATGAACCCCTCGGCGTTGGCACCCAAATCCACGTATACGCCGTTGCGATCGACGCGCTTGACGATGCCGCTGACCAGCGTACCCGCGCGGTCCTTGTAGGCGTCCACCACCTGGGCGCGCTCGGCCTCCCGCACCTTCTGCACGATGACCTGCTTGGCGGTCTGCGCGAGGATCCGGCCGAAGGGCACCGATTCCATCGGCTGCTCCACGAAGCCGCCCGGCTCCACGTCCTTGTCGATGTCGCGCGCATCGTCCAAGCGCAGTTCGCGCTCGGGTACTTCGAGTTCGGTGGAATCGTCGGCGAAGACTTTCCAGCGGCGAAAGGTGTCGTAGGCGCCGGTCTTGCGGTTGATCGAAACCCGCACGTCGAGTTCTTCGCCGTGCTTCTTCCGGGTTGCCGATGCCAACGCAGCTTCGAGCGCGTCGAAGATGATTTCCTTGTCGACACCCTTCTCGTTGGAGACCGCATCGACGGCCATCAAGATTTCTTTGTTCATGGTCCTATAGACTCCTCGTCACTCCGGCCGCAATCTCGCCTTCTGAATCCGCTCGAGCGGCAGGCTGTGTGCCTTGCCGTCGACTTCCACGACAATCGCGTCCTCCGCGATCGACTTCAACATTCCGACAAACCGCCGCCGTCCATCGATCGGCAGCTTCAGCTCGGCGAAGATCCGCTCGCCGACGAACCGCTCGAAATGCGCACGCGTGCGTAAGATCCGATCGAATCCCGGCGAGGAGACTTCCAGCGTGTAGTGCCCCTTGATCGGATCCTGGATCTCGAGCACCTGGCTCACCGCATGACTCACGTTCGCGCAGTCGTCGACCGTGATGCCGAGGCTGGAATCCTCGGCGCGACGATCGATGAATATACGCAACACCCCGCCGCGCCCCGCCTGCGCGAACTCGACATCGACCAACTCATAATTCAACGCCTCGATCGGCGGCTCTAGTAAGCGCATCAAGGCGTCACGCATGTTGTTAAACCCTATCCAAACAAAAAAGGGGACCATCGGCCCCCTCTCTATCGACGAAACCCCCGGCGGGGTTCATAACCTTTTAGGCGCGGGCCCGGATTTACTTGGGCCCCCGCCGAGGGGCGCGATTATAGGCAAACCCGCATGAGGCGTAAACCCTAATCACGCAGCGCGCAGGTAGGATGCCGCAGCAGATGCCGCAGGGCACCCGAAGGGCGCGGCCCCCCGGATGGGGCCGCGTCAATTCCGCAACTTAAAATGACTGAGGCCGCATCGCTGCGGCCCCAGTTCTCGCTCGAAACTAAACGCCTTACCAGCGCTTCGGACCGCGCGATCCACCACCACCACCGCCACCACCACCGCCGCCGGTGCGCTCCTGAGCCTCGTTCACCTTCAGCGCTCGCCCGTCGACATCGTGGCCATTCAAGGCCTGCATGGCGCGCGCAGCATCTGCACTTGCCATTTCAACGAAGCCGAAGCCGCGGGGCCGACCGGTGTCGCGATCGTTGATCAGCGCCACCGATTGCACGGCGCCATGCTTTTCGAACAGCGCACGGACTGCGGACTCGTCCATTGAGAACGGGAGATTGCCAACATACATTTTCGTCATGTGAAGAATACCTACTACAAAAGAAGCTATCGGCCGGTCACCCGTGCGTACTGCGATGCAATGTGCAAAGTGCCTGCCACCTGGGTCGAAGAAACCTGCTTTGTGGGTTGTGGCCAAGGTGACGCCGGAGCGGCGCGGTGACCAGAAACGGACCAAGTAGAAATTCACGAACCGCAACAGATCCTACAGCAATTTGCTGATAAATACGAATTTTCGCTAGCCGGGGTGCCACCACGAGAGCAGCGGCGGGAGCATACGGTGCCGGCTCAACACCCCCGGGGCCGACCAACAGGCGGTGCGCCGCAGCCCTGCCGCAATGCACAATTCCTCAGCCAACGCCCATTCGGCCGGGCCATGATTCGCCATAAAAAAGACCCCGTTCGGGCGCAGATTATGTCGAATCTGCCGAAATAGCCTGCCGGGCGCCAGGAGACTCAGGGGCAGGCGCCATGCCAGTATGGCTGCCGGCGTGAGGAACGGAAACCAAGCCGTGATGATGTCGGAGGGCTCGTGATGGGCGGCGTAGTCGGCGATCACGAACCGGGCATTGGGCAACCGTCGCAGGTAGCCGGCCGCATAGTCGATTCGCGCGCGCCCGTCTCGAAACAGCCGGTGGCCTTCGACTTCCACGCCCACCATTCGGTCGGGGCGGAAAAAAGTCTGCAGGGTTGCCGCATACCAGAAACTCGCGCACCCGATGTCGCAGAGCTCGCCGCCGGCCGGCCTGCCCATGCCCGATTCGCTCCAGCCGCGGTCCAGAATGTCGAGATACTCGTAGTTATTGACGCTGGTCGCAGCGCTCATCCGCAGCTCGAACTGCACCTGGTAACGGTCACGCAACGCGGCTATCCTTTGCGACTGCTCGCGGTCTACGATGCAAAGTTCGCGGGCGGGCGTTTCCTCAAAGGCGCCGCGCGACCAGCGTATGCGCTCAGAAACGGCATACCAGAAACCGTGTCGCAAGGAACGTAGTCGCTGAAGTGATGAATACATTTGCCAAATGCTATGCGTCTCAGGAAGCAGCGTCGAGGGAGCGGGCGCCTGGGCGATGCGGTTAGAGTTTTTCCTGCCCAAATATTGGGCGACTTGGGCGGGTTTGGTCGTTCTGCGGGCCATCGAGTTCTTGCCATTCTCCGCGCAAATGCGCGTGGGATCGGCCCTGGGCAGACTCATCCGGCGGCTGCCGCTGGCGTACGTACGCATCGCACGCCGTAATATCCAGCTGTGCATGCCCGCTCTCTCGCCGCGGGACCAGGCCGATCTGGTCGATCGCCACTGCCAAAGCCTGGGAATGGCGCTGTGCGAAACGGCGAATACCTGGTGGAGCAGCGACGAGCGCGTGCACAAGCTCGCCCAGGTGCAGGGCTTGGACAATCTGACCGCGGCGCTCGCCAAAGGCCGGGGCGCCATCATGATCGGCGGCCATTTCACCACCATCCAAATCGCCACCCGCATTCTGGGCACGGTCGTACCGCTCAATGTGGTGTACCGCCCCACGAAGAATGCGGTGCTGTCTCACACCATGTTCACCAGCTTTTCGCGCCATGGCAAACCCATCGCTCACGACGACATACGTACGATGATTCGCGCCCTCAAAAAGAATGAGGCCGTCTGGTACGCACCGGACCAGAGCTATCGGAACAAGGGCGCGGCGATGGTGAATTTTTTCGGCATCCCGGCCGCCACCACCACCGCGACCTCCCGGCTGGCGCGCATTTCCGGGGCCGCCGTCTTGACTTATTTTCCTGAGCGGCTGCCGGGCAATGCGGGCTATCGCGTCGTGATCGGTCCTGCATTCGAGGATTTTCCGGGCCCCGACGCCGTTTGCGACGTCGAGCGCTTCAATGGCCTGTTGGAAGCGCAGATTCGCCGCGTGCCCGAGCAGTACCTTTGGGTACATCGCCGCTTCAAGGGCCTGAGCGCCGACTATCCCGACTACTACGGGCGCGATTCTCGCGGCCGCGGGCCCGCGGGAACGGCGAAGCAGACAATTTGATCCCTCGAAACGGTGCGTGACCGTCGGCCGCTCTCGAACTTCATGACCATCATTTTACGCAAGGCCACCCTTGACGATGTCCCGCGCATCGAAGCGCTGATCGCTCGCTCCGCCCGGGGTTTGAGCGCAGGCGACTACCGCCCCGCGCAAGTCGAGGGCGCCCTGCGCGGCGCGTTCGGCGTCGACACTCAGCTGCTGGCGGACCAGACTTATTTCATTGCCGAGGAAGACGGGCGGTTCGTCGGCTGCGGCGGCTGGAGCTTTCGGTCGACGCTGTTCGGCGGCGACGCGAGGGCCGGCCGGGATTCGTCGATTCTCGATCCCCGGGCCCAGGCGGCCAAAATTCGCGCCTTCTTCGTGGATCCGGACAGCGCCCGGCGCGGCATTGGGACGTTGCTGCTCGATCACTGCGAGAGTGAAGCCCGTGCCCGAGGATTCTCCCGTGTGGAACTCATGGCCACGCTCCCCGGCGTCAAACTCTATGCCGCCCGCGGCTACGTCGGAGGGGCCATGGTGCGTTTCGACGTCGGGCTCGGCGAAACCATAGAATTCATCCCCATGCACAAGGTGCTAGTCGCGCCATAGCCGCTGCCAGCCTGCATGGCCCAAATCGCGCAGCGTGCGGATATTTCTGCGGTAGATTTCGTCCGTATCCGGCACCGCGGCGACCGCGCGCTCGACACTGGCCTCGCGCAATAAATGCAGCATGGGGTAAGGAGAGCGATTGGTGTAATTTTCTATATCCTCGGGCTGGGTGCCCGCGAACTGATACCGCGGATGAAAACCCGCGACCTGCAGTTCTCCCTCCATGCCCAGATCGCCGATCGCCGCCTCGCAGACGCCGATGAACTCGTTGTACTCGATGAAATCCGCCAAAACCCAGGGATGTATCAGCAGAGCCGTCTCGCAGACCAAAGGGTCGGCCGCACTCAAAAAATTCAGCTCCGAGCGGAATTCCTCCAGCAGCGCCGACGCAGACCTTTGCTCGCTGACCTGGAAGCGCACGCGGCCGGCGCGATACACGCCCTCGGCGAACGGGCATAGATTGAGGCCGATGACGGACCTCTCCATCCAGCGGCGCGTCGCCGCGATGATTTCCTCGGTATCGATGATTGCCCCCGTGACGCGAGTTCGCCCTCCCAAGCAGGCGCGGTTCAAGTCTAATACCGGCGACTTCGAGTATCCTAATCAATTGCGTCCAATCGAGAGCCAACCCCGATGCCACAATCAATTCCAGCCACCCTGATCCCCGGCGATGGGATCGGCCCCGAAATCATCGATGCCACCGTCGCCGCTCTGAAAGCGCTCGGCGCGCCGTTCGAATGGGACACCCAAATCGCGGGCCTCGAGGGCGTCAAGACGGCCGGCGATCCCCTCCCACCCAAGACAATTGACAGCATCAGACGGACGCGCCTGGCCCTGAAGGGTCCCCTGGAGACCCCGTCGGGCGGCGGATACCGTTCCTCGAACGTGCGCCTGAGGGAGGAGTTCAAGCTGTACGCCAATCTGCGTCCCGCGCGCACTCTGATTCCGGGCGGCCGTTTCGACAAAATCGATCTGGTGGTCGTGCGCGAGAACTTGGAGGGCTTGTACGTTGGACATGAGTACTACATTCAGATCGACGACGACCCGCACGCCGTCGCCATGGCCTCGGGCGTGAACACGCGCCAGGGCAGCCGCCGCCTCCTGGAATTCGCGTTCGACCATGCCGTTGCAACGGGCCGCAAGAAGGTGACCATCGTACACAAGGCCAACATCATGAAGGTGTTGACCGGCATTTTTTTGGAGGCGGGACTGGAGCTCTACGAACGAAAGTACAAGGGCCGGTTCATCCTCGACACGGTCATCATAGATGCCTGCGCGATGAAGCTGGTGTTGAACCCATGGCAATTCGACGTGCTGGTG
>Ga0208193_1001043_pt1 | contig 12656 bp, 5 predicted proteins | sample June2015DPH_17_2_FD_184716 | JGI IMG/M metagenome (GOLD analysis project Ga0208193, IMG submission 184716) | Peatland microbial communities from SPRUCE experiment site at the Marcell Experimental Forest, Minnesota, USA - June2015DPH_17_10... | ecosystem: Environmental > Terrestrial > Soil >...
GGACCGGGCGTGAAGGTCGAGCCGGGTAGCATTCTCGGCTGAGCTCTTCAAAGAGCGGATCGAAAAAACAGCGGGATCGGGCAACCGGTTCCGCTTTTTTATTTATGATCGGTACGTGACGTGAAAGGGAAAGCATGCCCGAGAAGGTGTTGATTTATTCGCGCTTTCCCAAAGCGCTGATGGTGCGGATCGGCGAACGTTTCGAGCTGCAGGACGCCGCCGGCAAACCGCCCGCGGAGGTCTTTCCGGCGGAGCAGCTTTCCGGCATTCGCGCGATGATCACGGCCGGTGGCACGCAGCTTCCTGGCCGCGTCATGGATACGTTGCCGTCCTTGCGCGCGATTGTCTGCTACGGCACCGGCTATGACGGGGTCGATCTTGCGGCGGCCAGGGAACGCGATATTGCGGTCGGGCACAGCCCGGGGGCGAATGCGGCAAGCGTTGCGGACCTTGCCGTCACCCTGATGCTGACGGCCACCCGGCGTATTGTTCCAGCCGATGAATTCGTGCGTGACGGCAGTTGGGCCGCCTCGAAACCTTCGCCGCTGTTGCGTGCAGTGCCAGGCAATCCCGGTCGCCGCGTTGGCGTCTATGGCATGGGCGAGATCGGCCGCAAGATCGCTGCGCGGATGGCTGCGTTCGAGACCGAGGTCGGGTATTTCAGCCGCAGCCGCCGGCATGACCTGCCGTATCGGTATTTCGAAAGCCTGGAAGCGTTGGCGGAATGGTGCAGCGTATTGATGATCGCGGTGCGTGCCAGCGCCGACACCCATCACGCCGTCAACGCCGATATTTTTAAAAAGCTCGGCAGCGACGGTTACATCATCAATATTGCGCGCGGCTCGGTTATCGATGAGGCGGCGCTTGCCGCGGCTCTGAAGGACAACATCATCGCCGGCGCCGGTCTTGACGTGTTCGAGAAGGAACCGCATCCGCCCGGCGTCTTGACGGCGCTTCCCAACGTCGCGCTGACCCCGCATATCGGCGGCCATACGGCCGATTCGCACGCCGCGATGCAGGACTGCGTGATCGCCAATCTGGAGGCGTTTTTTGCCGGCCGGCCGCTTGCCTATCCGGTACGGTAGGGCCGATTTAGCGTGCGAACTTCGGTATCGGAGCTCTGCGCGAAATTAACCCTTGGCAAGGCGAAAAAGACCCGTTAAAGAGCGCGTTCCGGACTGCTGGCTATTGCTGGCACGTCTGTGCTCGCATTCCGAAAGAGAACGAATAGGAGACTTTTCCTTTCAGGACATTCCGTATGGATGGCTCGAGAGGAAGGGGAAGCCGTCGTTCAGAGGAGAGCGGGTAGGGGCAGGCCGGTTTACCGGCATGTCTCGATCCTGTCCAAGACTACAGGCGCCTGCGATAAACGTAAGTTTTTCAACGGCTTAATCGTATAGCCTGTACAGACGGGTGAAGACCAGATTTCACTCTCTCGCTGCGGTATTCCGCAACGGCAGAGGTTTGGTTCGAACCTCGACGTCCCGTGGCCCCTCAAGGGCTCGGGAGGGCAGGCATTTCAATGTCGTTCTGCCCGATGGTCCTTAAGGCTTGCGTCTTTTGAGGTCTGATTGAGGGCGGGACGATGGGTGCAACCCGGCGGTCCAGCCTTTGGCTTTAAAGACCGCCAACCGGAGAGAGCTTGCTGTGGAAAGAGCGGCAAAAAAGGGCGCGGTCGAGGAGCTGAACGGTCTGTTCAAGACCACCAGCGTAGCGGTCGTTGCTCACTATTCCGGCCTGACCGTTGCCCAGATGCAGAAGCTGCGCATGCAGATGAAGCAGGCTGGCGCCTCGGTGAAGGTCGCGAAAAACCGTCTCGCCAAAATTGCTCTTGAAGGCACTGACGTCGTTGCCATCGGCCCTCTGTTGAAGGGGCCGACCGTGATCGCGACTTCCAATGATCCGGTAGCGGCGCCGAAGGTTGCCATCGAATTCGCCAAGACGAACGAGCAGTTCGTCATTCTCGGCGGATCGATGGGCAAAACCGTCCTGAATGTCGATGGCGTGAAGGCGCTTGCCGCCTTGCCGTCGCTCGATGAACTGCGCGGCAAGATTGTCGGCCTCCTCGTGGCGCCGGCGACCAAGCTCGCTCAGCTCTCGAATGCGCCCGCGGCCAAGCTCGCGCGCGTCATTCAGGCTTATGCCTCAAAGAGCGAAGCGGCCTGACGGCTCTCGCAAACATCAAACCTGGTTCGAACCGATACGTTTAAGGAAACAGATCAATGGCTGACTTGCAGAAGATTGTTGACGACCTCTCGAGCCTGACCGTGCTCGAAGCTGCCGAACTCGCCAAGCTCCTCGAAGAGAAGTGGGGCGTCTCCGCGGCCGCGGCTGTGGCCGTTGCCGGCCCGGCGGGTGGCGGCGCTGCCGCTGCACCGGCTGAGGAAAAGACCGAATTCACGGTCGTTCTGGCCGCTGCCGGCGACAAGAAGATCGAGGTCATCAAGGAAGTCCGCGCCATCACCGGCCTTGGCCTCAAGGAAGCCAAGGACCTCGTCGAAGGCGCCCCCAAGCCTGTCAAGGAAGGGGTCAACAAGGAAGAGGCCGACAAGATCAAGGTCCAGCTCGAAAAGGCTGGCGCCAAGGTCGAACTCAAGTAATTCGCGTTATGACAGGCGCCCGCCGGGTTCCGCCTGGCGGGCGGCTTACACGAGAATGTGTGGGGATTGGTGGGGATACCCCTCGAATTTCCACGATCGCGGTCCCATATCGGGGCGGCAGCACGAAAACACGGCTAGTACGAGGGACCGCAGGGTCTCGCCGGAAGCCGTTGGGAGATAGGCAATTTCGGGCTTTGCAGTCCGTAACGAAGCGGTTTTTGACGTGCGGGTGCGTTAGGGCGCGCCGTGCGTCGCTTTGCGTTCTTTGAGAACCGGATACTTCGATTCAGGATTTTACGTCCTGATGAGGGCGAGCTGGGCCAAAGGACGAAAACGAAATTCAACTCCGGAAGCGATTTTGAAATCGCGTTTTCGGAACGGTTCGCTCTTCAAGGGGCGACGAAATGAGAGGCCACGATGGCGCAACAGACGTTCACCGGTCGCAAACGCGTTCGCAAGTTTTTCGGACACATCAAGGAAGTCGCAGAGATGCCGAACCTCATCGAGGTTCAGAAGGCGTCCTATGACCAGTTCCTGATGGTGGACGAGCCGCCGGGTGGCCGGCTCGACGAGGGCTTGCAGGCGGTTTTCCGCTCGGTATTCCCGATCTCGGATTTCTCCGGCACCTCGATGCTGGAATTCGTGCGCTATGAATTCGAGCCGCCGAAATATGACGTCGACGAGTGCCGCCAGCGCGGCATGACCTTCGCTGCGCCGCTCAAGGTGACGCTGCGCCTCATCGTGTTCGATATCGATGAGGAAACCGGCGCGAAGTCGGTGAAGGACATCAAGGAGCAGGACGTCTACATGGGCGATATCCCGCTCATGACGATGAACGGCACCTTCATCGTCAACGGCACCGAGCGCGTCATCGTCTCCCAGATGCACCGTTCGCCCGGCGTGTTCTTCGACCACGACAAGGGCAAGACGCATTCTTCGGGCAAGCTGTTGTTTGCCGCGCGCGTGATCCCCTATCGCGGTTCCTGGCTCGACATCGAGTTCGACGCCAAGGACATCGTCTATGCGCGTATCGACCGCCGCCGCAAGATTCCGGTGACGTCGCTGATGTTCGCGCTCGGCCTCGACGGCGAGCAGATCCTTTCGACGTTCTACAAGAAGATCAGCTACAAGCGCACCAAGGAAGGCTGGCGCGTGCCGTTCGACGCCGCCCGTTTCCGCGGCTACTCCACGGTCAACGATCTGATCGACGCCGACACCGGGAAGGTCGTGCTCGAAGCTGGCAAGAAGCTCACGGTGCGCGGTGCGCGCCAGCTCCAGGAGAAGGGGCTCAAGGCGCTTCGGATGTCGGACGAGGAACTGGTCGGCAACTACCTTGCCGAGGACCTCGTCAATCCGAAGACCGGCGAGATTTATGCCGAAGCCGGCGAAGAGATCACCGACAAGCTTTTGAAGGCGTTGAACGAGCAGGGCTACAAGGAACTGCCTATTCTCGACATCGACCACGTCAATGTCGGTCCCTACATCCGCAACACGCTGCATGCCGACAAGAACATGACGCGCGAGGATGCGCTGTTCGACATCTATCGCGTGATGCGTCCGGGTGAGCCGCCGACGCTGGATTCGGCGCAGGCCATGTTCCAGTCGCTGTTCTTCGATTCCGAGCGCTATGACCTTTCGGCCGTTGGCCGCGTCAAGATGAACATGCGCCTCGATCTCGATGCTCCGGACACGCAGCGTACGCTCCGCAAGGACGACATCCTTTCGGTCATCAAGACGCTGGTCGACCTGCGCGACGGCAAGGGCGAGATCGACGACATCGACCATCTCGGCAACCGCCGGGTGCGCTCGGTCGGCGAATTGATGGAAAACCAGTACCGCATCGGTCTGCTCCGCATGGAGCGCGCGATCAAGGAGCGCATGTCGAGTGTCGATATCGACACCGTGATGCCGCAGGACCTGATCAACGCGAAGCCGGCCGCCGCCGCTGTGCGCGAGTTCTTCGGCTCGTCACAACTGTCGCAATTCATGGACCAGACCAATCCCCTGTCGGAAATCACCCACAAGCGGCGCCTGTCGGCGCTTGGACCGGGCGGTCTGACTCGCGAGCGCGCCGGCTTCGAGGTGCGCGACGTGCATCCGACGCATTACGGCCGCATCTGCCCGATCGAGACGCCGGAAGGCCCGAACATCGGCCTGATCAATTCGCTCGCGACGTTCGCGCGCGTCAACAAATACGGCTTCGTCGAGACGCCCTATCGCAAGGTCAAGGACGGCCGCGTCACCGACGAGGTGGTCTATCTCTCGGCGATGGAAGAGGGCCGCCATCACGTGGCGCAAGCCAACGTCGCGCTCGATAACCGCGGCCGCTTCACCGACGATCTCGTGGTCTGCCGCCATGCCGGCGACGTGGTCATGATCTCGCCGGACAAGGTCGACTACATGGACGTGTCGCCGAAACAGCTGGTTTCGGTCGCCGCCGCCCTGATCCCGTTCCTGGAGAACGACGACGCCAACCGCGCGCTGATGGGCTCGAACATGCAGCGTCAGGCCGTGCCTCTGGTGCGCGCCGAGGCGCCGTTCGTCGGTACCGGCATGGAAGGCGTGGTCGCCCGCGATTCGGGTGCTGCGATCGCCGCACGTCGCACCGGCGTGATCGACCAGATCGACGCCACCCGTATCGTGATCCGCGCCACCGAGGATCTCGATCCCACCAAGTCGGGTGTCGATATCTACCGGCTGATGAAGTATCAGCGCTCCAACCAGTCGACCTGCATCAACCAGCGTCCGCTGGTGAAGGTCGGTGACATCGTCAAGAAGGGCGATATCATTGCCGACGGTCCCTCGACCGATCTCGGCGAGCTCGCGCTCGGCCGCAACGTGCTGGTCGCGTTCATGCCGTGGAACGGCTACAACTTCGAAGACTCGATCCTGCTCTCCGAGCGTATCGTGAAGGACGACGTCTTCACCTCGATCCATATTGAGGAATTCGAGGTCATGGCCCGCGACACCAAGCTGGGCCCTGAGGAAATCACCCGCGACATTCCGAACGTTTCGGAAGAAGCGCTGAAGAACCTCGACGAAGCCGGCATCGTCTATATCGGCGCCGAAGTTCGCGCCGGCGACATCCTGGTCGGCAAGATCACGCCGAAGGGCGAAAGCCCGATGACCCCGGAAGAAAAGCTGCTTCGCGCGATCTTCGGCGAAAAAGCCTCCGACGTCCGCGACACCTCGCTCCGCGTGCCTCCGGGCGTGCAGGGCACGATCGTCGAAGTGCGCGTCTTCAACCGCCACGGCGTCGACAAGGACGAGCGTGCGCTGGCGATCGAGCGGGAAGAGATCGAGCGCCTGGCCAAGGACCGCGACGACGAGCAGGCGATCCTCGACCGCAACGTCTATAGCCGCCTGGCAGAGTTGCTTGAGAACCGGCAGGGTATCGCGGGTCCCAAGGGCTTCAAGAAGGACACCAAGATCACGCGTGCCGTGCTCGAGGAGCATCCGCGTTCGCAGTGGTGGATGTTTGCTTCGCCGAACGACAAGCTGATGGCCGAAATCGAGGCCATGCGGAAGCAGTACGACGAGTCGAAGAAGGGGCTTGAACAGCGCTTCCTCGACAAGGTCGAGAAGTTGCAGCGCGGCGACGAGTTGCCGCCCGGCGTGATGAAGATGGTCAAGGTCTTCGTCGCGGTGAAGCGCAAGATTCAGCCGGGCGACAAGATGGCCGGCCGTCACGGCAACAAGGGCGTGGTGTCCAAGATCGTTCCGATCGAGGACATGCCGTTCCTCGAGGACGGAACGCACGCCGACATCGTGCTCAATCCGCTCGGCGTGCCCTCGCGCATGAACGTCGGGCAGATTCTCGAAACCCATCTCGGCTGGGCCTGCGCCGGTCTCGGCAAGCGCATCGGCCAGACGGTCGATGCCTACCTCAGCAAGCAGGACGTCAAGCCGCTGAAGGAGACCTTGAAGAAGATCTACGGCGATGAGGAGACGATCAAGTCGCTCAACGACGGCGAACTGATGGAACTCGGCCGTAATCTCAGCCATGGCGTGCCGATCGCGACGCCGGTGTTCGATGGCGCCAAGGAAGCCGACATCGAGGAGATGCTGAAGCTCGCTGGCCTCGATGCCTCCGGTCAGTCCACCGTCTATGACGGGCGGACGGGCGACGCCTTCGACCGCAAGGTGACGGTGGGCTACATCTATATGCTCAAGCTGCACCATCTCGTCGACGACAAGATCCATGCGCGCTCGATCGGTCCGTACTCGCTCGTTACCCAGCAGCCGCTGGGCGGCAAGGCGCAGTTCGGCGGCCAGCGTTTCGGCGAAATGGAGGTCTGGGCACTCGAGGCCTACGGCGCCGCCTACACCTTGCAGGAAATGCTGACGGTGAAGTCGGACGACGTCGCCGGCCGCACCAAGGTGTACGAGGCGATCGTTCGCGGCGACGACACGTTCGAGGCGGGTATCCCCGAATCCTTCAACGTGCTGGTCAAGGAAATGCGTTCGCTCGGCCTCAACGTCGACCTGCACAACTCGAAGGTCGGCGCCGCGCCGACCTCGGAGGCCGCCGAGTAAACATCGCTATCGTACCCGGCGCGGTTTCGCGCCGGGTATTCGCAGTCCGCGCCTCAGTTGAAGGCGCGTGTGGCTGAACGGGAATTTCGAATTTGCTGCCGGTGACGGCCGGCACGCGAGGAGAAGACGATGAACCAAGAAATTATGAATCTGTTCAACCCGACGACGCCGGCTCAGGTCTTCGACCAGATCCGGATTTCCATCGCGTCGCCGGAAAAGATTCTGTCGTGGTCCTATGGCGAAATCAAGAAGCCGGAGACCATCAATTACCGTACCTTCAAGCCGGAGCGCGACGGTCTGTTCTGCGCCCGCATCTTCGGGCCGATCAAGGACTATGAGTGCCTGTGCGGCAAGTACAAGCGGATGAAGTACAAGGGCATCATCTGCGAAAAGTGCTCGGTCGAGGTGACCTTGTCGCGCGTCCGGCGCGAGCGCATGGGCCACATCGAACTGGCCGCGCCCGTTGCCCATATCTGGTTTTTGAAGTCGCTGCCGTCCCGCATCGGCCTTCTGCTCGACATGACGCTGAAGGACCTCGAGCGGATTCTCTATTTTGAATATTACGTCGTGCTTGAGCCGGGCCTGACCTCGCTCAAGGACCGCCAGCTTTTGTCGGAAGACGAGTATCTGAAGGCGCAGGACGAGTTCGGCCAGGATTCCTTCACCGCCATGATCGGCGCGGAAGCAATCCGCGAGCTGCTGAAGGGGCTTGAGCTCGAAAAGCTCGAGACCTCCTTGCGCGCCGAGATGCACGAGACCGATTCCGACATCAAGCACAAGAAGCTCGCCAAGCGGCTGAAGATCGTCGAGGCCTTCCGCTATTCCGGCAACAAGCCGGAGTGGATGATCCTGACCGTGGTGCCGGTGATCCCGCCGGACCTGCGGCCGCTGGTGCCGCTCGATGGCGGACGCTTTGCGACCTCTGATCTCAACGACCTCTACCGCCGCGTCATCAACCGCAACAACCGCTTGAAGCGGTTGATGGAGCTGCGCGCGCCCGACATCATCATCCGCAACGAAAAGCGCATGTTGCAGGAGGCCGTTGACGCCCTGTTCGACAACGGCCGCCGCGGCCGCGTCATCACCGGCGCCAACAAGCGCCCGCTGAAGTCGCTCGCCGACATGCTCAAGGGCAAGCAGGGCCGTTTCCGTCAGAACCTGCTCGGCAAGCGCGTCGACTATTCCGGCCGTTCGGTGATCGTGGTCGGCCCCGAGTTGCGCCTGCATCAGTGCGGCCTGCCGAAGAAGATGGCGCTCGAGCTGTTCAAGCCGTTCATCTATTCGCGGCTTGACGCCAAGGGCCTGTCGACCACGGTGAAGCAGGCCAAGAAGCTGGTCGAGAAGGAACGCCCCGAAGTCTGGGATATCCTGGATGAGGTGATCCGCGAGCATCCGGTGCTGCTCAACCGCGCGCCGACGCTGCACCGTCTCGGTATTCAGGCGTTCGAGCCGGTCCTGATCGAAGGCAAGGCGATCCAGCTTCATCCGCTGGTTTGCGCCGCGTTCAATGCCGACTTCGACGGCGACCAGATGGCCGTGCACGTTCCGCTGTCGCTGGAAGCGCAGCTGGAAGCGCGCGTGCTGATGATGTCGACCAACAACATCCTGCACCCGGCCAACGGTCAGCCCATCATCGTGCCGTCGCAGGACATCGTGCTCGGCCTCTATTATCTCTCGATCATGCGCGAAGGGCTGCCCGGCGAGGGCAAGCTCTACGGCGAGATGGCCGAGATCGAGCATGCGCTGCACTCGAAGGTCATCCACCTGCATACCAAGATCAAGTATCGCTGGGAGGGCCTCGACGAGGAGGGCAAGCACGTCAAGCGCTGGATCGAAACCACCGCGGGCCGCGTCATGCTCGGCAACGTGCTGCCGAAGAACCCGAAGATCGCGTACGACGTCATCAACAAGCTGATGACCAAGCGCGAAATCTCCGGCGTGATCGATCAGGTCTATCGTCACTGCGGTCAGAAGGAGACGGTGATCTTCTGCGACCGCATCATGGCGCTCGGCTTCTACAACGCGTTCAAGGCCGGCATTTCCTTCGGCAAGGACGACATGGTGGTGCCGCACGGCAAGTGGAAGATCGTGGATACCACGCGCACGCTCGCCAAGGATTTCGAGCAGCAGTACAATGACGGCCTGATCACCCATGGCGAGAAGTACAACAAGGTCGTCGACGCCTGGTCGAAGGCGACCGAAGAAATCGCCAAGGAGATGATGAAGGAAATCTCCTCGACCAAGAAGAATTCCAAGGGGGTCGAGGCTGACATCAACTCGATCTACATGATGGCGCACTCGGGTGCGCGTGGTTCGCCGGCGCAGATGCGTCAGCTCGCCGGCATGCGCGGCCTGATGGCCAAGCCCTCGGGCGAAATCATCGAGACGCCGATCATTTCCAACTTCAAGGAAGGCCTGTCGGTGCTCGAATACTTCAACTCGACCCACGGCGCCCGCAAGGGCCTCGCGGACACCGCGTTGAAGACCGCGAACTCCGGTTACCTGACCCGCCGTCTCGTCGACGTGGCGCAGGACTGCATCATCACGCAGGACGACTGCGGCACCAAGCTCGGCATCAAGATGCGCGCCATCATTGACGCCGGCACGGTCGTCGCCTCGCTGGCGTCACGTATCCTCGGTCGCACCGCGGGCGAGGATCTGCGCGATGCCGCGACCAACAAGGTCGTGGTCAAGCGCGGCACGCTGATGGAGGAGACCCATGTCGACGCCATCCAGCAGGCTGGCATCCAGGAGGTGAAGATCCGTTCGGCTCTGACCTGCGAACTCGTCAACGGCATCTGCGGCAAGTGCTACGGCCGCGATCTGGCCCGCGGCACGCCGGTCAACCATGGTGAGGCGGTCGGCGTCATCGCGGCGCAGTCGATCGGCGAGCCTGGCACGCAGCTGACGATGCGCACGTTCCACATCGGCGGCGCGGCGCAGATCAACGAACAGTCGTTCGTGGAATCGAACTTCGACGGCAAGGTGACGATCAAGAACAAGGCGATCGCCAAGAACAGCGAAGGCCACCTCGTTGCGATGGTCCGCAACATGGTCGTTGCGATCTCGGACGCCGACGGCACGGAGCGTGCGACCCACCGCATTCAGTACGGCGCCCGCATGCATGTCGACGAAGGCGACACCATCAAGCGCGGCCAGCGTATCGCCGAGTGGGATCCCTATACCCGCCCGGTTCTGACCGAAGTCGAAGGCACGATCGGATTTGAGGATCTGGTCGAGGGTCAGTCGATCTCGGAAACGCTCGACGAATCCACCGGTATCGCCAAGCGTGTCGTCATCGACTGGCGCTCGACGCGTGGCGGGGCCGATCTTCGCCCGGCGATCGTCGTCAAGGGCAAGGATGGCAAGGTCCTCAAGCTGGCGCGTGGCGGTGATGCCCGCTACATGCTCTCGGTCGACGCCATTCTGTCGGTCGACATTGGCGGCAAGGTCAAGCCGGGCGACATCCTCGCGCGTATCTCGACCGAAAGCGCCAAGACCCGCGACATCACGGGCGGTCTGCCGCGCGTTGCCGAACTGTTCGAAGCCCGCAAGCCGAAGGATGCGGCGATCATCGCCGAGATCGCCGGCACCATCCGCTTCGGCCGGGACTACAAGAACAAGCGTCGCATCTCGATCGAGCCGATGGACAAGAGCGAGGAGACGCGCGAGTACCTGATCCCGAAGGGCAAGCACATCCACCTGCAGGACGGCGATATCGTCGAAAAGGGCGACTTCATCGTCGAGGGCAATCCGGCACCGCACGACATCCTGGCGATCAAGGGCATCGAGGAACTCGCGGCCTACCTGGTCAACGAAATCCAGGAGGTCTACCGGCTGCAAGGCGTGCTCATCAACGACAAGCACATCGAGGTGATTGTCCGTCAGATGCTCCAGAAGGTGGAAATCACCGACCAGGGCGATACCGACATGATCTCGGGCGAGCAGATCGACAAGATCGAATTCGATCAGCTCAACGCCAAGGCGAAGGAAGAGGGCAAGAAGCCCGCTACGGGAACGCCGGTTCTGCTCGGCATCACCAAGGCGAGCTTGCAGACGCGCTCATTCTTCTCAGCCGCCTCGTTCCAGGAGACCACCCGCGTGCTCACCGAAGCCGCCGTCAACGGCAAGGTGGACCCGCTGGAAGGCCTCAAGGAGAACGTCATTGTCGGCCGCCTGATCCCGGCCGGTACCGGCGCCTCGATGGCCAAGATCCGCGAAGTCGCCATGAAGCGCGACAAGCTGATTCTCGACGAGCGCGAGAAACAGGCCGCAATCGTACCGGCGGCGCCCGAAGTCGAGCCGCTGGCGTTGCCGCCGGCCGAATAATAGGCCTCAAACCACCCCGCAAGATTACGGAAAGACCGGCGAAAGCCGGTCTTTTTTTGCTATTTTTCGACTATTCTGCTTCACTGAACGGGGTTCGTTCATCTTCCCTTCAGGGAAAAAAGCGCTTCTTCTCAAACAACTTAGTTCGGCGCCTGTGGGGTGGGCGGCCGACGACGGCGGGAGCCGGAAATAACCGGAAACACATGTTGGATTTAGCAATTGTTGGCGGCGGGCCCGGCGGCCTGATGAGCGCGTGGTACCTCAAGAGGAAGCTGGGTGACCTGTGCCGCGTCACGATTTTTGAAGCGTCGGATCGCCTGGGAGGCAAGGTCCTCACCGGCCGCTTTGATTCTGCGCCCGCGATATACGAAGCCGGCGTAGCCGAAATCTACGATTACTCGATGACCGGCCCCGATCCGCTGCGCGAATTGATCCAGCATTTCGGCCTGCAAACGATTCCGATGGATGCCGAGCAGGTTCTCCTCGACGGCGAACTGCTCAACGACGTGCCGGGCATGCGCCGCAAATACGGGGCGAAGACGGCCGAGGCCATCGAGGCGTTCCGCAAGCGTTGCAGCCAGATGGTGTCGCCGATCGAATATTACGAAGGCATCGGCGCCCACGACAACGAACATCCCTGGGCCTACATCACGGCGGAAGAACTGCTCGACCACGAGGTCGATGACCCGGTCGCCAAGCGGTTCTTCAAGGTGATGGCGCGCTCGGACATTGCGACCGAGAGCCACAACACCAATGGCCTCAACGCGCTGAAGAATTTCGTGATGGATGTCGATGGCTATATCGGCCTCTATTCGATCCAGAACGGCAATGAGCAGTTGATCGAGTGCCTCCAGTCGGAGGTCGACGCCGATATCCAGCTCAACCATCGTGTTCTCAAGGTCGGCAAGACGGCAAGCGGCCGCTACCAGCTCAACATGATGAACGGCAAGGGGCCGGAGACACGGGATTTCGATCTGGTGTTGATGTGCCTGCCGCACTCCTGGCTTGCGACCATGGGCTGGGACGGCGAGGACCTGCGCCGGTCGATGGTCAAGCACGTCTCCTATTTCGATCGGCCGGCGCATTATTTGCGGGTTTCGATCCTGTTCGATTCGCCGTTCTGGGGCGACAAGATCCCGGGCTCCTGGTTCATGTCGGAAGCTTTCGGCGGCTGCTGCGTTTATAATGAAG